>ERZ840517.3153-NODE-3153-length-13169-cov-5.829648_pt1 | contig 13169 bp, 14 predicted proteins | sample MGYA00519876_ERZ840517 | MGnify/ENA primary metagenome ERZ840517 (study PRJEB31850, sample SAMEA3708882) | human gut metagenome | biome: human gut; feature: human-associated habitat; material: faeces | place: China | collected 2014 ... | reverse complement strand
GGAGGATTTTATCATCAAGGCTTGCGAATATTATCGCAAATACCTCATCCGCCAGCGTGGGCGGGAGGAACGATAAGGAGTGATAGAAAATGAAGCGGCAAACGAATTGGATCGTCGGCGTATCCGACGGAAAAGTCCACGAATACAAAATTGGGGATGTGACCTATTTTGTTTCTGCAGAATTTGAGCGCAGCTCTCAAACCAATCTGCGTGACCGTGTACAAAGAACGATGGTCAGCAATCTCATACCTTTGACGCCCGGTCAAGCATCCGATACAATAGCAGCGGAATATGTGTTCGGCTGCCGGGAAGGAGGACTTATGCAGTCGAAAAAGAAAAAAGAACAATCGGGATTGACAGCGCTATACTGCCGCCTGTCCCGTGATGATGGAGCGGAAGGCGACAGTAACTCCGTAGCCAATCAAAAGCGTTTATTGCAGAAATACGCCAAAGAAAATAGCCTCGGTAATACCCGTTTCTATGTGGACGAGGCTGTAATAATAGGACTAAAAACATTAAGGCTCAAAAAGTGCTGAAAATACGGCGTTTTTGAGCCTTATCACATAAATAAGCGCAAATAGTACATAGCGCGTCTGTTTACCCAAAGTGGCGTTTGGGTCGGCAGGCGCGCTATTTTTATGCCCGGATGCGGGCGAAGGAGGTGTTATTGTGAAAGCATATGGGAAGTCGTGGGGCTACAACGTATATGACTGCCGGTACTGCCTGTACCGAAAAGGGAAGCTAAAGGGCTGCGTCTACCCGGACGGCTGCTGCTGTCCCGTCCCGCAGAAGCCCGAAAGACGGAACGGCATAGAACAAGTTTACGATGCAGCTGCGGACAGCGCCGCTCCCGTTTCGGAGTGCGAGGGCTGTCCCTACGGAAGGGCTGCCCCCTGCATCGGATGGTGTACCAAAGAGGTCATGCGCGCCGCAGGGCTTCCAAAGGAGCGTGACAGAAGCCATGTATGACTATTTCTACGGTGCGGAAGCGGAACAGTTCTTCTTTTACCGCATCCCCAAGGTGCTGTTCACGGAGGAACGGTTCAGAAGCGTTTCCGCAGAAGCCAAGGTGCTCTACGGTCTGCTCCTTGACCGCATGAGCCTGAGCTGCAAGAACGGCTGGCTGGATAAAGAAGGACGTGTGTATATCATCTTCACCATCGAGGAGGTCATGACCGCCCTGGGCTGCGCCGACCAAAAGGCCGGAAAGCTGCTGCATGAGCTGGAGAGCAAATGCCGCCTCATCGAGCGCAAGCGGCAGGGGCTGGGCAAGCCCAACCTCATCTACGTCAAAAACTTTGTGGATAAGGATGTGGATAACGCATCGGGCAGCACCGCGCCCTCCCCGGAATCACGATTCCTGAACCGTGAAAATCACGATTCAGGAGCAGTGAAAATCACGGATCAAGAATCGTTAAAATCACGAGGTAGTTATACTGATAAGAATTATACTGATTTTAGTGATACTGATTCTTTTCCCTTCACTTCGTTCAGGAGGGATCACGGGCGGGAAACGAAAGGAAACGAAGCGGCTCTGAGAGAGCAGTACAGAGAGCTTATTGCGGAGAACATCGCCTACGACGCACTCCTGACAGACTATCCATACGAGCAGGACACGCTGGAAGAAATCCTGGAGCTGCTGGTGGATGTGGTCTGTACGACAAAAAGCTCCGTCCGCATTTCCGGGGACGATAAGCCCGCCGAGGTGGTCAGGAGCCAGTTTTTGAAGCTGAACAGCGAGCACATCCGCTTTGTGGTGGGCGGGCTGAAGGAAAACACCACCCGCATCCGCAATATGCGCCAGTATCTTTTAGCCACGCTGTATAACGCCCCTCTGACCATCGGGAACTACTACCGAAGCCTTGTGAGCCACGATATGTCGGAGGGATTCATCTGAGCCGCAGGTTATTGCCTGCGGCTTTGGCATTTTCAGGAGGTGATGCGACCGTGCCGAAACAGAAACCCAACGAACAGGTACAGCAGATACCGCTTTCAGAGATTCGTCCCTTCAAGAACCACCCCTTCAAGGTGACGGATGATGAGCTCATGCAGCAGACCATCGACAGCATCATGCAGGTGGGCGTTCTCAACCCCGCCATCATCCGTCCCGCACCGGAGGGCGGATACGAGATGGTATCCGGACACAGGCGACTCCATGCCGCAGACCTTGCGGAGCTGAAAACCATACCGGCCATCGTCCGCAATCTTGACGACGACGAGGCGGTGATCCTCATGGTGGACAGCAATTTGCAGCGGGAAACCATCAGCCCCATGGAACGGGCGCAGGCGTACAAAATGAAGCTTGAAGCGCTGAAGCATCAGGGAAAACGGGTGGATTTGGAGGGAAAATCAACTTCTCGCCAAGTTGGCGAGAAGTCATGGGCTGTTGCCAAAGTCGGTGCTGATGCAAACGAAAGTGAAAGACAGGTACACAGATATATCCGTCTCACCGAGCTTCTGCCGGAGGTGCAGAAAAAAGTGGACAGCAAAGAGATCGCGTTCAGCCCCGCCGTGGAGCTGTCATATCTCACCCGTGACGAGCAGAAGCAGTTTCTGGACGCAATGGACTATTCCCAGAACACGCCCTCGCTTTCCCAGGCACAGCGGCTCAAGAAGCTCAGCCGGGAGGGAAAATGCACGAAGGAGGCCATGCGCTCCATCATGTCCGAGGAAAAGAAGGAGGAACAGGAGCGCATCACGCTGAGCAGCGATACCCTCCGCAAATACTTTCCCCGAAGCTACACGCCCCTGCAAATGCAGCAAACCATCATCAAGCTGCTGGAGCAGTGGCAGAAAAAACAGCAGCGCCGGAACGAGCGCTGAGAAAGGCAGGTTTATCCATGAACGTAACCATCAACATCTACGGCGACGTACACATCCACTGCGACTGCTGCGACGAACGCGGCGTATATGCCGACGACCTTGAGGAAAGCCCAGAAGTCCCATATGAAGATGCACCCGATACGGAGGATGACAGCGAAGAAATCGAGCTGTCCATTGCGGAAGCGGAAGCAGCGGTAAAGGCAGTGGCGGAGCTGCTCTTTCCCTTTCTTCCGGCTGAAATTGACGAGGGAGGCGGCGCGCATGAAGGAATTTGACGTGACTATCACCGAAACGCTGAAGCTCACCGTGTCCGTGGAGGCTTCTTCCAAGGAGGAAGCCCAACAGATGGTAAGCGACCAGTGGCACGCCGGGGATCATATTCTGGATGCGGACAATTTCGTGGAGGTGGAGTTTGAGAGCAATGACGGCAAAGAAATATCCGCCGAAAGAGTGCAGAACGACACCCTCGAGGTGCTCATGGTGGAGCCGGGACAGTATCCGCGCGTGGAGCGCATCGGCTCCGACCTTGCCTCCTTGCAGAAGGCGGTGGACGGCTATATCGAAGCGATTTACCCATATGACGACCCCGTGGCGCTGATCTGCGGGGAGGAAGCCAAGCTGGAGGGCAAGCCACTGAACCGCGCCCTGCGGGACGGGGACGGCGATATCTACGATATTGTGGCCGGTAAGTTTTTCATCTGCGGTCTGGGGGATGAGAACTTTGCGTCTCTGCCGAAGGAGCTGCAACAGAAATACGAGGAAAAGTTCCGTCAGCCGGAAGCCTTTTTGAAGATGGGCAGCAAGATTATGGCGATCCCCACCGAGCCCGCCAAGGCTGCGGGCAAAGGCAAGACCGCTCCGGTGACAGAGCGATGACAACATCACTCCCAATGCGAACGGAAGGAGGAAAAACTCATGCAGGAAGAAATTGAAAACAGAACTGTCACTCTGATCATCTCCGCCGTCAAGCTGACCGCACGGGAGCTGAAGGCCGGGATGGATAAATATCTTTCCGAAAAGAAGAGCAAAGCCATGGAAAAGGCGCGTGCCGCGCCTGAAAAGCCCAGCGGCAAGCAGACGGTGAGGCAGCTCATAGGGCAGAATCAGGGTGTATCCAACATTGAGATCACCAACAGCAATATCAAAGGCTTTGAGCGCATAGCCCGGAAATACGGCGTGGATTTTGCCGTTAAGAAAGACCGCAGCGTTTCACCGCCGAAATACTTTGTGTTCTTTAAGGCGAGGGACGCGGACGCACTGACGGCGGCGTTCAAGGAATACACGGCATATGAGCTTAAACGCGCCGCCAAAGCACAGAACCGTCCCTCCGTGCTGGCGCATCTGCAAGCACTCAAGGCGAAGGTTCAGGCTATTACGCCGGGGAAATCCCGAAATCAGAACAGGGGCATCACGATATGAAGAAACCTCTGAATATCAAGAAGTTCCTGCTGCCCAATATCCCGTATGTCTTTATCGCCCTCTTTGCCACCAAGCTGGGGCAGGCGTGGAGGCTTGCCCCCGGCACGGACTTTTCGGGGAAAGCGCTGCACATCATGGAGGGCTTCGCCGCCGCGTTCCAATCGGCGCTGCCCAGCTTCCACCCCATCGACCTGTGCGTGGGCGTTGCAGCCGCTCTGCTCATCCGGCTTATCGTGTACGTCAAGGGCAAAAACGCCAAGAAATTCCGCAAGAATCTGGAATACGGCTCTGCCCGTTGGGGCAAGCCCGAGGATATCGCCCCTTACGTCGATCCGAAGTTTGAGAACAACGTCATTCTCACCCAAACCGAGCGGCTCATGATGTCCAACCGTCCCAAAGACCCCAAGACGGCGCGGAACAAAAACGTGCTGGTGGTGGGCGGCTCAGGCAGCGGCAAGACGAGGTTTTTCATTAAGCCAAATCTCATGCAATTACACAGTTCATACGTTGTCACCGACCCGAAAGGGTCACTATAATAAGGATAGAAAGGTCGTGAAAATACAAAACAGGAGGTTACACACATGAGGAAGCAGGAGCAAAAGGGTAAAATCACAGCATTGTACGAAAGGTTATCTCACGACGATGGGCGGTCTGACGAGAGCGTGTCCGTAGAAAATCAAAAGCGCATCCTGGAGGACTACGCCCGAAAAAATGGCTTCACTAATGTCCGCCACTTCACCGATGACGGGGTGCGGGGAACGACCTTCAAGCGGCCCGGCCTGGACGCTATGGTGGACGAGATACGGGCCGGAAATGTGGCTACCGTCATTGTCAAAGACCAGAGCAGAATAGGCCGTGACGTGGTGGAGGTCGGCTTGCTCAAACGCACCTTTGACGAGTACAACGTCCGCTTTATCGCCGCCAATGACAACCTGGACACCGCCAATGGATTTGATATTATGTCCATCTTCCGGGATGTGATAAATGAGTGGTACGTTGCTGACACCAGCCGCAAAATCAAGACCGTTTTCAAGTCCAGAATGGAAAAGGGCCTGCGCTGTTCGGGGGCCGTCCCCTATGGCTATCTCGCCTCAAAAGAAGAAAAGGGCGAGTGGGTGATCGACGAGGAAGCTGCCGCCGTTGTGCGCCGCATCTTTCAGATGGTCATGGACGGTCAGAGCGTCAACGGCATCGCCCGAACGCTGCGGGCCGAGCAAATCCCCATCCCTTCCGAACACTGGAAGCGTATCGGCTGTCCTGTTCGAGCCAACAGCTACCGCGACCCCTACGCATGGTCTGCCACCACCCTGGGTTATATTCTTAAAAGGCCGGAGTACCTGGGGCGCAAGGTGCTGGGCAAGACTGTCTGTGAGAACTACAAGACTAAAAGCACCCGCAGGACAATGCCAGAGGAACAATTTGTATTTGAGGGAGCCGTCCCCGCCATCATTGACGAAGAAACGTGGCACAATGTTCAGCGTTTGCGGGAAACCAAGCGCCGGACACCCAAGCGGAGTAATGCCCCTAACCGTTTAACCGGACTGCTCTACTGTGCCGACTGCGGCGCAAAGCTGACCCACCACAACAGTCTTGTCCAAGGCAAGTACATTGACGATGCTTTCACCTGTTCCAGATACCGGGCACCTATGGAGGATTGCACCATTCACTATGTTGCCACGCAAAAGCTGGAAGCGGCGATCCTCTCCGCCATCCAGCGGATAAGCTGGTATGTCCGCAACAACGAGCAGGAGTTTGTTCAGCGGGTTCGAAAGGCATCCAGTCTGCGCCAGGAGGAAGCAGTCAAGGATTGCCGGAAACAGATTGTCCAGGCGAAGAAGCGCCACGCCGAACTGGACGGACTGGTGAAGAAGCTGTACGAGGCCAACGCCACGGGCAAGCTGCCGGATAAGCATTTCAGCCGTCTCCTTGCCGAGTATGACGAGGAACAGGCCGCGCTGGAAGCCTCCATGACGGAGTGGCAGGGCTTGCTGGACAACTGGAACGCCGACCGGGTGAGAATGACGGAGTTTATCGACCTTGCCAAGCGGTACACCGATTTTTCGGAACTGACTACGCCCATTCTCAATGAGTTTATCGAGAAAATCGTTGTCCATGAGGGCAACGGACGGGGAAAGCAGCGCCGTCAGCGGTTAGATTTCTATTTCAATTTCATTGGCGCGTTTGAGGTTCCCGCCGACATTGTGACCCCGATGGAGCAGGAGGAAGAACGCCGCCAGCAGGAGGAACAGGCAGAGAAAGAGGAACGCTCCCAGGTGCTTGCCCAGGTTCGGTATGAGAGGTACAAGCAGGAGCGCCGGGAGTTTACCGCGAGGAAGCGGGCGGGCCTGTTGACCCCGGAGGAACAGGCGGAGGAAGAACGGCGGTTAGAGCGCAATCGGGCCTATCAGCAGAAGCAACGCGACAAGAAAAAGGCCAGTCAGCCAGAGAAGCCTCGCAAACGCTCACTGAAGGAACTCGCCAAGCTGGATGGAGCCGATCTCACCCCGGAGGAAGCGGAGCGGCTTGCGGCGCACCGCCAGAAGAAAGCCGAGCAGCACAAAGCGTGGCGTGACAGGCAGAAGTCCGCACAGCCCCCGAAGCCCCAACAGCGGACGTTGAAAGAACTTGCCAGATGTGCCGAGGCAGGTTTGCCTCTCACCCTAGAAGAAGCGGAACGGCTGGAAGCCCATCGCAATCGGAAAAAGGCGGCTTTGCAGGATTTGAAAGCCCGCGCCGAAACCGACCCGGTAGCGGCGGCAGAGTTGGCGCAGCAGAGAGCGCAACAGTCAGAAGCGGTAAAGAAGTCCCGTCAGAAAATGTATGCGGACGCTGCCGCCGGAGATCCCGAAGCCCAGGCCCGGTATGAACGTATGCTTGCCGCGAGGCGGGAGAACTACCACAGGAAGAAACAGGCAGAAGCCGAAGCTGCTCAAGTCAGCTAACGTAGATACAGAAAACGCCAGGGACAACGATAGTCCGTGGCGTTTTTGTCATTACTGCCGTTCCAGCAAATCCATATATTTCTGACGTTCGCCCTCCGGGACTTTCAGCGCCGCCATAGCCTGTTCAATGGTCAGCCCCATCGTTTCCATGAGGTTTTTGATAGAGGACAAGATACCTTTAGCAACGCCTTTTTCCTCAACGCCCTTGCTCAAATTACACATGACCGACACCTCCCTTTCCATTGTCTGCGTCATTTGAATGTCGTAATCGTCCTGCAAAATTTTCCGCTTTTCCGCCTCGCTGGTTTCGTTGGAGAGAAGCACATCCAGCATCCGCAATACGCCGTCATAATTTGACCCATCCGGCCCGCCAAGGCACAGCATGATGATGGACAGCAAATCATAATTCCTGATGGGTTCTTTGCCCTCGCCGACCAGATATTCTTCCACCAGCCGATACCGGGTAATGGTGTTCTCTCGATACTGCGGCGGTTTCATGCAAATCCAGATGGAGTAGACCTTCTTGATTTTCTCATAATGGGAGCCAGTGAACTCCCTGCCGTACTGGGAAGAAATCATGCGGCAACAGTAGTATATGCCACGCTTTATCAGCGGATAGCCGGGGTAAAAATCGTTCTGGGCCTCCACGTTGATGATGAGGGCAATTTGTTCCTCGGAGTCGGGAACGATGGCGCGGAAGCGAATGTCATAGGTGACTGTCCCCTCGCGCACCGATTTGTCCTCGGTGTCCATGCCGCTGATGACTGTGCCACCCTCGTCCGGCAGCACCGGGACGGCGGACACCTGGGGTTGGCCCTCAATGTACTTCTCGGCAATATCATTGACATCGCAATCCTTGTATTCTTCCAGGCAGGACTTCATAATCCGCGCCAGGATTGCCTTTTCAGACAGGACACGCTTACAGGCGGCATCATAACCCGCGCTGTCATCTGTGACGTGCAGTCCCTGGGCGATTGTCGTTTTGAGCTCCACCATCCTCACCTTCTTTCGTTTCATTCTACCACAGCTTTGCCAGCGCGTCCACTTCTTTTTTGAAAAGAGTTGCGTATGGCGTATACACGAGAGAGATATGGAGGTGCAGTGACAGAAAAAATTTATCTTAACAGGGTTGCTTTTGGGAATTTGATATGCTATACTATAAAAATCCAAGCAAAGGAGTTTATCAATATGCGGCAAGGTATTCTTAAATAAAATTTGATAATGGGAACAAAGACAAACGTCCTCAAGGAGAGGGCTTGGTTTTTGTACCCAATTTAAGAATACTTTTGCCTTTTCATTTCATATCGTGATAGACAACGGCCAGCCTTGGCCGCAGTTTTCATGTGTGTCCTACCTATCATCCCCAGCGGTAAAAGTATTTGTCGCTGGGGATTTTTGCGCCCTTCTGGGCCTTGTATGGAGGACAATCATATGAAAATCATCAATATTGGCATTCTTGCTCATGTAGACGCAGGTAAGACGACCTTGACGGAGAGCCTGTTATATACCAGCGGAGCAATCGAGGCGCCCGGCAGTGTGGATCAGGGAACAACGAGAACGGACACCATGTTTTTAGAGCGGCAGCGTGGAATCACCATTCAAACGGCGGTCACTTCCTTTCAGTGGCACGATTGTAAGGTCAACATTGTGGATACTCCTGGGCATATGGATTTCTTAGCGGAGGTCTATCGCTCCCTTGCCATTCTTGACGGAGCGATTTTGGTTGTTTCTGCAAAAGACGGCGTTCAGGCGCAGACCCGTATTCTGTTTCATGCTCTGCAAGTAATGAAAATCCCAACTGTTATCTTTATTAACAAAATCGACCAGGACGGGATTGACCTGCCAGGTGTGTATCAGTCTATCCGAGATAAGCTCTCCGCAAATATGATTATTAAGCAGAACGTGCAGCTTTCCCCGGATATATCCATCATGGAAAACATGGGGCTGGAGAATTGGGATACCGTGATTGCGGACTGTGATGAATTGTTGGAGAAATATATTGCCGGAGAACCAATGGACAAAGAAGAACTTCTGCGGGAGGAAAACAGGAGAATCCAAAGCGTCTCTCTGTTTCCGGTCTATCATGGCAGTGCCAAGGTAAACTTGGGAATCCGACAACTCATTGAAGCGGTCACAGATACATTCCAATCACCCACCGGGCAGAACAGCTCTGAATTGTGCGGAACTGTGTTCAAAGTTGAGTACGCAAACCAGAGCCAACGCCTTGCCTATCTGCGGTTGTATAGCGGTACGCTTCATTTGCGGGATTCCGTAGCCTTGGCAGGGAAAGAAAAACTGAAAATTACGGAAATGCGTATCCCCTCAAAGGGTGAGATTGTCCGAACAGAGATTGCCCATGCGGGCGAGATCGTCATTGTACCCTGCGACAGTTTGCGGCTGAATGATGTGCTGGGAAACAAACTGCTGCTGCCCCGTGAAACGTGGAGCGACAATCCTCTCCCTTTGCTGCGGACAACAATTGCACCAGAGAAACCAGAACAGAGGGAACGCTTGTTAAACGCCTTGACAGAAATTGCGGATACCGACCCGCTTCTGCGCTATGAAGTAGACGCTGTGACCCATGAGATCATTCTCTCCTTTTTGGGCCGGGTACAATTGGAAATTATCTCTGATCTTCTGGTGGAAAAATATCAGCTCAACACAACTGCAAAAGAACCTACCGTCATCTATATGGAGAGGCCATTGAAAGCGGTAAGTCACACCATTCATATCGAAGTGCCGCCCAATCCATTCTGGGCGTCCATCGGGCTGTCCGTCACCCCTCTCCCCCTTGGCACCGGAGTGCAGTATGAGAGCAAAGTTTCCGTTGGATACTTGAATCAGAGTTTTCAAAACGCTGTATTGGATGGTATCCGCTACGGTCTGGAACAAGGCGTGTATGGATGGAAGGTAACGGACTGTAAAATCTGTTTTGAGTATGGGCTTTATTATAGTCCGGTCAGCACTCCCGCAGACTTTCGGTCATTGGCACCTATTGTATTGGAGCAGGTGTTGAAAAAGGCGGGGACGCAGCTATTGGAACCATATCTTTCTTTTACACTCTATGCGCCGCAGGAATATCTCTCCAGAGCTTATCATGACGCACCAAAATATTGCGCGAGTATTGAAACGACCCAGGTTAAAAACAGCGAGGTGATTTTTACTGGCGAAATCCCTGCCCGCTGTGTGCAAGAGTACCGCAATGACCTCACCTTTTATACAAACGGGAGAAGCGTTTGTTTAACAGAATTGAAGGGGTATCAAATCGCCAGCGGCGAACCAGTTTTTCAGCCACGCCGCCCAAACACCCGGATTGATAAGGTGCGCCATATGTTCAACAAAATTCTCCCATCAATGATGGACTTATAAAATCCCTTTGGAACAAAGGGCGCACTTCTATACATGGTCTGCGACCATGTATCGTGCGCTCTGCGAGGCTACGGCCCGGACTTCCGAAAGTCCGGGCCGTTTGCGTCGCTCCGCTCCGTACAAGGGGCTGCGCCCCTTGCGCCGCTTTGCGGCTATCCCTGCGCCCTCGCTGGAAAGGTACATCCGCTCTGCGTCTGCACCTTTCCAGCGAGGCTAAAACCGAATACCGTTACCCTTGACCGTTTACCCGACACAGCAGGTAGACGGTCTTTTGTTTTGCCAAGAAGGAGGTCAAACACGATGGACAAGTCACGCGAAGAATTAGAGAAAGAGTATGCTGAGGCCACCGCTAAGTTGGAGCAGTACCAGCACAGAGGCCAGCGGTATGAGAACCGCATCCGCTACTACACCCAAGGCGAAAGGAAGAAGCGAAACCACCGACTTATCACCCGTGGCGGAGCGGTGGAGAGTATCGCCCCGGAGGTGCGCGGCATGAGCGAAAGGGCCTTTTTTCTTTTGATGGAAAAGGTCTTTTCCCTGCCGGAAGTTGCCGCCCTGGTGAGCCAAGCCACTGACCAGCAGGAAAGCGGATAATTGGCCCTGTTCCATCTCCACGTTACCCAGGTCAAACGGAGCGCGGGACAGTCTGTTGTCACGTCCGCCGCCTACCGAGCCGGGGAGAAATTGTATAGCGAATACTATGGCGAGGTCAGCGACTACACCCACAAGGGCGGCGTGGTCTGCACAGACATTCTCCTGCCGCCCCAGGCCCCCAACCAGTACCAAGACCGCGCCACCCTCTGGAACGCCGTGGAGAAGGCCGAGCGCGGCAAGAAAGCCCAGCTTGCATATAGCTTTGACATTGCCTTGCAGAACGAGTTTTCATTGGAGGAAAACATCGCTCTTGCAAGGCAATTTGTTTCGGAGCAGCTTGTGGGCCGGGGCATGATTGCCGACTTTGCCATCCACCAGCCGGACAAGGAGGACGGCGGTATTCCTAACCCGCACTTTCATGTTCTCTGCCCCATCCGGCCCATTGAGCCAGACGGCAAATGGGGGTGCAAGCAGCGCCGCCGCTACCGTCTGGACGAGGACGGGAACCGCATTATGGGAGAGGACGGCAAGCCCCTCTTTGACGCTGTTCCCACTACCGACTGGGGAAGCCCGGAAACACTGGAACATTGGCGGGAGGCGTGGGCCGCTATGGTGAACGCCAAGTTTGAGGAAAAGGGGCTGACCTGCCGCATCGACCACCGCTCCTATGAGCGTCAGGGCCTTGACCTGCTGCCCACCGTCCATGAGGGCGTGGCCGTCCGCCAGATGGAGGCCAAGGGCATCCCCACCGACAAGGGCGATCTGAACCGCTGGATAAAAAAGGCCAACAACATTCTGCGGGATATTCGGAAGAAAATCGCCGGCCTGACGGATTGGATTAAGGCCATAAAAGAAGAATTGAGCAAGCCCCAGGCCCCGACCCTTGCCGCCCTGCTGACCGACTACTATGAGGGCCGGAACGCCGGAGCATGGAGCCGCAACGCCAGGATTGGAAATCTTAAAGGTTTTGCCGAGGCCATCAATTTTCTGACCGAGAGGGGCATCGCTACGCTGGAAGATTTAGAGACCCATATCGCCGCCCAGAGTGAACGAACGGAGGCCATCAACACATCCATGAAAGCGAAGCGTGACCGTCTGAACGAATTGAAGGAACTGCTTCGCCTTGTTGACCTCTACCGAGACACCAAGCCCGTCTATGACGAGTTGCAGGGTATCAAGTGGAAGGGCAAGCGGGAAAAATTCGAGAGGGAGCATGAGAACGAGTTGAGGACGTTCCACATGGCCCGCCGGAAGCTGGACAAGCACCGTTCCCCTGCTGGTAAAATCCCCGTTCATGCGTGGGAACAGGAACAGGCGAGGCTTCACCAGGAGTACACAGCCGAGTATGAGCAGTACAAGCCTATCCAAGACGATTTGCGGCGGCTTCAACAGGTGAAGCGGAACGCCGATGCTGCCATACACCAGCAGGAGCAGACCCAGCAGAAACGCCGGGAGGTGGAGCGGTGAACGGCATTCCCCGACTGACCTACCAGCAGTACCGAGCCGTCCGGCGGCTGGTGCATGACTGCTGCAATTATGACGGCGGCAACTGTCTTGCTCTTGATGACGGCTGGGAGCCTTGTGTCTGCGTCCAGAGTATCACCTATTCCCTGGTCTGTAAATGGTTCCGCGCCGCCGTCCTGCCAACAGACAAGGGGTTGTGTGCCGCCTTGCTCCACCGAGGACAGGCGCGGCCCTGTGCCGAGTGCGGGGCGATGTTCGTGCCGCGCTCCAATCGGGGCAAATACTGTGACGAGTGCGCCGCCAATGTGCGCCGGAGAAAGAAAGCTGCCAGCGAACGGGAACGCCGCAGGCGTGGACATTTAGAGGCTGAAAAGCCTTGCAATCAGGGGGCTTGTGGACAGTCCTCAAAGGGGGACTAATACATTCCCCTTCCCCCACTCCAACGTGGGCGGCAAAATGGCGCTCACGTGGATTAACTTTGATGAATGATGAAAGGAGAGCCTATGACCTACGACCCCAGCATGACGATCACCAGCACCATCCCCGCCCCGGAGGGGA
>ERZ840517.3135-NODE-3135-length-13250-cov-2.471542_pt1 | contig 13250 bp, 12 predicted proteins | sample MGYA00519876_ERZ840517 | MGnify/ENA primary metagenome ERZ840517 (study PRJEB31850, sample SAMEA3708882) | human gut metagenome | biome: human gut; feature: human-associated habitat; material: faeces | place: China | collected 2014 ... | reverse complement strand
CACTTCTTGATAATCACGAATACCACCGGCAGTTCTTGTAACCGGAGGAATCATACCAACCTTTTCGTAATATCTCAATGTATCAGGTGTAACATTATATGTTTTGCTTACTTCATTAATTGTCATAGAAATTCATCTCCTATATATTAATACTTAGAGTGTACTCCAAGTCAAGTCTTTTTTTATTATAAATTAAATTTTTTGTAATTTCAATATGTTTATTTCAAAAATATTTATATTGTTTTTGGTTATTTATCTACGATTTTAATTCTAGAATGGGTTTACTTTTCAATCAAAATTGACAAAAAAATAATGAATATGATATAATAAACTAGAAAAATTATGTCATAAGAAGGGATTTAATGAAAAAGATATTTGCAATATTACTTTCATTGATATTTGTTGTTTCTTTATGTAGTTGTTCATCAGATGATGATAAAATTCGTTTTGGTGCTGCCGGTATTGGTGGTATTTATAACGAAACAGTTACATCAATCAGAGAACTAGCCGATGAAAGTGGAAAACTAAAAATCGAACAAAAAACTACTGCAGGTTCTGCAGCAAATGTTAGACTGCTTTCTCAAGGATATTTAGATGCTGCTATTGCACAATCAGACATTGTAAGTGATGCCTATAATGGCGAAAACAACTTTGAAAAGTCAGGTGCATATAAAGGCTATAGTGCTTTAGCATCTCTTTATACTGAAGCTTGTCATATTGTAGTAAGAAAAGATTCTAATATTAATTCAGTAGATGATTTGCTTGGCAAGACAGTCAATATCGGTGAAAAGGAGTCAGGTTCTGAACTAAATGCAAAACAAATTCTTGCATCATATGGACTAAACTCTAAGATGGTTAAGGAAGTTAACCTTGATTATGCCGAAGCTGCTAAGAAACTTGAAAACAAAGAAATTGATTGTTTATTTGTTACTGTTGGTATGAATGCAACTATTGTTGATGAATTAGCAAAACAATGTGATATTAAACTGCTTGAAATTGATAATGCTACATCTAATAAGCTAAAGTCAGCTTACTCTTATATTGATTGCAAAATTCCAAAGAATACATATAACGGTCAAAACACAGATATAAATACTATTGGTATTAAATCTGTTATTCTAGTAAGTGACAAATTATCTAATGATAAAGTAAAAGAACTTGCCAAATTGATTTTCAATAATGCTAAGGAAATTCAGCTGACTGTATCTGCTGATATTGACATTACAGAAGAAAATGCAGTTAAAGGTATTAATATTCCATTTCATAAAGGTGCTATTGAATATTACAAAGAAAAAGGTATTTCAGTTAAATAACTATTAACTGCGAAAGGATTGATAACATTGGATATTACACTAGATATGTATCAAACAGTTGCAGTTGCTGTAGTTGTTCTGATGATAGGTAATTTCTTAAAAAAGAAAATTTCATTTTTACAAAGGTTCTGTATTCCTTCACCTGTTATTGGTGGTTTGCTATTTGCAATATTTACATTAATATTGTACGCAACAGGAATTGCAGTAATTGACTTTGATGACACATTAAAAGAAGTCTGTATGGTTCTGTTCTTTACTTCGGTAGGTTTCCAAGCCAACTTAAAAGTCCTCAAGAGTGGTGGTAAGGCACTTATAGTGTTCCTTGTACTTGTTGTTGTGCTTATGATTGGACAGAACTTTGCATCAATCGGACTTGCAAATGTACTGGGACTTGACTCCTTAACAGGTATGACAACAGGTTCTATTCCTATGATTGGTGGTCATGGTACTGCCGGTGCATTTGGCCCTGTACTAGAGGACTTTGGTGTTTCAGGTGCTACAACAGTATGTACTGCCGCTGCAACATTCGGTTTGATTGCCGGTTCACTAATGGGTGGTCCTATTGGTAACAGACTTATTAAAAAGCATAATCTACTAGATACTATAAAAACAGAGGATGACAGTTTCCTAGTTGAAGAAGAAGAAAAGCATGAAAGACATTTTTCTATGTATGCTCCTGCAGTTTTTCAGTTGATTATTGCAGTAGGAATTGGTACAATAGTATCAGAGCTACTTTCACTTACAGGAATGACATTCCCTATTTATATTGGTGCAATGATTGTTGCTGCTATTATGAGAAACATAGGTGAATACACAGGTAAAATTACTATTCATATGGGTGAAATAAATGACCTTGGTGGTATTTGTCTATCTCTATTCTTAGGTATAGCAATGATTACTCTTAAATTATGGCAACTAGCTGACCTAGCTTTACCACTTGTTATTCTACTAGCCGGCCAAGCAGTTCTTATGTTCTTATTTGCCTACTATGTTATATATAACATTATGGGTAGAGATTATGATGCTGCAGTAATTGCAGCAGGTACTTGTGGTTTTGGTATGGGTGCTACGCCTAATGCTATGGCTAATATGCAAGCTATTTGTGATAAATATGCACCATCAGTTAAGGCATATTTGATTATTCCTATTGTAGGTAGTTTGTTTGCTGATTTCTTAAACAGCTTAACAATAACATTCTTTATTAATTTATTGTGATAATTTGGAGGTAATGTTTTATGAAGGACAAGGCAAAATACAAGTATAGTTTCAATTCAGAAAATTTAGCAGTACCTGAAGTTCACACAGGAAAAGTAAAGCAGAATGATATTGTAGAAGATAATGATGATGAACCTGTGCTATATGATGTAGCAGTTCCGGAAGTTCACATTAAGAAAAAGAAGAAAAAGTAGTATGTAACACAAAAAGTCCTAAGATGAATAATCATCTTAGGACTTAATTTTTTGCAAAACATTTGACTAATTTAAAATAAAAAGCCCATTAGAATGGGCTTTTTATGGCGAAGGGTTGGAGATTCGAACCCGACTTAGGGCAAAATCTAAGTAACCTAGATTTTATGGGATAGACTTGAAAAATGGCTTAGGTATGCGATTATTAAGGTAAAAATATCTTTATTTAAAGTTTTATATTTTTAATAAAAATAAGTCATATTTTATAGAAATATGACTCAAATATGACTCAAAAATATTTTGAAAAAAGCTCCACAAAAGTAAAACAACCCACAACAGTTCTGACACTGCTGTGGGGTTACTTCTTGCACGAAAAATTGATTATAATCGTTAATTTATTAATTTCATTATCTAACTAGATAATACTTTAGGTTACGATAAAGGTACTTATAACCCTTATACTTACCTGATGTAATAACTGCAATTACAGTAAACTCTCTATTCTTATCCAGCTTTTTAGTATATGCAATTTTGCCATTACTAACTCTTGAATAAATATTACCCTTTACAACTGTGATTTTGTTGTACTTAGATAGGCTCTTATCATCAAGATGTGAATTAACAATATAGCCTGATTTATTGCCATATTTGACCTGTGACCAACCATTACCTAAGTCCTTAACAAGTTGTACCTTAGCACCCTTCTTGACTGTGGCAACGCTTTTGCTTGTGTTACAAATAACATCAACATATGCTTTCTGTCTTAGTGTGCTTTCTTTAGTGACAACACAATGGTTATATTTAAGTTGGTTCTTAAACTTCTTCCAAATTGTTTCATTGTCACCTACCCAGCCAGTCCAACCCGGGCAAATTTTACTACATACATCATAGTGTCTAACAACACGACTTGCAGGAATGTTATATGTATTCATTAGCTTTCTTGCTAACGCTACTGTATTTGCAAAGGTTTTGTCTGATATTTTACCTTTGGTACTGCACATTTCGATATTGATTGAATTGTAGTTAGTACACTTTCCAAACAGATTGTTGTGACCATAGTTAACACCAACTGCCCATGAGGTGTTGTTTGGTGCTACTACCTCATATACATCATTTTCATCAACAAAAAAGTGGGCTGATGCACCTCTGTTTGTGCTGTAGAAGTAATTAGCATTAGCCTTTGCAGTATCTGTTGAATTGCCTGTATAGTGGATTACAATGTACTTTCGACCGTTGTTACCACTTTCATAGTTACACTTTGTATGTAACTTTTTCAGTTTGTATGACATTAGTTATCATCCTTTTCTTTGTTCTGTAATACATCTATAGCCTTATTAATAATAGTCGGTAATGGTAAACCCATTAAACCGGCATTTTCTACGATAGAGATTAGTTCATTAGCCATAAAACCAATGATTACGGCATCTCTTATGTAACTAGTGCCAATTGCTAAATCAAGCCTATACGCAATTAGCACAAATAATAGGGTCATACCCTTTTTACACAAGCCTTTCCAACCGGCTTTACTTTCCAGTGCACCTGATGATGTTTTCTTGCTATTGTGGAATATACCTGCAACAACAAGACCTGACACATAGTCAATAGCCATAAATAAACATAGTGTTACCAGAGCAGTATCCCAACCACCGAACAACCATGCAAAAAGTCCACCTACTGCACCAATAGCAGTACAAATCCATTCTTTCATTTTATTTTTCCTCACTTTCTGTGTCTGTTGTAACATCTTCGGCAAAGTCACCGTTTGAGTTCTCTGTATCTTCGTTAGTTGTTTCAGTTTCTTCAGCTGAGTACCAACCGTCAATAGTTAGCATATCATCATCTGTTAAGACTGACTTGCTATACCAGCTTAGTGCGTATGCTCTGACTTGATATTCATCTAGTCTGTTCTTCATTGTTTCTAAAGTCTTAAAAACAAAATCATGTAAACTAAACATTATTACATCACCTCACTTTCGTGTGCAACAAGAGCCGTTGCTAACTCATTAAACTTGTTGTCAATGTAATTCTTTGTGTCAGCAATATAAGTTAGCTGACTGTCGCAGTCTGACACAACAGTTGTGCTTGGATAATACATATGTAAATTCAAAAATCCATTAATTTGTTCATTAGTTAAATTTAAAACTGTCGGTGTTTGCTTTACCCCAACTAAAACAATACCGTTATTTTCATCAGCACAATTCTTTAGTGTTGCTTTTGTTTCGTTAAGTGATAAACCTAAGTCAACATACAATGTATTTGTTCTTATATCAAAACAAGGATATTTTTCTGTACCGGCAAAAGCAAAGAATTGAAGTACATTACAAAGTGGTGCATATTTAACAGAACTATTAGCCCATTGCGTTGAATTTGATAATGTTAATGTACATCTATGGGTGTTTGTGCCACTTGGATTTTCTTTCAGATTATCAAAATCACTACTCAGCAAAACTAACTGCTGTAATTTTTCTGTGATAAAGCCTGTGCCGTCACTATTAATTGTCAACACATCACAAATATTGTCTACACCTCTTAATATATAGTTTAATTGCAAGTTTTGAGAACTTTTTTTATTACTAAATGTAATACTTGGATTTTCAACACTATTAATATCAACAGGATTTGTTGGTGATGGTACTGCACTTTGTGTAGATTTACCGTACAAAGTTAACCCAACAATGTTACAATCACTACTATCATTAAGTACAATGCTAGTTGACTTATCTGTTGTAGCTTTAATAGCGTTTTGTAAAACATCTGCTTTAAGTTGTACAATGTCTGTAGCGTTCTGCTTTACTGCTGTATTGTTGCTTGTCTTGTATGCATTAAAATCTGTGTTATCGACTTTATTTGCTTTCAATATAGCAATATCAGCTTTATTCTGTGCAATGTCTGCACGTGGTTGTTCTGACTTTGTTTCAACAAAATCCCACACACCTTTTACGCTAGGATAAGTAGTTGTGCTAGGGTGTGTAATCACATCAACCTTATTAGATAGGCTTTCCTTGCCATTTACATTCGTATTAGTTGTTGCAATTTCTCGTTGTGCTGTTTCTTTGACAATCTGTAAATTGTCAGCAACCTGACTAATATTAGCGTTTAAAGTTTGTACATCTGTTTTGTGCTGAGTTTCAATACTTGTTGCTCTATTTTCCCAATCAGTCCTATTTGTGTTAATTGATGACTTTAGCGACTTAATAGCACTTGCTAATAGTTCATTTACATTGATGAAGTTATCATCATTTGAATAAACAATACTAACACCGTCAGGAATTGCACCACTTACAATTTCAACATTTTCAACTGTGTTATCAATATAGATAGTCTTTAGTGAGGTACAATTACTAAAAGTACCACTACCGATTTTTGTTACTGCGTTGCTAACATAGGCTGCGCCTATATCATTTTGACCCGTTGCAAAATCACCTGCACCCAATACATCTGTTTGTCTTGTATTCTTTAGCACACCATCAGAAGTGAAGGTTGCAGAAAAATTAAACCTAGTACCTTGTATAGCTTTAGCTATGTTCACATCCATTTGGTTCAAATTTTCTGCATTGATTGGTGTTTGTTTACTGGGACTATTCTCCCAATTAATTAAGTTGTAGCCCATTGTTTATCATCATCTCCTTGATATTCTGAACTTTCTGTACTTACTTGGACTGTAATGCCAACTGTTCCGGATAAGGTTCTGTTAAAAATTGTACTTGTAATTATTGGAGTGTCCTCTACTCCTGTATTTAACTGTATAGTATCACCAGGTTCTAGCCACCAACGGTCAAACAGGTTGACGCTAAAAGGTCGGTATTCATAGAACATCCATCCACCATAAACAGCACCTGATGGTCTTATAAATTTACTAACAAGAGTTTTCTCTGTATTACAAGAGATAAATTTGTTATCACCATCATAATAATTTTGCTTACCTGATTTGGTTACTATATTTTCTGTGTAGGTTTTATCCTTGTTGTACTTAAATCTTGCTTTAGTTATCTTAGCAACTGTGTAATCTTCAAAATTCAAGTCTGTATAATAGCCGACAGTATAAACATCTGTTACATCCTTTTCCTGTGGTAACTTCTTAAACTTAATACTTCCTTCCCCATCACAAAAAGCAAACTTTGCAGAACACTCACACAAATCTTGAAGTAAATTAAATACTGTTAATTTACCGTTATAAACTTCTTTTACAATTGTAGCTGATAAAGAAAGTCTTTTATCATCTTCACTACCATAAAAGTTACTGTCAACAATAAGACCTTTTTCTTCGCACATATCAATTACACATTCTTTTAAACCTTTAATTGTTGCATTTGGAGAGTAAGTCGCAAAACCAAAGAACCAGGTGTAAATATTAATTTTACCGGCTATATAAAAGTTATCATAAGCAGTAACTTCTTTAATATTTTTATTCTGTTGCCTTTTTGCACTATCAATAGTTCCGGTAAAGATACAAGCTGACTTATCTACCACTTTACAAGGATAAAGTTCACCGGATGGGCACAAGTCTTTTGACGGATAAACATTATCCAAATAACTTTGCTTTATGTACACTTTGATTTCTCTACCTACTAATTGCTTCTTAAAATTAATAGTGCTAAAAGTAAGTTGTGACGATATACACCCACCAAAACGGAGTGTGCTATCGTCACAAATAGAATTAGTTAATTCAAGGCTGTCAAATACAATATTTTCATTTGGTAAAATGCTTTTTGTATCTGTAAAGACAATCTGAATATTTCTTGATATTGTATTTTCCAGAAGTTTCTTCTTAATTTCAAGGTCCTCAGCTTTATTCTCGCTAAACATATACATACTACATCACCTCAGTATTCAATCAATTCAAATGTAATAGGGTTGTACTGTATGTCATTTGATAATGCATCCATTACTGAAAATTCCACATCAGGAATATAGAAATAACCTTCCTTGTATTTGTTTTCTTCATCATTCCAATATTCAACCTTACACTTTCTCTGTGTAGAATTTACAATACCTTTATTGATAATATTCTGTATCTTAATCTTGTCATCAAGAAAAAGAATATGAGTGGAAAAAGTTATATTAGTTTTGTGGTTTGATAAAGTTTTTCTTTGCAAGTCACCGTTATTATCTCTTTCAGCATATACTTCCATTCTTTGGTTTGGAGTAGTGGAATACTCAGCAATACACTTATTAGGAAATATGTTTTTATTAAATGCAATTAGATAACCTTTATAGTTCGCCATATATAACCACCTACCTTATACAAATGCCGACTTACCGTTATGCCTTTTCTTGTACATTTCATTCTGCTTAACAATCTCTTTGAAAATGTCGCTACCGTTAATTTTTGCAACAAATTCATATGTATTGCCACCTTTATTTCTAAAGATAATAAACATTTCATATATTCTCTTTAGATACAGTAAAATCTGTGAAAGTATCTCTGTGTCCCCATTGTCTGAACTTTCCTGAATCATACCTTTAAGTTTATTAAGAGGTGAAACTACTTCAGGGTTACCGGAGGATGCACCCATATTGTCACCTACTACTGCTAAGGTTGGAGCTTTTACAAGACCACCCTTTGCAAGATGAGGGATTTGTGGTATGTCAAAACCAAACTTCTTACCACCGATACCCGGAACCCATTTTGGCACATCAAAACTAATTTTATTAACACCTTTGATAAGTGTATTAAGACCGTCAATTAGGAAGTTGATAGGTGCTTTAATGAATTTAAGAATTCCATTAAACAAATTCATGAACCATTTACCGACACCGGTAAACGCTTTTTTAATTGCATTCCACGCACCTTTGAAAATGTTTCCGAACCAAGTGCCTACATTTGCAAATGGTGACTTGATTCTATTCCATAAACTTTGCATAGTTTTTGAAACGGTCTTACTCTCTGAATTAACACCAACTATGAAACCTTGTGCTGCATAACATCCAATTTTTTTCATTTCTTTAGATGGGGAATGAATACCCAGTGTTTTTTTAGCTTGATTTATATAGTTTTGGGCAAGTTCATTTTTTGTCGTCTTAAGTTTGTTAGAGTACTCTTTTGTCCCCTCTTCCAAACCAAAACAAATATTTTCACCTGACTTTTTAGCTTCTTTTTTTAGCTGTCCTAAAGATTTTTTAGTGTTTTTTTGCACATCATCAAGCGAAATTAAGCCTTGATTATAAGCAAGCAATACTGCAGATGAGTCTGAATAGTTGCCATTTAAAACACCTTGAATTTTTGAAAGTTCATCAGTTTGTGTTTGTAACTTTGCATAACTTTTTTGTGCTTCTTCATATGGTTTTTTTACTTTTTCAAGTTCTTTGGTATAACTATTTAATGTAGTTATTGCTACTTGATACTCATTTTGTGTTGTTAGATAACCACTATCTGTACCATATGAGTTAGGTTTGCTATTTTCATACCATATCAAAGTATTTTTTAATTTTTTAACTTTTTCATCTTGCTTTTTTATTTTTTCGATATACTTATCATAATCATTTCCAGCTTTATTCAAACTTGTCTTTGCTGCTACTTTAGATTTTGTGGTATTAATAGTTAAATCACTAATAGCTTCTTGAGCAGCTAACTTTTTATATTGTTCAATAGTTTTTCGGATTTCATTACGTATAGACTTTTGATTGCCCTTAAGTTTTATAGTTCCGTTTTTTGAGTAATGAACATATCTATTCCATACCTTTTCAAAGTTCGGAACATTATCTTTAAAATATTTTACAATAGTATTAAGTTGTCCTGCTTCCTGTGGTGTTAATGTTGCCTTCTTTAACAAATCATCAAGTTTCTTTTCATACTCATCAATTACACTGTTATCTGTATGTATTTTATCCAAACTATCCATTGTTTCTGTTAGAGTTGTTTCAATACTCTCTTTTGTTTGTTCTAGTTCAGAAGAAACTTTTTCCATTTCTCTTGCAAATTTTCCTGCTTCGGATGTACTCCACTCCAACTGATTATAAGTTGTTACAGCAGTGATAATACCACCAATAACACTTGCAGCAATTAGTACAGGATGTGCTGAGAAAACTCCACTTATTGTTGTACCAAAAGTTTTTATAGCATTCATAACTGTTGTAACACCTTTAGCTATGGTATTACCAGTCTTAAACATCAATACTGCTGAACCAATAGCAGTAATACCGGAAGCAACACCTAAAAGCAATGATTTTGGAATTTTGCTTACAACACTACTTACAAATTCAAGTGCTTCACCTAAGGCATCTACTAACTTAGGTACTGCTTTTTCAATAGTCCATTTTGCAAGAGGTAATAGTACCCCTTTATAAGCACCTTTTAATTTTTCACCAACTGCTTTTAGCAATTTTCCAAAAGCCCTCGTAAGACCTTCAACTGATGACATAATAGGATATAGGTCAAGGCTTTCTAACCAATCAAGATGTATCTGTGACATATCGGCAAGCCAACCGGTTATATCCTCAACTATACCTAAAATATCTTTCCAAATCTTTTTTCCAAGATTATTTTTATTCCAAGCCTTTATTACTTTTTCTCTTAATGTTGTAACTGCATTGTTGCAGTTTCGTATAGTATTAAGTATATTAGTCCAAATTCTGACACCAACACCTTCATTCCATACATCTCCAAAGTCCTTAGCAATGACATCTATAAGTTCTATAAGGCTATTAAATCTATCAAGAATTGACTGTACAACTTGATTTCCTAAATTTCCTTTTTTCCACGCTTTTGTAAAGGCATCAGCGATAAATCCTATATTATCAATGCAGTGCCTAAGTAATTTACGAATGTTAGAAAGTATTTTTTCTCCTGTTCCATTTTTCCATACATTAACCCAAGACTTGCCTATTGCAATAAGTGCTGACTTTATTTTCCCAAGTGTATTTTTAATACTATTAATTACACTTTTCCACTTATTCAACACTCGGTCTATGGCTTTATTTGCAGTATTATTATTATTTATATTTTTAGGTAAATTTGAGGAATTTGAAGTAGATGGATTACTTGATGTTGTTGTACTTGTACTAGTCTTTGTAAGCACATTTAGCTTATCAAAATTTGCAAGACTTCTTTCTGCCTTTTTCTTCGCTTTGGCATTGTTATTAATAGCTTTTGTGTTATTATCAACAGAAGTGGTTGCGTTATCTGCACCGGTTGACAGATTGTTCATACCGGCTGATGATTGTTCACTGTTAGAATCACCAAAAATCTTCTTAGTAAGGTTTTCAAACCCACTAGCTACTTGTGATAGCTTTGTAACTATTTTTGTAAGAAAACCAAGCATAGGAGAAAATACATTATTTAACCCTCTGCCTAAAGTTTCTTGCATATCTCCAAAGCTATTTTTTAGTTGCTGGATTCTACCTGCAGGTGTATTTGCCAGAGCCTTATTCATACTACCTACATTATCAGTAATAACTTGAGAAAGCATTGCCGCTCTTTGTTCTTCATTGCCATACTTTAAAACCTGTGCTTGTGCATCAGAAAATGTAATACCTACACGAGTAAGTGCAGAAGTTTGACCTTGCATTACTTTACCCATAAGATTGCCGATATTAACCATACTCTCAGATGTTACATTAACCCCATTTTGTTGTACTGCAAGATTATTCATTGCCGGCATTAGCTTTTTTAGTGCATCATCAGTTTTAAGGAAAGTTGACAACTGTTGTGCACCGGCAAGTTGAACTTCGTCCCCTACAACACCTGTTTCTTGTAAAGCTGATGCATAGTTTTTCACACTTGATATTACTTTGTTACTTGCACTCATTCTCTGTCGCATAACTGTAGTTAGCTTTGTTTCAGCCTCTGTTTGAATATTTGCAGCAGATACACATTCTTTACTGAATCTAGTTATCATAGCAACACTAAAAGCAGTACCTACTACCTTTGCAATTTTGCTAAAAGAATTTGAAATCTTTGAACTGGCATTATTAGCTTGTGTTTGGATGTTATTAAGTGACTTTTTAAAACTGTTGCTATTAAGTATTAAGTCAATCCCGATTTGTCCTGCTGTTGTCATTAGCATACCTCCTTCCTAAAAATGGGTATAAAAATAGCGTACACCACTTGATGTACGCTAAATTCAAATAAAAATTATGCTGTTTTTAGATATAATAATCTAAATGTTTCTCTACCTTTAGGTGTAACAAGTGTTTGAGTGCCACACCATTTTGTTTTATCGTTATAAACTTCCTTTACTTCAAACAAACCATTATTCTTTTTAGCATAAGGCATAAGTTTTCCACGCTTATCACGATAAAGGTATTTCTTTTCAAGCAAGAAGTTGATAAAATCCTTTTGCTTGATTTCAAGTTGCTTAGCCGTTTCTCTTAGATTAGTCAAAAGATTTCTGTCAACTAATTCATCAAAATAATCAGCTTTAGGCTTCATTATTTGATTATTTACAGCCAATTCAGAATTAACTGCTTGTAGTTGCTTATTCTTGCTTTGTTCTTCTTTAAGAGCCGTAGCTAATTTGATAATTGTATCAGGGTTCAAAATTGCCTGTTCTATCGTTGCAGATGTCATATAAGCACCATGCTTTCTGATAGATGGAAGAACCTCAGATGTTACCCATCTCTTAAATTTCTTTGCAGTCGGTAGCTTACTTGATAAGATAAGACTGTAAAGACCGGATTCATTGATTACAGTCATATTAGGATTACCTCGATTACCGTCGTGATTCACGACGGTATTCTTATCTTCATCATCAACATGTCTTGATAATGCATCTCTAATGTTGCTATAACCTAAAACAGTAGCCACATCTCTACCCACAAAATATGGTTCATTATCAATTTCAACTATTCTGATACTACCAAATTCAGAATTTTCAAAAGTTTGTATATCACTATTCATCATATCATTTTACCGCCTTTCTCATTTCAGCTTTAGTTGCTTTAGTACCTTGTGCATAACCAAAGTTAAAAGCATCACAAAGCATATCAAATAAACTCTTGTTGTTTGCATAAATATCGTTAAGATTAGCACAACTCATATCATAGTACGGATTAATAGTACCACGCACATTCTTAATAACTTCCATTGTGTTTTTTACACAAGCCATAAAAAAACTCCTATCAATTGTAATTTGACAGAAGTTGCCCTAAATGATATAATGAATTTCAGATAGGGTAACCTGTCGTGTATAACAGTAACCGTCCCCGACCAAAGCGACTGGTTACTGTTATTTTTTTATATCAGACTTTAATTTTAAAATTCCTATTCTGATAGCCTCAGCTTTTTCAACATTTTTTTCTTTGCAGTAGGCTTCTAAAATTTCTGTGTGCTTTTTGTCTAGCCTTACAGTAATTCTTGTATTTTTAGGATTTTCAGATTTAGGTCTGCCTGTTCGTGGACTCACTTTATCACCTCTCTTTTTTTGTCTGCCACTAAATACATTATAATATTTGTCAGCCAAAAAATCAAGAGGTTCTCTACTTTTTTTCGCGTTTACGCCTTTCGTTAATCTTTTCCAACACTTCAGCAATTTCATCATCAGTCAACTTATCTACTAAATCTGTAATAGGAGATTTAACATAAGCCTTATTC
>ERZ840517.3128-NODE-3128-length-13262-cov-4.081472_pt1 | contig 13262 bp, 10 predicted proteins | sample MGYA00519876_ERZ840517 | MGnify/ENA primary metagenome ERZ840517 (study PRJEB31850, sample SAMEA3708882) | human gut metagenome | biome: human gut; feature: human-associated habitat; material: faeces | place: China | collected 2014 ... | reverse complement strand
ATAAAATATAAAAAATAATGTTTTGCACGTTCCGGACAATTTGTCGACAGTCTGAGGCAAGCCATGGCTTGCCTATTATTGTATTTATCAACATTACAAAACAGTCAAAATTAATTTTTCCACGTTTGTGTTGATAACCTATATTGTGTTTGTAATATTTCTGTAACACAAGATATAGTTGTGGTATTATGTAAACTAATTTATGGTTAAATTTGACTTATCAACACCTTAATTTTACCACTTATCCACTCAAAAATGACGTAGACAAGCCATTTATTTTGAGTTATCCACGTTATCCACACAGTTATCCACACAGTGTGTGAACATTACCGTTTATAAAAAATCGCGTAGATATGCGATTTTTTAAGGTTTACATTTTAATATTACACTATTGTTACAAATATTACGCAAATATGTGGAAAAAGTGTGGATAACTGATGATAACTCACCGCAAATTACGGTTTTAAGGCGTTTTTTGGTGTTTATAACACCTTGAAAGTTATCCACACTGTGTGTATAACTTGTAGGATAACCGTATAAACTAATTTATTTGAATCTCGGAGGTAATTATTTATGATTACACCACGTTTAAAATGTATAATAGACCATACAAAAGGGAATAGAATCGCCGATATTGGTACTGACCACGCATATATTCCTATTTATCTTGTTGAAAATGATTTAGCCGAATACGTTATTGCAGGCGATGTAAGACAAGGACCGGTTGATATTGCAAAGGCTAATGTTGAAAAGCATAAACTTTCTGATAAAATTGAGGTAAGACTTGGCAGCGGTCTTTCAGTTATTAAAAAAGGTGAGGTTGACACCGTTATAATTGCCGGTATGGGCGGTCAGCTTATCAGTGAGATTTTAAGTGCAGATATAGAAAAGGTGAGAGAATGTAATCTTGTACTTCAACCGATGAATGCACAATATGAGCTTAGAAAGTATCTTATTTCAAACGGCTTTTCTATTACGGACGAAGATATTGCCATTGAGGGATTTAAGGTTTATAATGTAATGAATGTTATAAACAAACCTCAAAAGGAATTTGATAACGATATTGAATATCATTTACCGAAATATCTTGTAAATCATAAGTATTATAAAAATCTCTATGATAAAAAACATCGTGAATTTGTCAAGGTTATAACAGGTCTTGAAAATTCAAAAGACGTTGATGAGGATAAACTCAATAAATATAAATACTGGCTAAAGGAATTGAATAAATATGAAAGCTAAAGAAATAATTAAAATAATTGAGAATGTATGCCCCGAAAGATTGGCGTATTCATGGGATAATGTCGGTCTTTTGTGTGGTGATGAAAATAAGGACGTAAAAAAGGTATTTGTAACGCTTGATACTAATATCAATACCGTTAAAGAGGCTATATCAAAAAATGCCGATATGATTGTTTCACATCACCCAATACTGCTTGGCGGTATAAAGAGAATTGATTATTCCACATCTGTGGGACAAATGCTTAAATTGCTTATTGAAAATAATATACCTCTTTTTGCCGCTCATACTAATATGGACACAGCTAAAGGCGGTATAAATGATAAAATTGCCGAAATATTTGAACTTACAGATGTTAAAATACTTGACCAACATACCGATGATTCTTCGGCAGGTTTGGGACGATACGGCAGACTTGAAAAAACGATTAAATTCGGTGATTTTGCAGAACATTGTAAAAAGATACTCGGCACACCTTTTTTGCGTGTTTCCGGCAATTTTGAAAAGGATATTAATACAGTTGCAGTTGCATCGGGCAGCTGCAGTGAAATTATTCCGATTGCATTTGAAAAAGGTGCGGACGTTATTATAACAGGTGATATGAAGTATCATAATATGATTGATATGACCGAACTTGGAATATGTGTTATTGACGCAGGTCATTATCCTACTGAAATATGTGTTATGGATATATTTGAAGATATTTTGAAGGATAATGATATTGAAATAATAAAATCAGAAAATAAGGATATTTTTAAACTTGTTTGACATAATTTAAAATATATTGTATAATATTTTAAGAGTAAGTCAGATAATCGCGCCGTTTACGGTGAGGAAAGTCCGGGCTTCACAGAGCAGGGTGCCGGCTAACGGCCGGTAAAGGTGACTTTAAGGATAGTGCAACAGAAAATAAATGCCTTGATTTATTAAGGTGATTGTGGAAATGTGCGGTAAGAGCGCACAGGGAAGATGGCAACTGAATTCCCGTGTAAACCCCACCTGAAGCAACTTTGGGAATGTTAAGCTTGCTCGGCGTATTCCCTTGAAAGGCTTGAGCGTATAGGTAACTGTACGTCGAGATAGATGATTATCTAATACAGAACCCGGCTTATAGATTTGCTCATTTTAAGAAATGCCTTTAGGCATTTCTTTTTTTATTCCACCACTCCGTCACTTCGTGACACCTCTCCTCAAGGAGAGGCTTTTGTCTACCATCATATTCTTCGTAGGGGCGATCATCGGTCGCCCCTTTTCTAATTTTACACGGGCGGCCAATGACCGCCCCTACTAACATTTTTATAACGCCATTCCGCTTTTGGCTCCCATTGAGGGGAGCCGACAACGCAGTTGACTGTGGGGTGGCTTGTTATAACTTTCATACGAGCTTAATCATTTTTTGTCATAAATATATCATTCTTATAGGGCGGCTTCATTAACGTCCCTTTTTATCTAACCTTTTTCTTTCCGTAGGGGCGATCATCGGTCGCCCCTTTTCTAATTTTACACGGGCGGCCAATGACCGCCCCTACGATTATTTTTACTCCACGAAAAAAAAGGGATTATCGTAGATAATCCCTTTTAATCATATCACCATACCGCCGTCAACGTTGACAACCTGACCTGTTATAAAATCCGCATTTTCGCTTGCAAGAAATCTTACCGTCTTTGCAATCTCCTCCGGTTTACCGAGTCGTTCAAGCGGTGTTTCTTCACAAAGGCAATCAAAATCTTCTTTTGTCAAATGGCCGTTCATTTCAGTTTCAATAACTCCGGGTGCAACACAATTTACACATATACCCGACGGTCCCAGTTCCTTTGCAAGTGCTTTTGTAAAGCCTATAACCGCCGCCTTTGCGGCACTGTAATGAACCTCACAGCTGCCTCCGGTAACACCCCACATTGACGAAATATTAATAATTTTACCGCTATGTTTATAAATCATATCATCAACAAAAGCCTTTGTAACGAGATACATACTTTTCATATTCACATCAAACATTCTGTCCCAATCATTTTCAGTTATATCTGTAAACAGTTTTTGTTGTGAAATACCTGCATTATTCACAATTACATCTATTTTACCGTAATTTGTGTGAATAAATTCAGCCATATCATTTACTTGTTTAGAGTCTGAAACATCTGCTTTTACTATAACCGCACCTGTTTCATTTTTTATCTTTTCCGCCTCATCACTGCTTTTGTTATAATTCAAAAAAACTCTGTATCCGTTATTTAAAAATTCATATACACAAGCCTTACCTATTCCGCGACTTCCGCCTGTTATCAAAACATTTTTCATAATCTTTCCTTCTTATTCTTCTTCCGGTTTCATTTTAGGTATAAACACCCTTGATGTCTTTTTTTCAATAACCTTGTTTGCACGTTCAACAGCCTGTTCCATACAATATTCCTGACAGTCAAGTTTTTTCTTTCCGCGTCTGTCTTTTGTATAAACACCGTCATGCTGAATATGTGCACGCATTGTATCGCTAAGCTGTACATCAAGCACGTTTATAACTTCTTTTTTCAAATTTTCATCATCAATAGGGAACATTATTTCAACACGTCTGTTAAGATTTCTCTGCATCCAATCGGCACTTGCACAGAACACATTTTCTTGACCGTCATTATAGAAATAATATATTCTTGTATGTTCAAGGTATCTGCCGACAATAGAACGAACCGTAATATTTTCCGACAAATCCTTTACACCTGCTCTCAAGGCACAAATTCCGCGCACAATCAAATCAATCTTAACACCGCTGCAGCTTGCTTTATATAAAAGTTCAATAATTTTAGGGTCAACAAGCGAATTAACCTTTGCAACTATTCTTGCTTTACGTCCTTCTTTTGCGTGTTTAATTTCACGTTCAATCATTTCTTCCGTCTTTTTTCTTAGCCATAGAGGTGCAAGAATAAGTTTGTTCCAGTGTGACGGCTCTGAAAAGCCCGAAATCATATTAAAGAATGCACCGGCATCATCACCGATTGGTTTTGAACAAGTCAAAAGTCCCATATCGGTATAGAAATTGGCGGTTATATCGTTATAGTTACCAGTTCCGAGATGAACATATCTTCTGATACCGTCCTCCTCACGTCTTACTATTTCGGTAATCTTTGAATGTGTTTTAAGTCCCAAAAGTCCGTATATAACATGACAACCGGCTTTTTCAAGTTTTCTCGCCCAAATAATATTATTTTCTTCATCAAATCTTGCCTTTAATTCAACAAGTACGCTCACTTGCTTACCGTTTTCCGCCGCACGCGAAAGCGCCTCTATAATAGGCGAATTTCCGCTTACTCTGTACAATGTCTGTTTAATTGCAAGCACATTTTCATCAACTGCCGCCTGTTTTATCAAATCAACTATTGTTGAAAAACTGTCATATGGGTGATGAAGAAGTATATCGCCCTCACGGATTTTTTCAAATAAATCAACATTTTTAAGTTCAGGTCTTACCTGTGATTTAAACGGCTTATATTTATACTTGTCAAATCCGTCCTCCGAATACAGCTTATTCAAGAAAGTAAAATCAATAGGTCCGTTGATTTTATAAATATCATCATTCTTAACTTTCAATTCTTTCTTTAAAATTGAAAGCAATTCACTTTTAACCTTACTGTCCACTTCAAGACGGATTACACCGCTTCTTTCACGTTCCTTAAGGCTCTTTTCAATTTCAATAAGCAAATCTTCACTGTCGTCCTCATCAATAGGAATATCCGCGTCACGCATAACTCTGTATGAATACGAGCAAAGCACGTCATAACCCATAAACAGCATAGGCAAAAACTCCTGTACTATTTCTTCAAGCAGAATAAATTGTTTTTTACCGTTTTCTGACGGAAGTTTTACTATACGTTTAAATACTGACGGTATCTGTACCGTTGCAAAAGCCTGCTCCTTGTTTTCCTTTTTGATAAGTGCACAAATGTTAAGCACCTTATTTTGAATAAGCGGAAACGGTCTTGACGAATCAACTGCCATAGGCGTCAAAACAGGGTATATTTCATTTTTGAAATACTTTTCAATAAACTCCTTTTGTTCTTCCGAAAGCTGATTTCTGTTTAAGATTGATATGTTTTCAACAGCCAGCTGCGGCAGAAGTAATTTTTCATATGTACTATACTGCATATCAACCATATTATGAGTTTTTTCAGATATTTTTTCAAGCTGTTCGTGAGGTGTAAGTCCGGACGCGTCTTTTTTCTTATAGTCGGAAATCTCCATATTTTTAAGTGACGCAACACGTACCATAAAAAATTCATCAAGATTTGAGCTTGTTATGGCAAGAAATTTAAGTCTTTCAAATAACGGATTTTCTTTATCCCTTGCTTCATGCAATACACGCAAATTAAAATCAAGCCAAGAAAGTTCTCTGTTTATATAGTTTTCGCTTTTATTATAGTCCTGCATAATCATTTCAATCCTTTCTTCAAAAGTACGGCTTTGATACCAAACACTTCTTCAAAAAATTCCTGTGCTATGTTAAATTCACGTTCTTCAAGACTTATATCACTGTCCGTATAAGCGGTTATCGTAAGTATTCCGTTTCTTATTGATGTTTTGATTTCGTCTATTTTTTGATTGTATTCAACATCAAGTGACTTGGCAAGTGAAAGTATTGCCGCAAGTTTTGAAATAAGCAATCTTCTGTTCTTTGAATATACGTTGTATTCATTAAAATCAAAAATACCGTTTTGGAACAGCACCGCACCCGATATTACTTCGTGTTCCTTTTGTGACAAACCTATAATAGGATTTGATTTTACAATGTCGTATGAATATTTGCTGTAATCGTTTATATTTATATAGTAACCCGTATCCGCAAATATTGACGCAACTTTAAGCAATACCGCGTGACGCTTTGAAAGTCCGAACTTTTTAGAAAGCGTTGCCATTATATTTACTCCGAACTCCATAATTTTAGTATAATGGCGGTGGCTTACATCATATTTGCCTGCATAATATTTTGCACTTGATATAATATCATCTGTAAATATATGCTTTGTATGCGTATAAGCATTTTTTTCGACATATTCGACAAGTATTCCGTCAACAAGTGATATTTCAGGTGCAATGATTATCTGATTTTTGTCTTTTGACATAAACATCTTATAGAAAAGAATTGACGGCATCATCAGCTTTGCAATATCATAAGGTACTTCGTACTTGTCCTCCACATATTGCGGACCGTATTCAGATATAATCTTGTATACATCATCTATATTTTCTTCTGTTATGCTGTCCGAACTTATACCGCAGATTTTTTTGATATATCTTACTTGATTACCCATTATTACGAAATACTTATAGTTTGGATTTTTGTAGAATACCTTTTTATAGTTATTGATACCCGCCTTAATAAAATCCTCAAGCACACTTGAAAAAGAGGTTGTACTGTTTTTAACCGTTGAAAGATTTTCAAGTACACGAAGTGAACCCATAGGCAGGTTTTGAGAAAATTGAAGTTTGGACTGCTCATAATGTGATACCTGCACACTTCCCGACGCAACGTCAACCAAAACAGCACCTGCCTCGATAATATCGTCAAAATAGCTGTTGTTAAGTGCAAATGCCTTGTTATGCAAAAATCTTTCCTCTTCATTCGATATAATAGTGACCTTTATCCCCGTTCTTATATTAATCTGGTCAATTATATACTCACTGTTTGACGCCTCTCTTACGGCAGTAGTTGCATAACAGACATATTCGTCAACTCCGTAGCTCTTCATTATCCTTAAATATTCTTCAAAGCAGTTACATATCTTGTCCACAAGGTTATAGCTTATTTTTCCGACTGCATACGATTCTTTGCCTATCGACAAATCATATTTAACTGTATCAAGCACTGAAATACCGTTTTTCTTGGAAACTTCCGCTATTTTCATTGTTATTTCCGTAGAACCCAAGTCTATTGCCGCAAAAACTTTATATCTCGGCACATTTCATCATTCCTTCCTATAGTTTTGTATTAATTTCATTATACATAAAACTTAAAAAAATCTCAATATTTTTCTTGATTAATTTACTTAAATTTGATATTATAGAGTGTAGACTTAAATATAATGGCGATATGTTTGATTTTAATACAATTTGTTAACAATAATGAAAAAAGGAGGAAAATAATAGATATGGATATGTTAGAGATTTGGAATCAAGTTCTTGAAAATCTTGAAGGCAATGTATCTCCTGTCGGATTTAATATACATATAAAAACAGCAGTTCCCGTATGTTTTGAAAACTCGACTTTTACTATTTCCGTAGCTACTTCTATTAATAAAAATCTTGTAGAATACCGTTACAAAAAATACATCGAATCATCACTTGAAAAAGTTACGGGTGCTAAAATTTCACTTGCTGTTTTGGTCGGTGACGCAAACGAGTTAAAGCAAGAAATCGAATCAAAACAAAACTCGGAATATGACAACAGTGAAATAATAAGCAGTGACGGTTTAAATTCAAAGTATACATTTGAAAATTTTGTACAGGGTTCTTCAAATTTATATGCGTATACCGCCGCAGAGCAAGTTGCCAATCATCCGGGTGAAAGCAATAATCCTCTTTTTATTTACGGTAACAGCGGACTTGGAAAAACACACTTAATGCAGGCAATCGGTAATAAGATTAAAGCTAATAATCCAAATGCAAAGATAATATATGTTTCAAGTGAAAACTTTATGAATGAATTTATCACATCAATCAGAGAAAAAACAGGCGATAAATTCAGAAGTAAATACAGAGCCGCCGACGCACTTTTAGTGGACGACGTTCAATTTTTGAAAAATAAAGAGGCTACACAGGACGAATTTTTCCATACCTTTAATGAACTCTTTAATTCAAAGAAACAAATTGTTTTGACAAGTGACCGACTTCCGAACGAACTGAAAACTCTTGAAGACCGTTTAAGAACAAGATTCGGACAAGGTCTTACCATTGATGTATCCGTACCTAACTTTGAAACAAGAGTTGCAATTCTTCAGCAGAAGGCTTTGGAACATAATAAAGAAATTGACGAAGACGCATTATTATATGTAGCGGAGCATATTCGTTCAAGTGTCCGTGAACTTGAAGGCGCACTGCTTAAAATCATATCAATGTCGGAATTTAAAAAATGTAAAATAACAAAAGATTTTGCGGAAGAAGTTCTGAAAAAATTAATTCCGAAGAGCGAAACAGTAACTCCTCAGAATATTATAAAAAAAGTTTCTACTTATTATAATATTTCAGAGTCTGATATTACCGGTAAAGTTAAGACAAAAGAAATAGTAGTTCCAAGACAAATTTCAATGTACCTTTGCCGAAAGATTTTAAATATGAACGATACAAACATAGGTAAAGAGTTCGGAAAAGACCGAACAACAGTAGGACATAACATTGAAAAAATAGAGGAAAGCATCGATACTAACAGTACGATTAAATCAGATGTAAATTACATATTAAAAGACCTAAATTATAACGAGGGATAAATGTAGGGATAAGTTGTTGATAACGTGTGGATTTCTGAAGAAGGAAATTTCAGTAAAAAATCAGATTTTGATTATCCAAAGTTATCCACCGACAATACATACTGTATGTGTTGATAAAATATGGCTTGTCTATGCACTCTGAAATGACTTTTCCATCAATCCACGCTCTCTACTACTACTACTATTATATTATATATTATTTATATATAAATATATATGCAAAACGAAATTGCAGTGATATGTTGATAAATTTATACACAAGGAGATAATTAAAATGAAATTAGTATGCAGTAAACCACAACTTGTTGATATAATAAATACTGTTCAAAGAGCTATTGCTCCAAAGACATCTTTACCTATACTTGAATGTATTAAGATTGATGCTAACGGTGACGGTAATGTTGTGTTTACAGGTAACAATATTGATATATGTATAGAATATAATACCGAATGTACAGTTACAGAGGGCGGTACTATTGCACTTGCTTCAAAGATGTTCGGTGAAATTGTAAGAAGACTTCCTGACGGTGATGTTACTATAAGTGTTAATCCGTCTAACTATGTTACTAAAATAAAGAGCGGTTCAAGTGAATTTAATATTCAGGGTATTGCTCCGGATGAATTTCCGGACGCACCTATACTTGAAGAAAAGTTCAGATTTTCAATTACACAGGACGTACTTAAAAAGCTTATAAGAAAGACAATAGCGTTTGTTTCTCAAAATGAGGGTAAAAAACCTGTTTTGACAGGTGCATTGTTTGAGATTAAAAACAATTATCTTAATGTTGTTGCGTCAGACGGTCACAGACTTGCTGTTGTTAAAGAAGAAATAAATGATAATGTTGAAAACAATAAACTTGTTGTTCCGGGTATGACACTCCGCGAACTTTTGAAAATTCTTAAAGATGATGAAGAAAATGTTGATATTATAGTATCGGACAGAACTGTTTTGTTTGATTTCGGATATTATCAGGTTTATTCAAGATTGCTTGACGGCGAATTTTTGAAGTATGACGCGATTATATCGGTGGTAAATACGTTAAACGTAGTTGTTGAAAAGAGCCTTATTACCGACAGCTTGGAAAGAGCGTTGCTTTTGATTAACGATGATATATCGGCAAAATCTGAAAATAAAGTTCCTGTACGTTTTAATATCGGCTATGATAAGATTGACGTTTCTTGTATAACAGGTAAGGGACAGGTTAATGACACAGTGCCTGTTGAACTTGACGGCGATAATCTTTTGATTGGTTTTAACTGTAGATTTTTGCTTGACGCATTGAGTGCTTGTGACGAAGAAAAGGTTAAGATGGAATTTTCTGCTCCGACAAGCGGTTGCTTTATAAAGAGCGTAGAGGGTGACGACTCTTATATTTATATGATTCTTCCTGTAAGACTTTATAACTAAGAGGTGCTTTATGAAGATTAAGACAGTCAATAATTATTATACAGATGAAAATACTTATATAGTTTATGATGAAAATACAAAGAACGGTCTTGTGATTGATCCGGGATATAAGTGTGACGGAATATTGAAAGCTGCTCAGGACGACGGAGTTAATATAAAATATGTGCTTATAACTCATTGTCATTATGACCATATTTCAGATATGGAACAGCTTCGTGAAAAAACAGGCGCTAAACTTGTTTCCGGCGATAAGGCAAGCATAAATATAACAGACCCGGACATTAATTTGTCGTATTCGGGACTTGGTTATGAATTGTCGGCTGAAAAATCTGATATTGTTTTGAAAGATAATGAAGAACTTAATATTGACGGACTTAATATCAAATGTATCTATACGCCCGGTCATACAAATTGCGGTGTATGTTATTTGATAAATAATGAAAAATTGTTTACGGGCGATACATTGTTTTTAAGAAGTGTCGGCAGAAGTGATTTGCCGACAGGTGACGGAGATACTCTTGTAAAATCAATAAAGACAAGAATATATACGCTTGATGATGATACAGACGTTTTTCCGGGACATGGCGGACAGAGTTCTGTTGGGTACGAGAAAAAGTATAATATGTATATAAAGGACTAAAAAATGTTAATTATTCAAAACGGTTATAAATGTGATTACGAAATGAAGCTTTTTTATAAGCTTTATTTTGATATGAACGAAGATATATATGTGTATTCAAACTTTGAATATAAGGATAAAGTTATAAACGTGTATACGGAGATTATCTATAACGGCGATACATATTTTGACGATTTCTATTATGATTTTGATACTGAAAATCAAAAGGCACAGTTTATAAAAAAGATATTTACCGCGTCATGTACAAAGTCGTTTTGTCACGCGGCGGAAAAGATTAAGCATATAAATCTTCCTTGGGGAGTAATGTGCGGTATTCGTCCGGCTAAAATTGTCCGTGAACTTATGGAAGAAGGTCACAGTGACAGTGAAGTTGTTGAAATATTAAAGAAAATTTATGAAGTGTCCGATGAAAAGATTGACCTTGCATATAAGGTTGCAAAGAATGAAAAGATTTTGCTTGATGAAATCGGCGAAAATTCAGTAAGTATATATATCGGCATACCGTTTTGTCCGACAAGATGTTTGTATTGTTCATTTGTTTCAACAGATATACGCGTAAGCGGAAAATATATGGACCCGTTTGTGGATAAATTGCTTTTGGAGATTGATAAAACTGCGGAAGTAATTGATAAAATGGGTGCATATGTTGAAAATATATATATCGGCGGCGGAACACCGACAACTCTTGAACCGCATCACTTAAAAGCAATATTTGACAGATTGAAAGCAAATTTTGATTTTTCAAAAATAAAGGAATTTACTCTTGAGGCAGGCAGACCGGATACAATAACAAAGGATAAATTGTATGAGGCAAAACAGGGCGGTGTCAACAGAATAAGCATTAATCCACAGACTATGAACGAACAGACTTTGAAAAGAGTAGGCAGAAAGCATACTCCCGATATGGTGCGAAAATGCTTTGAAATGGCGAGAAAAATGGGCTTTGATAATATTAATATGGACCTTATAGCCGGTTTACCGGAAGAAACGGTTGATATGTTTAAGTACAGTCTTGATGAAGTAATTAAACTTGATCCTGAAAATATAACCGTTCATTCAATGTGCGTAAAAAGAGCGGCTTCACTCAGATTTTCAGATGCGGAGCTTGCAAAAGCAAATGATATGAATGAAATGCTTTCATATACTCAAAAACATATGGAGAAAACAGGCAGAAAACCTTATTATATGTATCGTCAAAAAAATATTTCGGGTAATCTTGAAAATGTCGGTTATGCAAAAGACGGCTGTATGAGTACATATAACATAAACATTATGGAGGAAAAACAGACTATTATTGCACTTGGCGGCGGCGGTTCTACTAAAATTGTTATGGACGACAGAATTGAGAGAGTATTTAATTTTAAAGACCCTCTTGAATATATAAGACGTTTTGATGAAATATTGAAGAAAAAAGACGAAATACTTGATATATTGGCAGGTGAAAAAAATGGCTGACGAACAAACTTTAAACCATATAATGAATGAGTACGAAGAACTTCGTATCAGTGCGGCTAATGAAAGAAAAAAACGTATTGACGAAGTTAATAAAAAAATTCCGCGAGTGGCTGAAATTGACAGAGAGATTTTTCAATGCGGTATGGAAAATACTAAAAGAATATTTAAAAATCCCGATAAGGCTGATGAATATAACAGGGATTTTAAAGAAAATCTAAGAAAACTCGAAAATGAAAAGAGTAATCTGCTGAAAGTAAACGGAATTTCTGCCGATTATAATAAATATAAATATAAGTGTGAAAATTGCAGTGATACAGGCTATGATAAAAACGGTAAAAAATGTCAGTGTTTCAAACAGAAACTTATAAATGCTGCATATTCAGTGTCAAATATTGAAGAAACAATAAAAACACAAAATTTTGATACATTTTCGTTTGATTATTATTCAAAAGATGTCGGTGAAAACGGTGTTTCGGTGTATGATAATATGACGAAGATATATAATAACTGTAAACGTTTCTGCGATAATTTTGATAATGAAAACAAAGGCCTTGTTTTTTACGGCTCGACAGGTTTGGGAAAAACATTTTTGTCAAGTGCCATTGCAAAAGAACTTATGGATAAGGGCAAAATGGTTATCTACATAAGAGCGACAAAACTGTTTTCAATAAATGAAGATTATAAGTTCGGCAGAAATACCGATAGGTCTGTTATTGACAATATATATAAGGCTGATTTGCTTATAATTGACGATTTGGGTACAGAGCCGTTCAATAAAAATAATCTTGCGTTTTTATTTGACGTTATTAACGAACGTACAGCAAATAATAAAAAGATTATTATTAATACTAATTTGCAAATAAGCGAAATTACAAAAATGTACAGTATGCGTTTTACTTCAAGATTGTATGAATATTTTATGATGTACAAATTTTACGGGGAAGATATACGCATACAAAAGCTAAGACGAGGATAAAATAAAGGGACTGCAAAGTGATGTGACCCCCAAAAGTTAGACTTTTTATAGCGTAGTAGTTTTAACGACTGCT
>ERZ840517.3093-NODE-3093-length-13384-cov-8.899767_pt1 | contig 13384 bp, 10 predicted proteins | sample MGYA00519876_ERZ840517 | MGnify/ENA primary metagenome ERZ840517 (study PRJEB31850, sample SAMEA3708882) | human gut metagenome | biome: human gut; feature: human-associated habitat; material: faeces | place: China | collected 2014 ... | reverse complement strand
CTTTAAGGTGTAATGTAAGGGCGGAGGTGAAGCAAATGAACATCAAACAGGCTTCCGAACAAAGCGGCGTGTCCGCCCCGAACATCCGCTTTTATGAAAAAGAAGGGCTCCTCACACCGGCACGCAGGCAGGGCAATGACTACCGCGATTACACCGCCGGGAATGTCCGCACGCTTAAACTTATCCGTATGCTGCGGATGCTGGATGTGCCGCTGCCTACCATCAAGGCGGTACTGCGCGGGGAACAGCCCCTGCAACAGGCGCTGCAAGCCCAGCAGACCGTGCTGGAGCAGCAGGCGGCGCAGCTGGAGGCAGCCATGCAGTTCTGCGCCGACCTTGCCCGGCAGGCACCGCAGGCAGAAACGCTGGACGTGGACGCCTGTCTGACCCGCATGGAAAGCCCCGCCCCGCAGCAGGGCTTCTTCTCCGGCTGGCTGCGGGATTACTGCACGCTGGCGCAGGTGCAGCATCAAAAGCACTTTTTCTTTATCCCGCAGGGCAGCATCAACACCCCGCCGGAGTTTACGGCGGCGTTGCAGACCTATGCGGAAGAGCGGGGAATGCAGTTTGCGCTGACCAAAGAGGGGATGTACCCGGAGTTTTCGCTGGACGATATCCCGTATAAAGCTTACCGCAACCCGGGCAAGTACCGGGACGAGATCTGCTGCGATGCTGTGCATCCCGAGCAGCTGGACGCAGGACTGCCGCTCCGGCGGGAGAAGCTGCTGCGCTTTTTGCGCCTCGCTGTGCCGCCGGTATGTACCTTTGCCGCCATTCTGGCGGCGGGGTGGGTGGTGACCGGCGGCGCAGGCTGGCTCTGGCTGGCGGTGCTGGCCTCTGCCGGGGTGCTGCTGGGACGCTGCCTTGAAAGGTGGCTGTAAGGTGCATTATCCCAGCGGCAGCGCCTCGGCTACGGTCAAAAAGGTGTAGCCGTTGTCTGTATACCACCGGATGATATCCGGCAGCGCCTCGGCGGTGGTGCGGGTGGTGGCAGAGTCGTGCATCAGCACCACGCAATGGGTTTGGTCGCCGGTCTCCCGCACCACATTGCGGTAGATGGTATCCGCACTGGGGTGCCCGCCCACGGCGTCCTCGGCGCAGACGTTCCAGTCCACCCACTGCCAGCCGCGCTGCTCTACCTCGGCCTTCAGCTGCGGCATCAGCCCCTTGCCGCCGTAGCGGCGGCTTACGGTGTTGGTGCTGCCGCCGGGGAAGCGCAGGTACCGGATGCTCTCAGCGTCCACATAGGGCGCAATGCGCTGTTTCAGCAGGGCAATGTCCTTCCAGTAGGCGGCGCTGCTGCGGTAGATATCGCTGTATTCGTGGGAGGCAGAGTGCAGCGCGATCTGGTGCCCGGCGGCAGCAGCCTGTGTGAGCAGGGAAAGATATTTCTCGTTGTAGTCGGTGGCCACTACAAAAAAGGTGCCGTGCACTCCGGCGGCATCCAGCGCCGCCAGCACCTCCGGGGTGGTCTTACTCGGGCCGTCATCAAAGGTCAGGCAGACCCATTTTTCCGGCAGGGAAGGAGCGGCGGGCGTACCGGCATCGGATGCAGCCACCGCCGGCGCGGCAGGGGAAAAGGGCGAAAAGTCCGGCGCGGCGGTCAGCTCGTTCAGCTTGCAGCCCACCGGCGCGCGTGCCGGCACCAGCCACCCCGCCGCAAACGCTGCCAGCGCAGCCGCCAGCAGCCCGCCCCATAGCCCGATGCGCCCGCCGGCGCGCTGCACAAATTGCTTCATATACAAACCCCTCCTTTGCTCTGGGCGCAGCGCCGCAGGCACACTTTCCGCGTACAAATGACCTGTGCAATTGCCTGCAAGGCTGCTTTTGCGCGCGCTGCGCTGCTATTATAGATATGAAGCATAAAAAAACTTATGAGAAACAAAGAAACCACTTGACGAATGGCCGGAAATATGTTACTATATCCAAGCAGTCCGCACCAACGGTTTTCTACCTCAAAAACCGGAGAACTGTATAACAGGTATGCGAGGGTGGCGGAACTGGCAGACGCGCACGTTTGAGGTGCGTGTGGTTTATCCTTGGGGGTTCGAGTCCCCTCCCTCGCACCAGAAGGCAAGTCGGTTTTTGACTTGCCTTTTTTCTATGAGCAGAAGTGGTGGAATGGCAGACACGCTGGTTTTAGGCACCAGTTCCTAGTGAGTGAGGGTTCAAGTCCCTTCTTCTGCACCAGCAAAAAGACCCGCAGCGGCCCTGAAAGTTCAGGCGCGGTCTGCGGGTCTTTTTGTCTTTTTAAGCGGCAAAAGCAGAGCAAATCTGCGTGAATCGCCCTTGAAACGACACGAATCGCCCCGGGGATGTGTTGACAGGCTTTTTTGCGGAATGGTATAATGTTATTAGGGATAGTGTCGGTTTATGCGGGAACTGACACGCAGCGGTTGTACACTTTTTGCAAAAAACTGTGCACAGCGCTTTGACATAAAGCCTTTGGAAGAACGTATTGTGAAGGGGTTTGGCTGCGGGGCAGTCGGGGGAAATTGACCTTATGAAGAAGAAACGAAAAAATATACTGCTCATAGCAGGGATGCTGCTGGCGCTGCTGGTTGGCATCCTTGCTTACAGTGCCTATACCCAGAAGCAGATCTATCAGGAAAGCACGGCAAACCTGCTTTCCACCTATGGGCAGTCTGCCAAGACCTTTACCATGTTTGCGCAGCGGAACTGGAACATCCTGAACGACTGGGACAGCTACCTAGGCACCCTTGCGGAGCGGGGAGAACAGGAGGGGCAGTGGCAGGAGTATATCGCCCAAAAGGCTACCTGGCAGTACACGGATTTTTACCTGTTCAACGAGCAGTGCGAGTTCTGGACCACCGCCGGGCGGCAGGGCACAGCAGAGCATATGAGGGCAACTTTTGAGGAGCTGTATACTGCAAATGCTCCGGTGATCTCCAGCTATATCTCCAGTCAGGGCATCCGCAAGATCATGTTTGCCATGCCTATGGAACAGCCCTTGCAGCTGGGTGACACCACCTATACGGCGCTGGCGGTCAGCTACGATAACGCCGTGCTGGAAAAGCTGCTGGGCAGCATGGTCTATGAGGGACAGAGCGATTGCTATATCGTGCGTTCAAACGGTGATGTGGTGCTTTCCACCGAGACAAAGACCGAGATCACCGAGCAGATGACCAACCTGTTTGATTACTTACGGCAGAACGCCAGCGTGGATCAGCCTTACTTTGACACCATGGTGCAGACCCTGCCGCAGGGCGGCGAGGGCTGTGTGCTGTTCACCATGAACGGGCAGAAATATTACCTGATCTATCAGCCGCTGGGCATTCTGGATTGGAGCATCATCGGCATCGTACCCACCGGGGTGGTGGATTCCGGGATGCGCAGGGTGCAAAACGCTACTATTTTAGTCATCGCACTGCTGGGGCTTCTGATCATGGCAGGCGTGGTAAAGATCCAGCGTGACGCGGAGCGCAACCGCCGTCGGGAGCTGGAGCGCCGCCGGGAAAAAAGCGATATGATGTTTGCGGGCATGGCACGCGTTGTGGAGCGTTTTGCAGTGTGCGATCTGGACCGCGACCGCTACCAGTACCACGAGCGGCGCGGAGAGCCGCTGTACCAACCGGAGGGCTCTTACCAGCAGATGCTGGAGCAAATATCGCGCAAGTATGTAGTTCTGACCGATAGCGAAAACGCCAAGATCCCCCAGATGCTGGCCCCGGAAAACCTGCGCAGGCTCATCAAAACGGACAACGACTCCCTCAAGCTGGAATATGCCGCCCGCGATAAAAGCGCATTTTTCATGATGACGGTCGTTCCCATGGCGTGGAAGGAAAATCGCCTGACCCGTGTGATGATGATCGTGCAGGATATGGGCAAGCAGCATCTGCTGCAAAGCCTTGCCAATACCGATGGCCTGACCGGCCTGCTGAACAAGCGCTATTTTGACCGGGTGTTGACAGTGCTGGAGCAGCACAGCCAGCCCTTTGCACTGTTCTATATGGACTTGGACCGCTTCAAGCCGGTCAACGATACCTACGGCCATGATGTGGGCGATAAGCTGCTGAAGGGCGTTTCCCAGCGGCTGCAGGGCTGCATCCGCAGCCGGGACTACGCCTTCCGTCTGGGCGGCGACGAGTTCGCCCTGCTGCTGCTCGGCCCGATGGAGTCGGAGGCCTGCGCCAGCAAGATGAACCTGATCTGTGAGATGGTCGCTGTGCCCTACGAGATCGACGGCAATACCGTGAGCGTGGGTGCCAGCTGCGGCTACGCCCTGTACCCCGCCGAAAGCGTGGACGTGCAGCAGGTGCGCTATATCGCCGACCAGCGGATGTACGAGAATAAGCAGGCAAATCACGCCAGACAGGACGGCGCGGAAAGCATTTAAAATCGTCTTACATAAAACAAGGCCGCAGCACGGTATTTTGTGCTGCGGCCTTGCCGTTATATTATGCTATTACAGATGCAGCATATCCCGCTGGGCGGCAGCGCGGTAGCGCAGCGCAGCGGCGATAAAGCCCTTGAACAGGGGATGTGCGCGGTTGGGGCGGCTCTTGAACTCCGGGTGGAACTGTGCACCCAGATGGAAGTCGCGGCCGGGCAGCTCCACAGTCTCCACCAGATGGCCGTCCGGGCTAGTGCCGGAAATGACCAGCCCGGCGTCCTGCATCTCCTGCCGGAAGTCGTTGTTGAACTCATAGCGGTGGCGGTGACGCTCCCAGATCTCGTTCTCGCCGTAGCACTCGGCCATCTTGGTGCCGGGCTTCACCGTGCAGGGGTACTTGCCCAGACGCATGGTGCCACCCTTGGGGATATTGCCCTGCTGGTCCGGCATCAGGGAGATGACATTGTGGGCGCCGTCCGGGGTGAACTCGCTGGAATTGGCGTCCTTGTAGCCCAGCACGTTGCGGGCAAATTCAATGACCATGATCTGCATACCAAGGCAGATGCCAAAGCAGGGAACATGGTTCTCGCGGGCATACTGGGCTGCCTGAATCATACCCTCAATGCCGCGGTCGCCAAAGCCGCCGGGCACGATGATGCCGTCCACATCCGCAAAGGCCTCCTTGCAGGCGGCCTGATCGGTCAGATCCTCGCTTTCTACCCAGCGGATCTCCACCTGACTGTCATTCTCAAACCCGGCATGATACAGGCTTTCCATCACCGAAAGATATGCGTCGTGCAGCTTGACATACTTGCCCACCAGTGCAATGGTGCAGGTCTTGCTGCGGGTGGCAATGCGGGAGACCACCTGCTTCCACTCGGTCAGGTCGGCGGGGGGAACATCGAGGTGCAGCTGCTGTACCACCACATCGTCCAGACCGTTGGTGTGCAGCATCAGCGGGCACTGGTACAGGCTCGGCATGGTCAGGTTCTCAATGACGCACTCGGGCTTGACGTTGCAGAAGGTGCTAATCTTGCGGCGGATATCGCTGCCCACACTGCCGTCTGCGCGCAGAATGATGATGTCGGGGCTTACGCCCATGCCCTGCAGCTCCTTGACCGAGTGCTGCGCGGGCTTGGACTTGTATTCATCCGAGCCGGAGATGTAGGGCACCAGCACCACATGGATGTAGCAGCAGTTCTCCCGTCCCTGCTCCAGACCAACCTGACGGATGGCTTCAAGGAAGGGCTGGCTCTCGATATCGCCGGTGGTGCCGCCGATCTCGGTAATGACCACATCGGCTTCGGTAGAGGAGGCCAGATTATAAATGTAGCTCTTGATCTCGTTGGTGATGTGAGGGATAATCTGCACCGTCTGTCCCAGATAAGCGCCCTGACGCTCCTTGTTCAGCACGTTCCAGTACACCTTGCCGGTGGTCAGGTTGGAGTACTTGTTCAGATTTTCGTCGATGAAGCGCTCGTAGTGTCCCAGATCCAGATCGGTCTCGGTGCCGTCATCGGTCACGAACACCTCGCCGTGCTGCAGCGGGCTCATGGTGCCCGGGTCCACGTTCACATAGGGGTCCAGCTTCTGGCTGGCCACCTTCAGGCCGCGGCACTTCAAAAGCCGGCCCAGAGATGCAGCGGTAATGCCCTTGCCCAGACCGGAGACCACGCCGCCGGTCACAAAAATAAATTTTGCCATAAAAATATACCTTCCTTTGTTGTAGAATAAAACTCTCCCATAAAAGGCCCGCTCTCGGCGCACCCCTTTCCCTGCGGGTGCGTGGCGAAGCCCTATGTCTCATTCGTTTCTGTCAGCGTACTCTTCCAGCACCTCCTGCGCCACCTCAGCGCGGTCGCGGCGGGTGTCCATAGCCTGTTTTTCAAGGTAGCGGTGCGCTTCGGCCTCGGTCATGTGGGCGTGCTCTACCAGACAGCACTTTGCCCGGCTGACCAGCCGCAGCTGCCCGATCTTGTCCTGCAGGCGGGCGTTTTCCTGCCGCAGTCGCTGCAGGCGGTGGTTGCCGGCAGCCGCCATGTGCATGGCCTGCAAAAACAACGGGGTGGTGAAGGGTTTGCTCAGCAGCAGCACCCCCTGCTCGTTCAGGGGGGCAAGCAATTGCTCAGCCTGTGCAGCCTTTACCAGAAAGACCACACCGGCATCGGTCTGCTCCACAGCTGTAATGCACAATTCGTGCCCGAACTCATCGGGCAGGGGAGCGTTGACCACGATCAACTCAAAATCAGATTCCGACATTCTGCGCCGTGCCTCGGCTCCGCTGGGAATGATCACCGGGCGGCTGTAACCCATCTCGGACAGCCGCGCGGCAATATACTCGTTGGAGTTGGCACCGGCGCTTACGATCAGTGCGCGTCCCATTTTCCGCACTCCTTTCTCCTGCGCTGGCAGGGATCAGATGGCGTTAAAATAGTAGACGCGCTCGTGCTCGGCCCGGTCAGGCGCACTCCGCAGTGCGGCGCAGCGCTTGAGCTCCTCCGAGAAATAGCGTTTAGAAAGCCCCTCTGGCAGCACCCGGCGCAGGAACTCGCTCTCCTCGGCCACCTGCACCGCCTCCTCAAGGGTGGCGGGCAGGGTCTCAAGCCCCAGTCCCTTGGCTTCGGCGGAATCGAACAGGTTGCGGTTCACCGGCGGCTGCAAGACCATGCGCTGCTCAATGCCGTCCAATCCGGCGGCAAGGATCAGGCCAATGGCCAGATACGGGTTGCAGGCGGGGTCCGGGCTGCGCAGCTCCATGCGGCAGTTGTCGCCCTTGACCATGGGAATGCGCACCAGCTGGCTGCGGTTCTGGCGGCTCCAGCTCACATAGCGGGGCGCTTCGTCACAGCCAAAGCGCTGGTAGCTGTTGGGCAGGGGATTGGTAAACACGGTCAGTTCCCGGCTGTGTGCCAGCACACCGGCCATAAAGCTGCCGGCAATGCTGTCCGGGGCAATATCGCCCTCAAACAGGTTTTTGCCGTCCATGTAAAGCGAGAGGTTGATGTGCAGCCCGCTGCCGGCCTGCTGGGGCAGGGGTTTGGGCAGAAAGCTGGCGTGCAGGCCGTTGCGCATGGCAATGGCACGGACGATCTGCTTAAAGGTCATCACGTTGTCGGCGGTTTTCAGCGGCCCAGCGTAGCGGCAGTCGATCTCGTTCTGGCCGTTGCCGCTCTCGTGGTGGCTGTGCTGGGGTGCCATACCCATCTGCTCCATGGTCAGGCAGATATCCCGGCGCAGATTTTCACCCGCATCCAGCGGCGCAACATCAAAATATCCGCCGAAGTCAATGGGAATGCAGGTAGGGTGGCCACGGTCGTCCTTTTCAAACAGATAAAACTCGCACTCGGTACCCACGTTGCAGGTAAGCCCCAGCTTTTTGAATTTGCGGTTCACATCCCGCAAAAAGCCACGGCAGTTGCCGCTAAAGGCTGCGCCGTCCGGCTTTTCCACATCGCAGAAGAACTGCATCACTCGGCCCTCGGTGGGACGCCACGGCAGGATGGTCACGGTGGAAAGATCCGGCCGCAGTACAAGGTCGCTTTCCTCAACGTGCATAAAGCCCGCAATGGAACTGCCGTCAAAGCACACGCCCTCTTCCAGCGCCTTGGACAGATTGCTAGCCAGCACGGCAATGTTCTTCTGGGTGCCAAAAATATCACAGAAGGCAAAGCGCACAAATTTGACGTTGTTGTCCTCCACGAAATCCAGAATATCCTGTTGGGTGGAATAGCTCATAAATAACCCCCTTACAAAAACTGCATTTCAAATAAAACGCCCAAAGGCCTGCCCTCAAAAAGGGAGCAGGTCTTTGGGCTGGTGTAAGAAATAGGAAAAGGAGAATGGCTAATTGATCCGGCAGCCGGCGGATGCTTATTTTTTTACGCTGTCAGGAGATTATCAGACGTAGTAAAGCATCTTGCTGTAGCTGGGCAGAGGCCAGTAATCCTCGCCGCAGATAGTCTCGGCATCGTCGGCAGCGGCACGCAGGGCATCCATCACCGGGAGAACGTTATCGTGGAAGGCAACGGCCTTCTCGCTCTCGGTGGGCAGTGCCTTTGCGGCATTCACGGCATCCTGCAGGGTGTCGATGGCATCGCTCATGGCATCGGCGTCAGAAGAAAGCTTTTCCAAAGTCTTGGTCTCGCTGCGTACGCTGATGTGCTCGCTGACAGCCAGCTTGGAAGCGGCGGTATTGGCAACCTCGCTCATGTAGGCGTTGATGGCGGGCAGCAGCTGCTTGCGAGCCATCTCCAGCATGGTCAGAGCCTCGATATTGATGATCTTGGAGTAGTGCTCCATCTCGACCTCGTAGCGGCTCTCCATCTCCACCTTGGTCAGCACGCCGAACTCCTCCATCAGCTGGATGTTCTTGGGCTCGACCAGTGCGGGCAGAGCAGCGGGGGTATTCTTCTTGTTGGGCAGGCCGCGCTTTGCTGCCTCGGCCTCCCACTCGGCGGTATAGCCGTTGCCGTTGAAGATGACGCGGCGATGGTCGCGGATGGTGCGCTTGATCAGAGCGATGGCTGCACTGGTAAAGTCCTCAGCGCCCTCCAGTTCGTCGGCGTAGCCCTTCAGTTCCTTGGCGACAGCAGTGTTCAGGATGGTGTTGCAGTCGCTCAGGTTCTCGGCAGAGCCGGGCATACGGAACTCGAACTTGTTGCCGGTGAAAGCGAAGGGAGAGGTACGGTTGCGGTCGGTGGTGTCCTTGCTGAACTTGGGCAGAACGTCCACGCCCAGATCCATCTTCATCTTGACGGGGCCGGCATAGGGAGAATCGGATGCAATTGCATCGATGACAGCTTCCAGCTCCTCGCCTACGAAGATAGAGATGATGGCCGGAGGTGCTTCGTTAGCGCCCAGACGGTGATCGTTGCCCGGGGTGGCCACAGAGGTGCGCAGCAGATCGGCGTACTCATCCACAGCCTTGATAACAGCGGTCAGGAAGATCAGGAACTGCAGGTTCTCCATGGGGGTGTCGCCGGGGTCCAGCAGGTTCTCGTGGGTGGTGCTCATGGACCAGTTGTTGTGCTTGCCGCTGCCGTTCACGCCTTCAAAGGGCTTTTCGTGCTGCAGGCAGACCAGACCGTACTTGGGGGCGATCTTGCGCATCATTTCCATGGTTAGCAGGTTGTGGTCGATGGCTACGTTGGTGGTATCGAAGATGGGAGCAAGCTCATGCTGGCAGGGAGCCACCTCGTTGTGCTTGGTCTTGGCGGGCACGCCCAGCTTCCACAGCTCCTCGTCCAGCTCCTTCATGAACGCAGAAACCTCGGGACGGATGACACCGAAGTAGTGCTCCTCCAGCTCCTGACCCTTGGCAGAGGGAGCACCGAACAGGGTGCGGCCGGTAAGGATCAGATCCTGACGTGCCTCGTAGTCCTCCTTTTTGACCAGGAAGTACTCCTGCTCGGGGCCGACGGTGGTGGAGACATAGTCCACATCCTTGCCGAACAGCTTCAGGATACGGACGGCCTGACCGGACAGTGCGTTCATGGAACGCAGCAGGGGAGTCTTTTTATCCAGAGCCTCGCCGGTGTAGCTGACGAATGCGGTGGGGATGCACAGCACATCATCCTTCACAAAGGCGTAGCTGGTGGGGTCCCATGCGGTGTAGCCGCGTGCTTCACAGGTAGCGCGCAGACCGCCAGAAGGGAAGGAGGAAGCATCGGGCTCGCCGCGTACCAGCTCCTTGCCAGAGAACTCCATGATGGCGGTACCGTCGCCCACGGGGCTGACAAAGCCATCGTGCTTCTCGCTGGTGATGCCGGTCAGAGGCTGGAACCAGTGGGTGTAATGGGTAGCACCCAGCTCCATAGCCCAGCGCTTCATTACGCTGGCAACGACGTTTGCCACCTCAATATCCAGCGGAGCACCCTTGTGCAGGGTGTTCTTCAGGCTCTTGTAGGTAGCGCTGGGCAGGCGCTCCTTCATAACGTGCTCATTAAAGACCTTGCTGCCGTAGATCTCCATAACATTTGCTGCCATAAATCCTACTCCTTACTTGATCTTACTTTTTTCTTTCGCCTTGGATCTGCCGCAATGCAGAAACCCAAAGCTTTGCTTACATCTTAACAAAAACGGCGCTGCGAGTCAGGAGGTGACCCACAGCGCCGTTGCTGTCTATGGCTAAGATTATAGTCTTTGCGGGCAAAAAAGGCAATTGACAAAACTGACGATTCTGTACAAACACGATCTCGGATTTTTGGAACAACCGCGATTGGTATGACTTTTACGGGAGAAAAGCCCCTTTCAGGACAGCCTTTTCCAGCCGGAATGTGCGCAGCGCGCGGCAATTGTTCTTATTGTAAAAGCATCAGATGACCTGAAACAGGAAAAACTTGAGGTAATTCGTCTCCGGCACGCCCCACAGAATGGGATGATCCGGTGCCTGCTGCTTTACCTCGATCTGCCGCAGCTGCCGGTGGGCGTCCTTGGCGGCGGCGCGCAGCATCTTGATGAACAACTCCTCGGTGGCAAAGTGGGAGCAGCTGGCAGTAGCCAGATACCCGCCCCGGGGCAGCAGCTTCATGGCGCGGTAGTTGATCTCCTTGTAGCCGCGCATGGCATTCTCCACCGTGCGGCGCGCCTTGGTAAAGGCAGGGGGATCCAGAATGATAAAGTCGTAGGGATGGCCCTCCTTTTCCAGCCGGGGCAGCAGGGCAAAGGTGTCCTCGCAGAGGAAATCCATGTTGTTGAGACCGTTGCGTTCGGCGTTGCGCTTTGCCATGGCAATGGCTTCGGCGCTGATGTCGGCAGCAGTCACCCGGGCTGCCCCGCCCTTGGCCGCGTTCAAGGCAAAGCTGCCGGTATGGGTAAAACAGTCCAGCACGGTATGCCCGGCGGCAAGGCGTGCTACCGCCCGACGATTATATTTCTGGTCAAGGAAAAAGCCGGTCTTTTGCCCGTTTTCAAAGTCCACATGGTAGTACACGCCGTTTTCACAGATCTCGGTCTGGGTGGTTTCCGGGTGGCTCTCGCCGGGCAGGGCGAACCAGCCCTTGTTTTGTTCCAGCCCCTCCTTGGCGCGCAGGGCTTCGTCGTTGCGCTCATAGATGCCGTCAATGGTCTGTCCGTCCGCCCGCAGCACCTCAGCCAAAAGCGGGAAGAGCACCGGCTTCAGCTTTTCCATGCCTACGCTCAGGGTCTGGGTGACCAGAACATTGTTGAACCGGTCTACCGTCAGACCGGGGAACTGGTCTGCTTCGCCAAAGATGAAGCGGCAGGCAGAGAGGTCGGCAGGCTCCAGCACCGTTTTGCGGTACGCCCATGCGTACTCCACCCGGCGGCGCCAGAAGACGGCGTCAAAGGTGTCGTTGGCGTTGCGGGAAATAAGGCGTACCCGGATCTTGCTTTGCAGAGAGAGAAAACCGGTGCCGAGATAAGCGCCCTTGGGGCTGACCACATCCACCAGCGTGCCGTTTTCCGGCGCGGTGCCGGGGGCTTCCAGAATGTCGTTCTCGTACACCCAGGGGTGCCCGCCCACCAAAAGACCCTCGGCGTGCTTGTTGACTTTATATACAGGATAAGTGCGTTCGCTTTTCATAAAATGCTCCTTCAACTGAGAATGCGCAAAATGATGCTTGTTCTGCTCTTTATCATAACATAAAAATATGGTAGAATAAATACAAAATTTTGCGGAAGGAAGAAAACGCTATGGAGATCGAACGCAAATGGATGGTGACCGGCTGGCCGGAGGGGCTGCCCCTTGAGGAAGAGTTCACCATGCGGCAGGGCTATATCAGCGTGCAGCCCACGGTGCGCATCCGGGAGGAGGCGCTGACCGGCGGCAGCACCGACTATATCCTCTGCTTCAAGTCCGCAGGGGGCTTGGCACGGGAGGAGATCGAGCGCAGCATCGACAAAGACCTGTTTGTGCAGCTGGAAGAGAAGATCATTGGCAAGCCTTTGATCAAAAAGGTGCGCCGGAGCTACCGCCTGCCGGACGGCGCGGTGTTGGAGGTGAACCATGTGGACGAGGGCCTGCCCACAGCGTTCTGGTACGCCGAGGTGGAGTACCCCACAGTAGAAGCCGCGCTCAGCTGGCAACCGGAAGCCTGCGGCCTTGCGGCGTACCTCAACGATGAAGTGACGAACCAGCCCGGCCAGAGCATGGGCGCATACTGGGTGCAAACCAGAGGATAACGCCAATAATACTGTGAAGGGAATGACTGTTTACGAAAAAGATCAAGCTGAAGCTGGAGCTCCAGTATAACTCGCCGGTGATCCTTACCTTTTTTCTGCTGTCCATGCTGGTGCTGCTGGCAGACGGCTGGACGAACGGCTGGAGCACCATGAACCTTTTCTGCGTGTACCGCTCCTCGTGGCGGGACCCGTTGAGCTACATCCGGCTGTTCGGTCATGTGCTGGGCCATGCCAACTGGGAGCATTTTCTCAACAATATGCTGCTGCTGTTGGTAGTGGGCCCGCCCATGGAGGAAAAATACGGCAGCATCCCGCTGCTCAAGGGCATTTTGTTCACCGCGCTGGTCACCGGTGTGCTGCAATGCATCCTGTTCCCCCACACGGGGCTGCTGGGTGCGTCCGGCATCGTGTTCATGCTCATCATGCTCTCCTCGCTGGCGGGCTTTTCCGGCGGCATCCCGGTCACCATGCTGCTGGTGGCGGCGCTGTACTTCGGCCAGCAGGTGTACGATATCATCTTTGTGCACGATAATGTAGCAAACTTTATGCACATCGTGGGCGGCTTGTGCGGTACCGCTTTCGGCTATTACTGTGCCCTCCACCGCCGTCCGGCGCGTAGCCGCAGATAAAAGAGAAAAATTATAGATGAAAACGGGATACCGGAGCGTCTGTGGACGCTCTAGTATCCCGTTTATACAAGAAAGAAAAATAATGAGTGCGACAAACTGGAACTTGTCGGGGCAAAGCCCCTCCATCTTGCTACGCAAGACCGTTCTGTCGCTTAAAAGCCCCACTGGGGCTTTCATTGTTCTGCTTCGCTCCACAAACGCGAATTTTCAAATTAGTCTTTGCAAATAACCTTTGAACCTTCACCATCAATTACAATTC
>ERZ840517.3079-NODE-3079-length-13461-cov-5.084813_pt1 | contig 13461 bp, 9 predicted proteins | sample MGYA00519876_ERZ840517 | MGnify/ENA primary metagenome ERZ840517 (study PRJEB31850, sample SAMEA3708882) | human gut metagenome | biome: human gut; feature: human-associated habitat; material: faeces | place: China | collected 2014 ... | reverse complement strand
GAGGTACATGTTGTTGAGCTTGTCCTCGATCTCCTCGGGATAGATGTTCTGACCGCTTCCCGTGAGGATCATCGTCTTGGAGCGGCCGCGGATGTAGAGCGTGCCGTCGGGATCGACCGTTCCCATGTCGCCCGTGTGGAGCCAGCCGTCGGGGTCGAGCACGGCGTGCGTATCCTTTTCGTTCTTGTAGTAGCCCAGCATCACGTGTTCGCCCTTGACGATGATCTCGCCGGCCGTATGCTCCGGATCGGGCGAGTCGATGCGCAGGTCGAGGTACTCCTTGATGTACATGCCGCAGGAGCCGGCCTTGAAGAGGTCGTCGGTGGTGAAGCTGATCAGCGGCGCGCACTCGGTCATACCGTAGCCTACGGTGATGGGGAACTTGATTTTCAGCAGGAAGGCCTCGGTCTCCTGATTCATCGGGGCGCCGCCTACGATGAAGATGACCACTTCGCCGCCGAACGAATCGATCAGTTTCTTGCGGATGGCGGAATAGATCGCCGAGTTGAGCAGCGGAATCTTCATGGCGATCGACATCGGGCCCTTTTCCAGCAGCGGCAATACCTGCTTGCGGTAGATCTTTTCCAGAATGAGCGGTACGCAGCAGATCACGGTGGGCTTTACCATCTGCATCGCCTCGATGAGGATCTTCGGCGAGGGAATCTTTCCCAGCAGCGTCACGTGGCCGCCTACGGCCAGCGGGGAGAGGAAATCGAACGCACAGCCGTAGGCGTGAGCCAGCGGCAGGAACGACAGCGTGCGGCCGCCGCGTACGAAATAGTGGGTGCCGGTCTGGGTGTTCCGGGCGTTTTTCGCCACCAGCACGTTGCCCGTGAGGTTGTTCACCGTCAGCATGACTCCCTTGGAGTAGCCCGTCGTACCGGAGGTGTAGTTCAGCAGCACCATCTGGTCGTTGGGGATGTCGGGATATTTGATGTCGTCGGCCGAGAACCCCCGTTTGTATTTGGCGCGGTAGTTTTTCACCATGTCGCGCATGTAGACGCCGAGCGATTTGCCGCGGCGTTCGTAGATGACGTGGAAATCGGTGAGCGACAGCACCGCGTCGATGCGGGCGATTTCGTCCTCCTCGATGATGTCCCAGTAGTTGTCGCCGACGAAGAGCAGGCGGCTCTCGGAGTGGTTGACGATGTGTACGATGTCGGCGGGCGCGAAGTCCTGGAGGATGGGGACGATGACCGCTCCGTAGGTGATCGTCGCCAGATAGGTGATGCACCAGCGCGGATTGTTGCGGCCGACGAGCGCGATCTTGTCGCCGCGGCGGATCTCCGCTTTTTTGAAGAAGAGATGCAGTTTGGCGATCTCCTTGGCCATCTCGTAGTACGAAAAGGTTTCGCCCTTGAAATAGTCGGTCAGCGCCGGCAGCTCGCGGTGAGCGCGGAAGCTCTCTTCGTACATTCGGATCAGATTCTCTTGCAGCATAGTCTCGGTATATGAAGGGAGGGGGAGAAGCCTTATTTATCGGGGTCGTTGCGCCTTCTGGAAGCGACGGGGCGCCAGATGTAGATTTTCGACTCGGTGCCTTTTTTCAGCCGGTCGATGTTCTTGCGGTGCGTCCAGATGAGCAGTGCGGCGATGACGAACGAGAAGACGACGAGCGGCACCGAGTGGTTGATTTTGGGCGACAGCAGCACGAAGATCGGAAAACAGCATCCCGCGATCATCGACGAGAGCGACACGTAGTGCGTAATCATCAGCACGATGAACCAGATACCGAAGCAGAGCAGGACGGTGATCGGATGGATACCGAGCACGGCGCCCACCAGCGTCGCCACGCCTTTGCCGCCCTTGAAGTGGGCGAAGACGGGGAAGATGTGTCCCAGCACGGCGGCGAATACGGCGATGATTTTCAGGTTGATGAGCCAGATGTCGGAGATGTTGTCGTCGTATTTGAGCAGGCCGAGCAGTGCGACGGCCACGAAGCCTTTCAACACGTCGAGCGCGAAGACCGGCAGGGCGGCCCGTCGGCCCAGCACGCGCAGCATGTTGGTGGTGCCGGCGTTGCGGCTTCCGTGTTCGCGGATGTCGATGCCGTAATATTTCTTACCGATCCACACCGCATTGGGAATCGATCCCAACAGGTAGGCTATAAGTATCATGGAGACAGCACAGTAATATGTCAGGATCATAGATGAAAAGCCTTCAAATGTATCGCAATCTATTTGCAAATATAATTAAAATTCGGAAATCGGGCCGTTTTTTTTCAAATATGGCCGGACAGGGGTGGAATATTGCCGGGAATTTGATTACTTTTGCACAGTTAAAACGACGCATGAGTATGAATTTGAAAGCGCTTCTCGAACCGGTCGGAACCTTCGCGTGGTGGCGTTCGATGTTCGCCATCGTACTGGGGTGTCTGATCATGGCGGTAGGGTACTCCTATTTCGTCAGCCCGTACAACATCGTTCCCGGCGGCGTGTACGGCATGGGCATCGTCCTGCACAACGTCTTTCCCTCGATTCAGGTCGGTACGTTCGGCTATATGATCGACGTTCCGCTGCTGGCGAGCGCCATCATCGTTTTCGGCCGGCAGTTCGGCGGCCGCACGCTCTTCGCCGCCTGCCTCACGCCGGGTCTGATAAACCTGCTCTCGTGGATCGCCTTTCCCAACCAGGAGGCGCTCGAAGCGCTCGATCCCAAGCAGCTCTTCGGCGGTGTGATCGACCTGTCGAACGACCTGATGCTCGCGTCGCTGCTGGGAGCCGTGCTCATCGGTCTGGGAGTGGGGTTGGTGCTGCGCAATCAGGCTACGACAGGCGGTACGGACATCATCGCCATGTATCTGCAAAAATTCGCCAAGATGAAATTCTCGACGGGCATCCTGCTCGCCGATTCGTGCGTCGTGCTGTCGGGACTTCTGGTCATCGGTTTCGGCGTGGGAAGCGGTGCCGACCGCGAGGCGGTCGAGGGGGGCAGCTGGCTGCTGTCGTTCTACTCGCTCATCACGATCTACGTTTCGTCGCGCGTGCTGGCCTATGTGATCGACGGCGCGTCGTACGACAAACTGCTCTTCATCATCAGTGAGAATCACCACGCCGAACTGCGCGATTTCATCATCGAGGATATGGACCGCAGCGGCACCTACATCAAGGGCAAGGGCATGTATACCGATCAGGACCGGGAGATGATCTTCGTGGTGGTGAGCCGCAAGGAGGTCCATCTGGTGCAGAACAAGGTGCGGGAGATCGATCCCAAAGCCTTCATGGTCGTCACCGACGCCTACGAGACGTTCGGCGAAGGCTTCAAGCAGTTCCCCGACAAGGACACCATCCAGGCGGTGGGATAATCCGACAATTAATAATTGAACGTCAAATTGGAAATCAATACGCTGCGCCCGTTACAGGGGCAAGGTAAAAAACTGTTCGTAGAGACCTACGGCTGCCAGATGAACGTCGGCGATTCGGAGATCGTCGTGTCGATCATGCAGAGCGAAGGGTGGCGCTACACCGACGATCCCCGGGAGGCGGACGTCATCCTGATCAATACCTGTTCGATCCGCGACAATGCCGAGCAGCGCATCTGGGGCCGTCTGGCCGAGCTGCGGGGCCTGCGCCGCCGCCGGCAGGGGGTGCTCATCGGCATCATCGGCTGCATGGCCGAGCGGTTGAAGGAGCGCCTGACCGAAGGCGAGGATGCCGTGGATATCGTAGCGGGGCCAGACGCCTACCGCGACCTGCCGAAGCTGGTGCGCGAAGCCGGTGCGGGCGGCAAGGGGATCAACGTCCTGCTGTCGCGCGAGGAGACCTACGCCGAGATCGCACCCGTGCGGCTCGACCGCAACGGCGTGAGCGCCTTCGTGGCCATCATGCGCGGCTGCAACAACTACTGCTCCTACTGCGTGGTGCCCTACACGCGGGGCATCGAACGCAGCCGCGATCCCGAGACGATCCTCGCGGAGGTGCGGTCGCTCTTCGCCAACGGTTACCGCGAGGTGACGCTGCTGGGGCAGAACGTCAACTCCTACCGTGCCGGCGAGGTCGGTTTTCCGGAGCTGATCCGCCGTGTGGCCGACGTCTCGCCGCTGCTGCGCGTGCGCTTCGCCACGTCGCACCCCAAGGACATGAGCGACGCGCTGCTGGAAGCGATGGCGTCGCGTCCCAATATCTGCCGGGCGATCCACCTGCCCGCCCAGTCGGGTTCGACCGGGATGCTGCGCCGCATGAATCGCAAGTATACGCGCGAGTGGTACCTCGATCGCGTGGCGGCCATCCGCCGCTACCTGCCCGACTGCGCCGTGACGACCGACCTGATCGCGGGCTTCTCGGGCGAGACGGAGGAGGAGCACGCCGCCACGCTGTCGCTCATGCGCGAGGTGGGCTACGAATTCGCCTACATGTTCAAATATTCGGAGCGGCCCGGCACGTTCGCCTCGAAGCACCTGCCCGACGACGTGCCCGACGAGGTGAAGACGCGCCGTCTGTCGGAGATCATCGCCTTGCAGAACGAACTGTCGGAGGCGTCGAACCGCCGCGACGTGGGGCGCGAATTCGAGGTGCTGGTGGAGGGGCGTTCCAAGCGCAGCGACGCGCAGCTGTCGGGCCGCACGTCGCAGAACAAGGTCGTGGTCTTCGACCGCGGCGGACACGGCGTGGGCGAGTACGTGCGCGTGCGTATCACGGGCTGCTCGTCGGCCACGCTGTTCGGTGAAGAGATAAAATAACCCTAAGATTATGAGATTCGGCGAAATAGATTTCGAAGACGAGGTTCTCGACGGCCTCTACGACATGAATTTCGAGGAGATGACCCCCGTGCAGGAGGCCACCATTCCGGTGATCCTCGAAGGCAGCGACCTGATCGCCTGCGCACAGACCGGAACGGGCAAGACGGCGGCCTACACGCTGCCGTTGCTCAACAAGCTGCTCGTCGAGGGCAACGAGGACAACGTGGTCAAGACGCTCGTGGTGGTTCCCACGCGCGAGCTGGCCATGCAGATCGACACCCAGTTGCAGGGATTCTCCTATTACATGCCCGTCTCGACGACGGTGGTCTACGGCGGCGGCGACGGCCGCGGCTGGGAGCAGCAGAAGCAGGGGATGCTGCGCGGCGCCGACGTGGTGATCGCCACGCCGGGCCGTTTGATCGCCCACTTGCAGAACAGCGGCGTCGACCTGTCGCACGTGAAGTATTTCGTGCTCGACGAGGCCGACCGGATGCTCGACATGGGATTCTTCGACGACATCATGACCATCGTCCGCCGGCTGCCCGCCGAGCGGCAGACGCTGATGTTCTCGGCTACGCTGCCGCCCAAGATCCGCGAGCTGGCCAGGCAGATTCTGCGCAAGCCCGTCGAGATCAATATCGCCGTCTCGAAACCCAATGAGGCGATCGAGCAGGGGGCCTACGTGCTCTACGAAACGCAGAAATTGGGGTTGATAAAGGAACTTTTCGCCAAACCGCTCGAATCGAAGACGATCATCTTCTCCTCTTCGAAGCTGAAAGTCAAGGAGCTGGCTTTCGCCTTCAAGCGGATGCACCTCAATGCGGCGGCCATGCACTCCGATCTGGATCAGGCCAAGCGCGAGGAGGTGATGCTCGATTTCAAGAACGGCAAGATCGACCTGCTGGTGGCCACCGACATCGTGGCGCGAGGCATCGACATCGAAGATATAGGCATGGTGGTCAACTACGACGTGCCGCACGACCCCGAGGATTATATCCACCGCATCGGCCGTACGGCGCGTGCGAGCGCCACGGGGCGGGCGCTGACCTTCGTCAACGAGAAGGAGCAGGGCAAGTTCCGCCGTATCGAGGAGTTCATGGAGCGCGAAGTGGAGAAGCTCCCGTTGCCGGAGAAGCTCGGTAAGGCCCCCGCGTATGAGCCGTCGGCTTCGGGCGACCGTCGGGGGCGCGGCGGCCGGAAAGGTCGCGGCGAGGCGAAGGGACGCGGCGGCCGCGCCGGCGAACGTCCGAAGGCGGCACCGCGGGAGGCCGTACCGGATTCGGGTGCAGCGTCTCCGGCGATCGCCGGGACGGAGGGTGTCGAAGGGCGCAATACCGAACGCCGCCGTCACCGCGGGGGACGTCATCGCCGGCGCGGCCGCAAGCCGGCCGAAGGTGCGCCTGCGGTACAGGGCGGAGGGGATGCCTCCGACAGAGGCGGGAACGCCTGATCGGAATATGGAAAGCAAAGGAGCCGGTACCTTCGAGGTGCCGGTTTCTTTTTGGCGACGATCTCCCAATTTTACACCGGAGCTCCGCCGAAGCACGACTGCCAAGGCTGGCTTTGCCCGAAGCCCTCGCCATGGCGGAGGTTAATCCGGAAACACGTCACAGCCGCGGGCACTCCGATTCATACGGCAGACCGTTAAGAAAATACGGAAATAGGAATGGCGCATGGATCAGGTATCGCTGTTGCCGATCCGCTCGAAATAGCGGTCGAGCAGGCGTGGGATCGCATAGTCCTCCAACTGTTCGTACGGCACGAGCGTCCATCCTTCGGCAGCGGAGGGCCATGCGTCGAGCGCGAGGCGGTGATACGCCGCGTGGAGGGTCTGGTGCGACAGCTGGTGTTTGGGCATACGGATCGTCCGCACCAGCCGGTAGGGAAGCGTGCCGAACATGTCGCGGAAGGGCGGGGCGGCGGCCAGCTCCGTGAAATCCAGCGGGCGGTCGCTCTCGATCGCCGGCAGGTCGTACAATCCCTGCCAAATGTCTCCTTCCGGTCGCCGCCGCAGGGCGATGCGTCCGCCGCATTCCAGATGGAGATAGTTCAGATAGCGCGGGCGAATCCGTGTCCGGCCCGCCTTGACAGGGCGTTCCGCTACGGTTCCGGCTGCCAGCGACAGGCATTCGTCCCGCAGCGGGCAGTCGTTGCAGGAGGGGTTGGCGGGCGTGCATTGCAGCGCGCCGAAATCCATGATCGCCTGGTTGTAGCGTGCAGGCCGACGCCGGTCGAGTTGTTCGTCGGCAAGCGCGGCGAACGCTTTGCGGCCCTCGGCGGTGTCGATGGCCAGATCGAGGTCGAAGAGCCGTGACAGCACGCGGTAGACATTGCCGTCGACCACGGCGCACGGCGCGTCGTAGGCGATCGAGCAGACGGCCGCCGCCGTATAGTCGCCCACGCCTTTGAGCGACCGCACGTCGGCATAGGCGGCGGGAAACCGCCCTCCGTAGCGTTCGACGACCTGCCGGGCCGCGGCGTGGAGATTCCGCGCGCGGCTGTAATAGCCCAATCCCTGCCAGAGTTTGAGCACTTCGTCTTCGTCGGCCGCAGCCAGGGCGCCGACGTCGGGAAACCGCGCGACGAAGCGCAGGTAATAGTCCATCCCCTGCGCGATCCGCGTCTGCTGGAGAATGACCTCCGAGAGCCAGATGCGATAGGGGTCGCGTGTCCGACGCCAGGGCAGGTCGCGTCCGTTGACTCCGTACCAGTCGATCAGTTTGTCGGCGATTTCGCTCATCGGAAGACAAAGGTAGTGAAATATTCGGAATCATGCAGTCCGGTATCGCCGTTCCCGTTCCTTCCGATCGATTTATCGCCGGCGTTGTGCGGGAAGTTCGATCGAAATCCGAATATATTGCCTGTCTTTGATTTCGTCTTAGATACTCCGTCTCGGCATAATCAAGCTGACGCTTGTTTCTGCGCCCGACTTTTCGTATCTTTGACTTCGTCGAAGATACTCTCGTTCGGCAATGTTCAAATAAATTTGACATTGCACTCACTTATTCGTATCTTTGTCAACGGCTTGTCTTCGTCGCTTGCGGCGGAGCGGATGCGGAGGATAGAATGCCGCTCCGTTTGACGGGAAAAATCTAAGACGAACACGCATGAATATTTCAATTGTGGGAACAGGCTACGTCGGACTGGTGTCGGGCGCCTGCTTTGCCGAAATGGGCATTGACGTGACCTGCGTCGATATCGACGAGAAGAAGATCGGGCGTCTGCTGTCGGGCGAGGTTCCGATCTACGAACCGGGGCTCGACGATCTGGTTCGGCGCAACGTCGAAGCGGGACGCCTGCATTTCACCACGGATCTGAGCAGTTGTCTGGATCAGGTGGAGGTCGTCTTCTCGGCCGTCGGTACGCCGCCCGACGAAGACGGATCGGCCGACCTGCGTTATGTGCTGGAAGTGGCCCGTACGTTCGGGCGCAACATCAATAAATACACGATTCTGGTCACCAAGTCGACCGTTCCCGTAGGAACGTCGAAGAAGGTGAAGGCCGTCATTCAGGAGGAGTTGGATAGGCGGGGCGTGCAAATCCCCTTCGAGGTGGCGTCGAACCCCGAATTCCTGAAAGAGGGAGCGGCGATCAAGGATTTCATGTCGCCCGACCGGATCGTCGTCGGTACGGAGTCGGAGCGTGCGCAGCGGCTCTTGTCGAGATTGTACAGACCCTTTCTGGTCAACAATTTCCGAATCTATTTCATGGATATTCCTTCGGCCGAGATGACCAAATATGCAGCCAATGCGATGCTGGCGACGCGAATCTCCTTCATGAACGACATCGCGAATCTCTGCGACGAGGTCGGAGCCGACATCGATATGGTTCGGAAGGGGATCGGAACGGACGCGCGCATCGGCAACAAATTCCTCTATGCCGGTTGCGGGTACGGCGGGTCGTGCTTTCCGAAGGACGTGCGGGCATTGGCACGCACGGGACGGGAGTATGGTTCTCCGATGCGGATCATCGAGGCGGTCGAAGCCGTCAACGAACGGCAGAAGGAGATCGTCGTACGGAAACTTGCGGCCGAGTTGGGCGATCTGCGCGGCAGGACCGTCGCCCTGTGGGGGCTTGCCTTCAAGCCCGAAACCGACGATATGCGCGAAGCGCCCGCCCTGGTGGCGATCGACCGCTTGACACGCGCCGGCGCTGCGGTGAGAGTCTACGATCCGGCGGCGATGGACGAATGCCGCCGCAGGGTAGGGGATGCCGTCGTCTATTGCAGCGATATGTATGAAGCGGTCGTCGATGCCGATGCGCTGGTGCTGCTGACCGAATGGAAACAGTTCCGTCTCCCTTCGTGGACGGTGATTCGAAAGGTCATGGCCAATCCGCTGGTGATCGACGGGCGCAATATCTACGACAAGGCCGAATTGGTCGCCGAAGGATTCACCTACAAGGCCATCGGGAAATAACGGCTCCGCCATGCGGCCGGCGGAGGATTTGCAACGGACGGCAGGAGGAAATTTAATGATACGCTTTTAGGACGATGAAGGATCGTGCACGAATGGATTTGTTCGCTTTGTTGCGGGCCGGGGTACGTTCCGGCGACACTCCGGACATCGGCGGATTGACGGACGACCGGTGGCGGGAGTTGTACACCGCAGCCTCATCGCAGGGGGTGTCGGCCCTCGTCTGGGACGGGATTCGCCGGTTGCCGCCGGAGTCGCAGCCGTCGAGGGAGCTTCGGTTGCGTTGGGCCTACAACGTCGAGCGGATCGAACGCCGGTACGGGCAGCAGCGTCGCCGGGCAGCGGAACTGGCTGCGGCCTACGCCGAAGCGGGAATTCGTACCGTCGTGTTGAAAGGGCTCGCCGTCAGCCGGTTGTACCCTGTTCCGGAACATCGGCCCTGCGGCGATCTGGATTGTTTCCTTTGCGGCGATTACGAGCGCGGCAATCGGGTGGCCGAACAGGTCGGGGCCGAGGTGAAACGCGATTTCTACAAACACTCCCATATCGTATTCCGCGGGCTGACGGTCGAAAACCACCGGTTCTGTACGGCGGTTCGCGGAAGCCGTCGGGCGAAGCGGTTCGAGCGGCATCTTCAACGATTGCTTGCGGAGGGACCGTTGTCCTGCATACCGGAAACGGCGCTGCTCGTCCCTCCGCCCGATTTCAATGCCCTTTTTCTGGTCAAACACGCCTTGTCGCATTTCCTGACTGAGGGCATTTCCCTGCGGCATCTGTGCGATTGGGCGGTCTTTATCGACCGCGAAGGCGACGCGGTCGACTGGACGGCGTTCCGGAAGGTCGCGGCCGAAGATCGCCTGCTGCGTTTCGCGGAGATCCTCTCCGACCTCTCCGTCCGGTATCTGGGCGTCGCGCGGAATCCGCTGCCGGCCGGCGTGCAGGCGCTCGCCGACCGGGTATTGGACAATATCCTCTACGAGCGCCGGCACCTGAACGATTCGCCGGGCGGCGCATGGACGAAGCGGATGCGTCTGATCGGCAATCTGGCGCGCGACCGCTGGAAATACGGGGAGGTGTACGGGCGAAGCTTCCTGCTCGAAGGTCTCCGGCTGTCGGTCGGATACCTTTTCGATCGCAATCCTGAATTATAGCGTCGCCGGCTGGATGTCTCCGGAGAACGGCGAGGCGTGGAAAGGATCCGTCCGTTTTTAACGGGCGGTCCTTTTTTTGAGTCCGGATGCAGACCGGTCGCGTGCCTCTTCGTCCCTGTCGCCGGAAAACCGGCACACTCCTTGCTTTTTATGCCGGACGATAAACGGGTCGGTGGATGAGAAGTGTCAAGGAACAATACTGGCGTTATTCGCTCTTCGTCATCATTCTGGTATTGGGTGTGGTTATCTTCGCCGAACTGACGCCCTATATCGGCGGGCTGCTCGGCGCCATGACGATCTATGTGCTGCTCCGGCGGCAGATGCGCTATCTGACGGTTCGCCGCCGGTGGCGGCGCAGTCTGGCGGCGTCGGTGCTGCTGGTCGAAGCCATCGTCTGCTTCCTGATTCCGTTGAGCGGTATCGTGTGGATGTTCGTCGACAAGGTACAGGATTTCACGCTCGACCCCCAATCGCTGATCTCCTCGATCCGTCATGTCTCCGAACAGATCCGCCTGCGGATCGGTTACGATCTGTTGCAGGACAGCAACATCTCGTCGATGGTGGCCGTGATCACCCGATTCGGGCAGGCGTTTCTGCAAGGTATTTTCAGTTTCGGGGTCAATATCGTCATGCTGTTGTTCGTGCTCTATTTCATGCTGATCGGCGGTACCCGCATGGAGAATTATTGCCGGGCCATGCTTCCGTTCAATGCCACCGTCGCACGCAACGTGACGAACGAAATCTATATGATCGTCCGCTCGAATGCGATCGGCATTCCGCTGATCGCCGTGGTGCAGGGGTCGATCGCCTATGCGGGTTACCTCGTCTGCGGCGTTCCCAGCGCGTTGTTCTGGGGAGTCGTCACCTGCTTCGCCACCATTCTGCCCGTCGTCGGCACGGCGCTCGTCTGGGTTCCGCTCGCGGCTTATCTCGCGGTGGAGGGAAGTTGGGGCGCCGCCGTCGGGCTGATGGCCTACGGCGTGCTCGTCGTTACGCAGTCGGACAATGTGATCCGGTTCATTTTACAGAAGAGAATGGCCGACACGCATCCGCTCGTGACGATTCTCGGCGTGCTCATCGGCCTGCCGCTTTTCGGGTTCATGGGCGTTATCTTCGGCCCGCTGCTGCTGGCGATGTTCGTCTTCTTCGTCCATATCTTCAAGCGCAAATACCTCGACGGCGCGGAGACCGCGCGTCTGTTCGTTCCCGACAGGTAGCTCGCCCCGCAAACGGAATCGGGAGCCGACATTCGGCTCCCGATTCCGTTGTAAATGCATCCGAAAGCTTTATTCGCGGATGCAGCGCACCGAGTAGGCGTCGGCGCGGGCACCTCCGCCGGCGGGCGAGGTGGTAATCATCTCGTTGCCGGCCGTGTCCTTGATCTGGAACGAGAGCACCGAGTAGGCCCCGCCCTGGAACATGTCGCCGGGGTAGGGTGCGTTGCCCCAATAGGAACCCCACAAGCCGCTCATGCTGCCCATCAGCATGGCGTAGGAGCCGTCGAAGCGCGCCGCTGCGGGGAAGTAGGAAGATGCGCTGTCGCTCAGATTGAAAGTCCAGCCGTAGTCGTAGTCGGCGAGCGATTTCGCACCGTCGCCGCTGATGTCGGCGATATCGAAATCGTCGATCACCCAAGCGTAGCCGCCCGATGCGGTGAAGTTGCGGAATACGTCGGCAGGCGGAACGCGCCATCCGACGGGACACGGGTCGTAGAAGGATTTGGCCCCCTTGTTGAGGAAGTCGTTCGTCTCGTTGCGTTCAGCGCCTTTGGGATTGCCCCACAGGGCGTCGTTGCTCATGTCGGCCTGCAACCAGTCGCGCGAGGTGTTGAATTGTGCATAGTTGGAGAGGCAGACCGTCGGATTGGCGATGGCGAAGGCGAGATTGTTGTCCGCTGTGCTCGACTGCGACGAGTTGGTGATTTTGATTTCGTTGTTGTCGCCGTCGTAGATCGGCGCACCGACGGTGGCGGTCGTTCCGGTCAGCGTCGGTGCTGCGGGAAACGGATCTTTGCGGCCCCACTGGTAGAGCAGTCCGTAACTGCCGACGTCGCCTGGGGTGTTGTGCATCGCGCCGAGGTTCATGTTCATCACCTCGTATCCGGTTTTCGAATTCAGCCCCGCGACTTCGGCTTCGGGATACCAGATGTGCCAGCTCCACAGGATCGCTCCGTCCTTGACGGCGATCACGGCGTTGCCCGGTCCGGCGATCTTGAAGCTGATCCGGCCGTCGGCCAGCGTTACGCCCGATATCAGACCGGGTGCGCTCTGCCAGACGACTGCGGCGCTCGTGCCCGCGATGGCCGTGGGCGCATCGAGCCCCTCGGTCGTGGCGCCGTTGCCGCGCACGGTCGCGTCGAAACTGTAATTGCCGGCGGCGGTGACGAGGTAGCAGTTCGAAGTACCTTCCATGCTCAGGTCGGTGTACTTTTCCTTGCCCGCTTCCTGCGATACCTGCAATTCGCGGCTGACGGAGCGTTCGCCCGATGTCGCGGTTACGGTCACGGTGGCGGCCGGCATCGCTTCCGGCGTCTCGTTCTCTACGGCCGATACCGTGAATTTACCTGCGGAGACCGCGACTTTGCACCACTTCTGGTCGGAAACGGCGTTCCAGCTCTCCATGTTGGTCGTGACGGTGATCTCGACGCTTCCGCCTTCTGCCGGAAATACGATCGGGGCATCGGGCGCCAGCGTCAGTTCGGGATCGGGAAGTTGTTCGGGGGTGTCGTTGTCGGAGCATCCCGTCAGACATACGCTCAGTGCGCATATCGCCAACAGTAAAAATTTCTTCATACGCTTTTCGTTTTTGAGTTAGACACTATGTTCCCTCTCCGTTTTGTCGTCGGACAAACGGTCGAATCATTTCTGTTGCATGATCGGACGGGCAGCCGCCCTAACTAACCTTGGGGATAAAGATAGGGCGTTTCGTGCGAAAAAACAAGCGTTCGGATCGTTTTTTCGCTTTTCCCCGTGTCGTTGTGCGTTGATGCGACGGAAGTTGCGGCAGCGGCAAATCCCGTCTTTTGGCAGGAGGATGGTTCGTGTATGTCGGGAAACGGATTTCTCCGGCTGTTGTTTCGCTCGGAAATACGACGGCATGAGGATGCCGGGAAAAGCCTCCCTTTGTCACCCGTGTCGTCAGCCGAGCGCACCCGCTTGCGGGGTGCCGAGGCGCCGCAACGGAAGCCGCGCGCAGCGCCGGCAAAGGCAGGTTCGGA
>ERZ840517.3076-NODE-3076-length-13470-cov-3.698994_pt1 | contig 13470 bp, 9 predicted proteins | sample MGYA00519876_ERZ840517 | MGnify/ENA primary metagenome ERZ840517 (study PRJEB31850, sample SAMEA3708882) | human gut metagenome | biome: human gut; feature: human-associated habitat; material: faeces | place: China | collected 2014 ... | reverse complement strand
AGATCGCCGAATGGCTCGCAGGCGAAGGTACCGCCGTTGATGATGAGGGTACCCTTCTGGACCTGCACAGCAGTACCGCCGCCGTAATAGTAGCCGCCGTTGATGGTGAGGGTTGCACCATTCCGGACGTTGATGCCATAGCCGCCGTTGACGCCGGTATCAATGCCGCCGTTCTCGCCCGCATTGATGGTGGTATCTGCATCGATGATAAGGGCGCAGAAGTTCGTATTGTTGTTGCCCATGTTATCGGGGGTGATGATCTTCTTCTCCAGATTCAGCGTGGTGGGCTGGGAGATGACGATGCGGGCCGCAGCCGTATCCTCAATGTTGTTGGTCTGGATATCCTTGGTAACAGCCACGACGCCGCCGGTGGTCAGAGCCTCCTTCAGTTCCGTAACGTTCGCCACAGGGTAAGTGGCGTTGGCGTCATAGGTGTTATTGAAGCTGTCGCTCTCCACGGTGTCCTGCGTGGCGTAGACGGTGAACTTGACACCCTCCAGCGTCTTATTCATGTACTCGTTGCCGGCGGCCTCGTCCATATGGGCGGATACGGTGATCACTTTGGAAGCACCGCCGTTGGCAGTCAGATGGCCCTCGGTGTTCATGTCAAAGGTTTCCTCGCCAGTCTTATAGGTGAACTTGATGACCTTCAGCAGGCCAGTGTCGCCCTCCAGACCGGTGACGACGATCTTATACTTCAGGGCCAGATTGCCCTTGTTGACGATCTGGAAGGGGGTCAGGGTGTAGGTGCAGCCCGGCTCCCACAGGGGCGTTTTTCCATCTTCGGCGAAAGCGGTACCGTCTTTCGTTGCCCATGCCAGAGTGTCGATCGCCTTGCCAGTCTCATCCTGAATCTCGATATCCAAATTACCGGCCTGAATTTTGTTGACACCCGTGCTTGCGGTGTCGGTGAACCATGCGAAAGTAGCGCCTACCAGCATGGCCAGGCACAGAACCATGGCCATGACGCTGCCCAGCAAGGCCCGTTTGGTACTCTTGCGGTTTGTCATAGTATCTGCCTCCTATTTTTTGCGTGTGACCGATGGAGCGCTCGCACGGGGAATAACCCCTTATCGTTTCGCCTGAAACGATAACCGCCCATGGGCGGTTCGGCACACTGTCTATACACGTATGTTAGCACTCCTTACGGCAAATTGCAAGAGGAGTTGACATTTTTTTGTCGTTTTTTACATAGCGGTTTTACAGCGATTTCACGCAAAGCGCCCCTCTCGCAGGGAGAGGGGCGCTCAGGCGGTACATGGGCAGGATCAGCAGCGGACCAGCTCCACCAGCACCTGCACCATCTTCTCCATGGAGGCCACGGGGACAAACTCATGGACGCCGTGGAAATTGGCGCCGCCGGTGCAGAGGTTGGGGCAGGGGATATCCCGCTCCCAAGAGAGGCGGGCTCCATCGGTGCCACCCCGGATGGGGACGATCTCCGGCTCCACGCCCACGGCCCGCATGGCGGCGCAGGCGTTGTCGATGAGCTCCATGTGGGGCAGCAGCTTTTCCTTCATATTATAGTAGCTGTCCTTCAGTTCCAGCTGGAAGGACCCATCGCCCCAAACGCCGTTGAGATAGCGGACGGCGTTTTCCACGAAGGTCTTGCGGGCCTCGAACTTCTCACGGTCGTGGTCACGGATGATGGCGTGGAGCACCACCTCCGTCTCGTTGCCGGACACGTCGGTGACGTGGTAGAAGCCCTCGTAGCCCTCGGTGTGGGCGGGAGTCTCCGCCTCCGGCAGCAGGGAGATGAACTGGTGGGCCATGAGGACGGCGTTTTTCATCTTATCCTTGGCAGAGCCGGGGTGGATGTTGACGCCGTGGACGGTGAGGGTCACGGCGGCGGCGTTGAAGTTCTCGTACTCGATCTCGCCCAGCTCTCCGCCGTCCACGGTATAGGCGGCCTTGGCGGGGAATTTGGCGGGGTCAAAGTGGTCGGCGCCCTTGCCCACCTCCTCGTCTGGGGTGAAGCAGACGGCCACGGTGCGGTGGGGAATCTCCGGGTGGGCCAGCAGGTACTCGCAGGCGGTGACAATCTCCGCCACGCCAGCCTTGTCGTCGGCGCCCAGCAGGGTGGTGCCGTCGGTGACGATGAGCTCCTGCCCCACGTAGCGGCTGAGGAAGGGGAAGTCCTTCACCCGCAGGCAGCCGGTCTTGGCCAGCGGCAGGTCGCCGCCCTGATAGGTGACGATCTGGGGCTGGATGTCGGCACCGCTGACGGCGGGGGAGGTATCCATGTGGGAGATGAGGCCCAGCGCCGGGACGTGCTCCTGACCCGGTGTAGCGGGCAGAACGGCGTAGACGTAGCCCAGCTGGTCCATGTGGGCGTTCTCCAGCCCCAGACGGGCCAGCTCGTCGGCCAGATACCGGCCCAGCTCCTTCTGGTGGGCGGTGGTGGGGACGGTGTCGGACGTCTCGCTGGAGGTGGTGTCAAAGGAGACGTATTTCAAAAAACGTTCGGTCACTTGCATGGTGGTTCCTCCTGTATCAGGCATCCCGCAGGATACCGGTATTCTTTGCCTTGTATTGTATCACAGTTTCGGGAAAATACGAAACTTTTTTCGCCGCCGGGGGAGATTTTTCTGCGGCGGCGGGGATTTTTGCTTGAGTAACGGCGGCGGGTGTGCTATACTGGTCACTGTATGCGGGCGTGGTGGAATTGGTAGACTCGATGGATTTAGGTTCCATTGCCATACGGCGTGCGGGTTCGAGTCCCGCCGCCCGCACCAAAAACCGGCAGGCGCCACAGGGGGCCTGCCGGTTTTTTATGCTCGGGTCAGGGGTCAGGGCGGTTCCTCTCATAAATGGCAGCTGCGATGCAAATGCGCTGATCCGTCTGCCGTTTTCCAGCAGCACGCAGCTTTGTTCCTCCATATCCGGTCAACTCCCTTCGGTTAGAATAGACTAACTTCCGTGCTTTCAAAAGGCCGCCGTCAGCGGCCTTCCCATAAGCTGTCTGTCTTATCTATATGGATCGTACTGCCAGTTCCGTGCAAACACAAGATGCTTCTCCCGCTTGGGGAAATCTTTTCGGATGGGTGCGATGCGGCGACGGGCGCTGCGTCCATTCGCAGCCTAAAAAGGGACCCCTGCGGCGAGGCCGCAGGGGGTTCCTTTTCTATGCAGGGATCGACCGTATCTGCAGAAATTGCTGATGCAGGGTCCTCTTACATTTTCTCCGGGGCGCTGCAGCCAATGAGGGTCATGGCGTTTTTCAGCACCGCACGGGTGGTATCCGCCAGCTTCAGCCGGGCCAGCAGCACCGGCTTCTCCTCGCCCTTGATGCGGCAGGCGGCGTAGAATTTGTGGAACGCCGCCGCCAGAGCGGTGAGGTAGCGGTTGATGTGGCTGGGATCGTAGTCCCGTGCCGCCAGCAGCACCACCTGACCATAGGAGGCGATCTGCTTGATGAGGGCCTGCTCCGTCTCGTCGGTCAGGAGGCTGAAATCCACGGCATCGGCGGCCGGGACGGTATAGCCCTCGGCCTCCAGATTCTTCAGCAGGGTGCAGATGCGGGCGTGGGCGTACTGCACATAGTACACCGGGTTCTCGCTGTCCTCCCGGACGGCCAGACCCAGATCGAACTCCATCTGCGTCTCCGGCTTGGCGTTGAAGAAGTAGCGGCAGGCGTCCACGGGGATCTCGTCCAGCAGGTCCGTCAGGCTGATGGCCTTGCCGGTGCGCTTGGACATCCGCACCACCTCACCGTCCCGCACCAGCTTCACCAGCTGCATCAGCACGATATCCAGCCGGTGCTCACCGTCCAGCCCCAAAGCGTCCATGGCACCCTTCAGGCGGGCCACATGGCCGTGGTGGTCGGCGCCCCACACGTTGATGACCTTATCGAAGCCCCGGACGGCGAATTTGTTGCGGTGATAGGCAATATCGGCGGCGAAGTAGGTGTAAAACCCGTTGGCACGGCGCAGCACGTCGTCCTTCAGGCCCAGCTTCTCGATGTCCTCGTCGGACTTGCCGGCCTTTTTCAGGTTCTCCGCCAGGATCCGGCTGGTGGCCAGCCACAGAGCGCCGTCCTTCTCATAGGTATAGCCCCGCTGGGTCAGCGCCTTCACGGAGTCTGCCACATAGCCGCTCTCGTGGAGGGTGGACTCGAAGAACCATGCGTCGTACTGGATGCCGTACCGGGCCAGATCGGCCTTCATCTTGGGGATGTTGTGATCCAGACCGAATTTGGCCAGCGCATCGTGTCGGGTCTTTTCGTCGCAGTCCAGATACTTCTCGCCCTCCTGCTGATAAAACAGCCGGGCCAACTCCCGGATATCATCGCCATGATAGCCGTCCTCCGGGAACTCCACAGCGTCCTCGCCACGGATCAGCTGCTGATACCGGGCATCCAGACTCCGGGCAAACTTATCGATCTGGTTGCCGGCGTCGTTGACGTAGAACTCCCGCCACACGTCGGCACCGGACTTCTGGAGTACGGAGGCCAGCGTGTCGCCCAGCACGCCGCCACGGGCGTTGCCCATGTGCATGGGGCCGGTGGGGTTGGCGGAGACGAACTCCACCATGTACTTCTTTCCGGTCAGCGTGTCGTTGCGGCCGTAGTCGGCGCCCTCCGCCTCCACACAGGCCACGGTATCGCCGAACCAGCGGCTGCCCAGCCGGAAGTTCAGAAAGCCGGGGCCGGCCAGCTCTACGGAGGTGAAATAGGTGTCCGTCAGGTCCATCTGCTCCGTCAGGATCTGGGCCACCTGCCGGGGGTTCATCTTCATGGCCTTGGCGGCAGCCAGGCAGAAGGTGGTGGTATAGTCGCCGTTGGCGGTATCCTTGGGGATCTCCACCGAGGGGGTCACCGTCACGCCCTCCGGCAGCAGGCCGGCGGCGGCCGCCTTCTGATAGGCGGCGGTGGTCAGGGCCAGCACCTGGTCCTTTGCGCTTTGGATCATATTCATTGCGGGGTCCTCCTTCATTCTTGATATAGCTCCAGCCGGACCGTCAGCGCCGACACCGGCGTCTGTCCCATGTGCAGGGAATAATCCAGCGTAATGTGTCCTTGTTCCTCCTGCTCCAACTCCCACAACAGCTCATGGGCGGCTACGTCCAGCGCCAGCACGCCCTCCTCCGTGGGCAGGTGCAGGGCAGTGGGGGCGGCGGGGTCCAGCCGCATCCGGTAGCTGTTGCCGCTGCGGAGGGTCACGCAGCCGCAGTCCTCCAGCCACAGCTCCGAGGTCATGAGACTGCCGTCCTCATCGCTGCGGGCCTGATACCGCAGCTGCCACCCCGACGGGGTGCGCTCCAGCGTGCCGCTGCCCCGAAAGTGCAGCACATCCTCCATGTCCGGGAGCCGGGTGCGGCTCTCCACATGGACCTTCACATTTCCTTCCATGACGGCCTCCTCAGTATCGCTCGATGTCCACCAGCCGCACGGGAGCCGTAGGCTCCTCCTGCAGGAAGCGGCGGGCCATCTGGCCGAAGCCCTCCGGCCGGTCGCTGGTACACAGCAGCGCCTGTCCGGTCCCCTCCGGGGCCAGCAGCTGCCGCCGGGCCAGCGCATCATGCAGGGTGTGGACGGACTCTGCACCGGCGTTCACCAGCGCCACCTCCGGCCCCATGATCTCCCGGATGATATCCGTCAGCAGGGGATAGTGGGTGCAGCCCAGGATCAGCACGTCCAGCCCCTCCTGCCGCAGAGGCTCCAGATACTCACGGGCCACCGTCTCAATGACCGCGTCGCCGGGCTGATAGCGGCCGTTTTCCACCAGCGGCACCAGCAGCGGGCAGGCCCGGCTCACCACATGGATGGTTTCATCCAGCCGGTGCAGCGTCCGCTCATAGGCGCCGCTGCGGACGGAGGCAGCGGTGGCGATGAGGCCCACCCGCCGGTTCCGGGTCATGGCCGCCGCCTTCCGGCAGGCGGGCTCCACCACCCCCAGGATGGGCAGGTCGTTTTCCGCCTGCAGCTGGGGCAGGGCCGTGGTGGATACGGTGCCGCAGGCCACCAGCACTGCCTTAATATCGAAGGAGCGCAGGAAGTGGACGTCCTGCCGGGCGTATTTCAGCAGGATCTCCGGCGAGCGCCCGCCATAGGGGACACGGGACGTGTCTCCGAAGTATATAATGTTTTCAGAGGGCATCAGCCGCCGCATTTCCCGCACGGCGGTCAGCCCCCCCAGACCGGAGTCGAACACTCCGATGGGCCGTTGGTCCATGACTGGGCCTCCTTTCCGGCATCCCCGTGACGCCGCAGTGTATCACGCTGCATAATAAAACAATCATATTATACTATGGAAGCTCTCCTTTCTCAAGTGAAAATTTGGCGGATTTCCCCGGTTTTTTCAGTGGTATTTTCCCGCCGGGTCTGTTATACTGTTGCATACAGTAAAGGCCCTATCGGCGGCGTGGAGGTGTATCCATATGGAGATCAAAATGACAGAGAAGCAGTTCCGGCGTCTGCTGGATCTGGTGTATATCGGCAACTGGATCCTCAATTCCACTCGGGGCGACGATCGCATCCGCCAGTATGACGAGGTGGAGAGTCTGGTGTTCTCCCAGTGTCTGGCCCATGGGATGGCGCCGCTGACGGAGCTGTATCAGGGGCAGCTGATCCCCTCACAGGCCTTTGCCGAGGGCGGCATCCACGAGGCCATCATGGCCTATGAGGACACCACCTTCTTCGAGATACTGGCGCAGGAGCTGGCCCTGCGGGACATGGATGATCCCCCCATCACGGAGGAGAATTACGACGAGGTCATGAACCGCATGAACGCCTATCTGGGGGAGTTCGAGGCCCACGGCACCGACCACATCTCCGTGGACATGGAATAACGCACTGCATAAAAAATCTGCCGGGAGAGCACTTCCGGCAGATTTTTTATGCACCGGCGCAGGTCTGCTGATGAAAGAGCCGGGGACGGAAGCTCCGTCCCCGGCTCTTTTGATTTTTGTTACGCCTCAGCGCTTCAGCACTTCTCGTAGATGGTGGCAACGCCCATGCCGCCGCCGATGCACAGCGTAGCCAGACCACGCTTGGCCTCGGGACGCTTCTGCATCTCATGCAGCAGGGTGACGATGATACGAGCGCCGGAAGCACCCACGGGGTGGCCCAGAGAGATGGCACCGCCGTTGACGTTGACCTTGCTCATGTCGAAGTGCAGCTCACGGGCCACAGCGATGGACTGAGCGGCAAAGGCCTCATTGGCCTCAACCAGATCGATGTCGTCGATGGTCAGGCCAGCCTTAGCCATAGCGGCACGGGAGGCAGGCACGGGGCCAACGCCCATGATCTTGGGATCCACACCGCCCTGGCCCCAGCCAATCAGCTTGGCCATGGGCTTCAGGCCGTACTTCTCCACAGCCTCGGCAGAAGCCAGCACGATGGCGGCAGCGCCGTCGTTGATGCCGGAGGCATTGGCAGCGGTGACACGCTGGGTACCCTTGTCCTCGGTCTCCTTGGCACCGGTGACCTCGAAGGTGTGAACGACCTCGGGGTTGGGGGACTCAGGACCCACGGGGAAAGCGCCACGCAGCTTGGCGATGCCGTCGGCGGTGACGCCGGCCTTGGGGAACTCGTCACGCTTGAACTCCACGATCTCCTTCTTGACCTTCACAGGGACGGGAACGATCTCGTCGTCGAAGCGGCCGGCGGCCTGAGCGGCCTCGGTCTTCTGCTGGGAAGCAGCGGCGAACTCGTCCTGCTCACGGCGGGTGATGCCCCAGATATCATTGATGTTCTCGGCAGTGGTACCCATGTGATAGTTATTGAAAGCATCCCACAGACCGTCACGGATCATGGTGTCCACGATCTTCTTGTCACCCATGCGGGCGCCCCAGCGGGCATCGGGGGAGGCGAAGGGGGCAGCGCTCATGTTCTCGGTACCGCCGCAGACCACGATGTTGGCATCGCCGGACAGAATGGAACGGGCACCCTCGATGACGGACTTCATGCCGGAGCCGCAGACCATGCCGATGGTGTAGGCGGGAACGGAGTAGGGGATACCGGCCTTGACGGAGACCTGACGGGCCACGTTCTGGCCCAGACCGGCGGTCAGGATGCAGCCGAACATCAGCTCATCCACGTTCTCGGGAGCAACGTTGGCCCGCTTCAGGGCCTCCTTCACCACGATGGCGCCCATCTCGGTGGCGGGGGTGTTCTTCAGGGAACCGCCGAAAGAACCGATAGCGGTTCTGCAGCAGTTGACGACGTACAAGTCTTTCATAGTATCTTTTCCTCCTAATTTGTTTTGGGTCCCTTTTTGGCTTTCCGATTTGCCTTGGTTTCCATTACCTTATCTATCGTACCATTTTTAGCAAAATAGTCAAGGGGAGAATCTCATAAAAATAGGAAATAATTCCAGAGTTCCCTTGTTTCGGGAGAAAATCAGTCCCCGGAGCCGGTGCTGCCGCCATCCTTTTCGCCGGAGTTATCGCTGTCCGTACTGCTGCCCGTGCCGGGATCGGCGCTGCCGGAGCTGAACTGGCTGCTAAGCTCGGACTGCCGGGCCGTGAGACGGCTGTAAAAGTCCCCGGCGTCCAGCTTGTCATAGAGACCCTGATTGTATTCCACCGTCAGCTCGCTGCGGGCCTGAGTCACGTTTTCCGTGAACATCTCGTCCAGCACGGAGCCCTCGTCCAGCGTCTGGCCGATGGCCACATACCAGCCTTCGTCGGTGGCAATGACATCGCTGACCTGTCCCGGCTCCAGCGCAGAGAAGGCGGCGGACAGGGTATCCCCCAGCGTCTCGGCGCTGAAGGTGCGGCCGGTGTCCCCGGCCTCGATGCCCAACTGCTGGGCCATCTCCGCATACAGGGCATCCTTATCCTCGGCGGTGGCCAGCCGGGCGGCGAAGTCCTCTGCCTGCGCCTGAGAGTTCTCACCGCCGGAGGCGGGCCAGTACAGCAGCTTCACCGTTACGTAGCCCTTTTCCTGAGCGAAGGCGTCGATGGCCTCCTGCGTGGGGTGCATGGCGCTGCCGTCGGCGGTATACAGATCGTGAATCCGTGCATACAGCAGGTACATCCGGTTGATGCTGTCGAAGGTATCCTCGCTGATGCCCAGCAGCTGCAGCTGCTGCTGATAGCCCTCCTCGCCGCCGTAGTAGGTGACATACTGCTGCCGCTGCTGCTGAAGCCGGGCCTCGTCCTCCTCCGTCAGCGATACATTGTACTGTTTGGCCCACTGCCGCAGCAGGGCGTAGAGCTTCACCGTCTCCACGGCGTCGGCCTTGGCATAGGACCCGTAGGTCATGCCGTTGGACACCTCGGCGCTGAAATCCAGATTCGGCACATAGGAGGTCAGGTACTCACAGTCATAGGCCAGCCAGTACAGGTACTCCTCCGCCGAGATATCCTCGCCGTTGATGCGCATCAGCACGGCGTCCGGATGGATGCCGGTGACCTCGTAGTAAAGGCCGTCCGTTCGTTGGCCGGCGCTCATCCGGTCACCGGAGGCGATCCACAGCACCATCAGCACCGAGACCGCCAGCATCGCAGCAAAACGTTTCATAGGGTTCCTCCTTCTGCGGGCGTTTCGCCCGAAATTTCCTTGCGTTTGAGAGTCAGCGCCTCCACCAGATGCCCGGCGGCGTCCAGCGCCTCCTCGCCGGGCTTCAGGTGCAGCGTCAGCTTGGGATGCCCCCCCGCCGACAGCAGCAGGCGGCTGCGGTAGGCAGGCAGAGTGCATACCGCCATGAGGCTGGGGACATCCATCCGCTGGCCCAGACTCAGCAGCAGCGTCTGGCCCTTCTGGGTAATATCCGTCACCCCGGTGTCGGCGGCTGCCGCCCGCAGCAGCGCCACATCCAGCAGCGCCGTCACCGGCCGGGGCGGATCGCCGTAGCGGTCCGTCAGCTCGTCGATGAGGTCCGCCGCCGCATCGTTATCCCGCAGGGCGGCAATGCGCCGGTACAGGTCCATCCGCTGCCGGTCGGAGGGGACATACCGCTCCGGGATGTACGCCGCCACCGTCAAATCGGCGGAGCACTCCGGTCGGATCTCCCGGCCCTTCCCCTGCTGCTCCAGCACGGCGTCGTTCAGCAGCTTCAGATACATATCATAGCCCACGCTCATCATGTAGCCGGACTGCTCCGGCCCCAGCAGATTCCCGGCACCACGGATCTCCAGATCCCGCATGGCGATGCGGAAGCCTGCACCGAAGTCCACATATTCCCGGATGGCGGACAGCCGCTTGCTGGCCACCTCCGTCAGCACCTTGCCGGGGCGGTAGGTGAGATAGGCGTAGGCCCGGCGGGAGGAGCGCCCGATGCGGCCCCGGATCTGGTGCAGCTGCGCCAGACCCAGCCGGTCGGCGTCCTCGATGATGAGGGTGTTCACGTTGGGGATGTCGATGCCCGTCTCGATGATGGTGGTACAGACCAGCACCTGCACCTCGCCGTCGGCCATCTGCTGCATCACCCGGCTCAGCTCCTGCTCGGACATCTTGCCGTGGGCCATGGCGAGGCGCACATCCTCCCCCAGCCACTGGCGCAGCCGTCCGGCGGTGGACTCGATGTTTTCCACCCGGTTGTGCAGGTAGTAGACCTGTCCGCCCCGGTTCAGCTCCCGCCGGATGGCCTCCGCCACGGCGGGCCACTCGTGCTCCATGACGTAGGTCTGCACCGGCTGGCGGTCCCTGGGGGGCTCCTCGATGGTGGACATATCCCGGATGCCCGACAGGGCCATGTTCAGCGTCCGGGGAATGGGGGTGGCGGACAGGGTCAGGGTGTCCACCTGACGCACCCGCTCCCGGAGCTTCTCCTTGTGGGTCACGCCGAAGCGCTGCTCCTCGTCGATGACGAGCAGCCCCAGATCCTTGAACACCAGATTCTTCGCCAGCAGGCGATGGGTGCCGATGAGCAGGTCGATCTTTCCCTGCGCCGCCCGCTCCAGAATGTCCTTGGTCTGCTTGGGGGTGCGGAACCGGCTCAGCACCTCCACCGTCACCGGGAAGGAGCGGAAGCGGTTCATGGCGGTGGCATAGTGCTGCTGGGCTAGCACCGTGGTGGGTACCAGAATGGCGGCCTGCTTGCCGTCTAGGATGCACTTCATCACCGCCCGCAGGGCCACCTCCGTCTTGCCGTAGCCCACATCGCCGCACAGCAGCCGGTCCATGGGTACGGGCTTTTCCATATCCGCCTTGATCTCCCGGATGGCCTGTAATTGATCGTCGGTCTCCGTGTAGTCGAAGGCATCCTCGAACTCCTGCTGCCACGGGGAGTCCGGGGAGAAGGCATGACCCGCCTCCCGCTGTCGCTGGGCATAGAGCTTGATGAGGCCCTCCGCCAGATCCTTGGCGGCTGCCTTGGCCCGGTGGGTGGTCTTGGCCCACTCCGTGCCGCCCAGCTTATTGAGCCGGGTGTGCTCGGTATCCTCCCCGGCCCCGATATACTTGCTCACCAGATCCAGCGCCGTGGCCGGCACATACAGGCAGTCGCTGCCGGCATAGGCGATCTTGATGTAGTCCTTCTCCACCCCGTCGGTGGGCATCCGGATCATCCCCACGAAGCGGCCGATGCCATGGTGCTGATGCACCACCAGATCGCCGGGGGTCAGGTCGGCGTAGGATTGGAGCTTCTGCTGATTGCTGTCCCGCTTGGGGCGGGCCTTTTTGGCCTTGCCTGCCAGCGGCGTGGTCAGCTGACCCTCCGTCAGCACCGCCAGCTGTAGGGCCGGGTACTCGCATCCGGCGGACAGAGTACCCAGCGTAATGAGCACCACGTTCCGCACCGGGGAGCGCTCCCCCTCCAGATCCAGTGCCGCCGGGATCCTCCGGGCCTCCAGCAGCTCCTGTAAATTCCGGGCCCGTACCTGTCCGCCGCACAGCACCATCACCCGGCAGCCGCTGGTGAGATAGTGGGTCAGATCCGTCACCGCCGTCTCCAGCGATCCGCCGTAGCCGGACAGCTGCCGGGCGTCGATTTGCAGCAGGGCCTTGGGGGCCAGCAGATACCGGCTGGTGGGCAGGCTCTCCAGTTGGCACACGGGGAAGCGCTCCAGCTGCCGGGCAAAGTCCGTCTCCGGCAGGGCTGCTTCTGCCATGGGGCCGCACAGGATGCCGCTCTCCATGGCGGAGGTGACGTCCGCCTTCATCTGGCTCAGCCAGCCCTTCAGGGCCTCTGCTGTGCGTCCGCTTTCGCTGACGCACACCAGACACTCCTTGGGCAGATAGTCCATGGCCGTCACCATCTCCGGGTATACCGCCGCCAGAAACCGGTCGCTGCCGTTGGGGACGATGCCCTGACGCAGCAGGTCGGCATCCGACCGCAGCTGCCGGGCCACGGGCTTATCCTTCATCCGTCCCGCCAGCGTCTCCAGCCGTTCGGCGGTCTCCTCCGCCGCACCGTCCCGCCACAGGGGCAGCACCTCGCCGGCCGGCAGCAGCAGCGCCTCCCGACAGTTCTCCGTCCGCCGCTGGGTGGCGACGTCGAAGAAGCCCAGCGAGTCCACCTCGTCGTCAAAAAATTCGCATCGTACCGGGGCCTCGGCACCGGGGGAATAGACGTCCAGAATACCGCCCCGCAGGGCGAACTGTCCCGGCCCCTCCACCTGCTCCGTGCAGGTATAGCCCGCCGCCGTCAGCCGCCGGGCCAACTCCTCCACCTGATACCGCCCGTCGGAGCGAAGGGTGAAGCTACACCGCTCCAGCACCTGCGGGGGAATGCATCGCAGGGCCAGTGCATCGGCGGTGGTGACGATCACCGGGGACTCCTCTTGCCGGATGCGGTACAGAGCCTCCAGCCGCCGGTATTCCCATTGACGGCTCACCGCCGCCAGCTCCCGCCAGTGGAGCTCCCGGCCCGTCAGCAGGACAGGCTCCCGGCCGGTGAGGGACCGCAGGTCCGCCGCCTGCCGCCGGGCCTCCCCCTCGTCGGCGCAGAGCATCAGCAGGGGCCGCCCGGACTTCAGCCGCAGCGCTGCCGCCGTCATGGCCCGGTGCACCGGACTCAGGCCCGTCACCAGCGCCGGGCCGCCGCCGCTCTCCATCAGCTGCGCCAGCTCCTGTATCTCCCGGAGCTGCCACAGCTCCCGCAGCAGAGCTTCCATCCTGCCGCCTCCTTCCGATGATGAAATGTCCGCTCCCAGCGCACATGGGACGGGAACGCCTTCGGGGGGCGTATACGGCAGTATACGCCCCTATGCTGTAAGTTACCTGAAAAAGCAGAGAAATATGCGTGAAAAATGATGTGTGTTTGCCTCCGGGCAGAAAGGCGCCAAAGAACGCCAGCAGAAACCAATGGTTTTTGGATTTCCTTTACCTTCAAGAGTTTCGTTCGATATGAGATGTCGTGGGAATTGACTCAGCAGCAGCCCCGCTGCCGCTCCCGCCCAGATGAAGAAACTGGTGGTTCTGCCGCTTGGGAGTATGGATTCCCCCGGTAGAAGAACTGCCCCCTTCAACCACCCAATGTAGCGGCAGCGTGAGTAGAAGAACGCCGATTCCCTGCTTCGGCGGAATTTAGGAAGCAACTCTTGCACACAAAAGGAAGTCCAGAAACCATCGGTTTCTGGCGG
>ERZ840517.3071-NODE-3071-length-13476-cov-6.248715_pt1 | contig 13476 bp, 12 predicted proteins | sample MGYA00519876_ERZ840517 | MGnify/ENA primary metagenome ERZ840517 (study PRJEB31850, sample SAMEA3708882) | human gut metagenome | biome: human gut; feature: human-associated habitat; material: faeces | place: China | collected 2014 ... | reverse complement strand
CAAAATTATGAGTTACATGGAAATTAGAAATTTAAAGAAAGTTTATAATCCTTATTGTGTTCATCCTAAAGTGGCTTTAAATGGATTGGATTTTGAAGTAGAAAAAGGAGATTTTATTTGTATTATGGGAGCATCAGGCTCTGGAAAAACAACACTTGTTAATATTTTATCGACAATTGATGAAGCAACAAAAGGACAAATTCTCTTTAATCAAAAAGATTTACTTTTATTATCGGAAAAAGAGAAAGCAAAATTAAGAAAAGAAGAAATTGGTTTTATCTTTCAAAATTATAATTTGATTGAATCACTAACAATCAAAAATAATATTTTATTTTCACCTAGACTCAATAAAGTAAATCAACAAACACAACTAGAAAGGCTTCATGAACTTACAAAAATGTTAAATATTGAAGAAATCATTGATAAATATCCTTCCCAATGTTCAGGGGGACAACAACAAAGAGCAGCAATTGCGAGAGCGTTGATTAATGAGCCAAAGATCATCTTTGCGGATGAACCAACAGGAAATCTCGATAGTTTAAATGCTAGAGAACTGATGGAATATCTTGTTAAAATTAATAAAGAAAAACATACAACGATTATTATGGTTACTCATGATAGCTTTGTTGCTTCTTATTCAAAGAAAGTTTATTACATGAAAGATGGACATTTAGATTTATCGATTGATCGTAATACAAAATCACAAGATGATTATTATAAAGAAATTGTTAAAGTAACAACACAAATGCATTTATAGAAAACAGGAGCAATCCTGTTTTTTTGGACTAAACGTCCATTGAAATAGTAAAAAGAGAAAGATAAAATAAGTATAAGAAATGAGACATTTGTGAGACAAATTTGAGACAAACTTGGGACAAATATTGAGTTCATACATGTTATAATCTACTTGTAATAAATCTAGATATGTTACTTTAAAAGAAAGTAGGTAATGTGTATGGAACCTCTAAATAAGTTAACAGCTGATGGTGCTTGTCGAACAGTATTCAGTAATGATGTCAGTTTTGCATCTTTTTATAATGCAGCTATATTTGAAGGGAAACAAATCATTCATCCTGATAGATTGGTACGTTATGAAAATGATATTTCTTTTATTATCAATGATTCGAAAAGAGCAGAAGATAAAAAAAGAAGAAGGAATATTGTCGTTAAAAGTGATATTAATGGAATCTACTGTATACTAGGAATAGAGCATCAAAGTAGTATTGATGAAACGATGGTTATTCGTTGTGGAATCTATGAAATGTTGGAATATTTAAAACAGGCAGAAAATAAAGAGTATAAAAGATTAGTTCCTCAAATAATAGTAGTACTTTATACAGGACCAAAGAAATGGAATGGTCCTTTAAAACTCAGTGATTATTTTGAAATACCAGAAGAATTAAAGAAATACTTTAATGATTGGAAAATTATTCTTGTAGATGTTAAAGAAATGGATACAAATAAGATCAAAGATGAACAAACTCGTTACTTTATAGAAGCTATTCAAGCAATGTATAAAGGAAGCTATGAAGATTTAAAAAGATTAAAGAGAATGAAAAAAGAAAACTTTCTCTATGCAGCCATTATTACAGGAAGTATAGATCAAGTTGAAAACGTTCTAGAAGGAGATGAAATGGATATGTGTGAAGGAATGGAAAGAATGGCAGAAGGGTTTAGAAAAGAAGGTAGGTCTGAAGGAGTTATTGAAGGAAAATTGGAAGAAAAACAAAATACGTTAAAAGAACAATTAGAAATTTAGTTTGGAAATCTATCAAATAATCTAACAAATCAATTATCAAAAGCACCTATTGAAAAACTTAACATATTAACACGTCATATTTTTAATGTAACAAATGAAGAAGATGTTTTAAAAATTATTAACTAATAATTCAATGCATAACATGCAATAGAATTTAGATAGGTTCTTATTGCTTGTTATGCTTTTTATATTTTATTTTCGAAGATGATTGTTTATAAGGAAAGATATATTAGGAATAATTTTCTAACTTTTTGAGTAAAGGTTGGATTTTTTTTGAGAAATATTTTCTATTTTTGTAAGAGCTTTCTTTAGTGGGCAGGATTATGGTAAAATAATAATAAAGGTGGGATTGAAATGGATGATTATTTAAGAGAGATACAAACTGCCATATTTAGAAAGTGGATCAGTAATCAAAAAAGAGATTATTATTATCTTTATCCAAGTGAAACGGATCCGGATGCGATTATTATTGAAAATGAATACTGTTATAGTTATGTGACTTTTAATCCACAATGTATCATAGAATTATGTGTAATGAATAAAAGAACAGATGAAATGGCTTTTTATCTTCATTTTCAATTCAAAACATTGAAACATGCTATTTCTTTATTTGAAGAAATGGATCAATGTATTCAAAAAATGGTTAATCAACCAATATGTCGTCTTTTACTTTGTTGTAGTGGCGGGATGACAACAGCATTTTTTGCAGATAAAATCAAAAATGGAATAAAAGTTTTAAATTTAAATATGGAAGTAGCTGCTACTTCATATCAAAAAATATATAATGTTGCTCAAAATTATGATGTCATCTTACTCGCTCCTCAAGTTTCTTATGTTAAATTACAAGTGGAAAAAGTATTTAAAAATAAATTGGTTTTAAAGATACCTACACAAATTTTTGCTTCTTATAATGTAGGAGCTTTGATTACTTTTGTTGAAGAGTCTATAAAAAATAAGGAAAAGAAATATGATAGTACAGTAGAACCTCTTGCATCAATGATGGAAATTAAAACAAAGAAAAATATTTTAGCGGTTTCTATTAACGCTAATGGAGAAAATAGTCATATTTCTTATCGTTTATATAATAATCTACAAGAAATTGTATTAGATAGTAATATTATTAAAAGTAATATCAAATTACATGATGTTCTGGATGCTTTAGATACAGTTGTTTTACAAAATGAAATGATTGATGTGATTTCTATTGCTTTACCAGGAGTGATGGTTGAAGGAAACGTTTATTCGGGGATTATTGAGGGTGGAAATCATCAACTTAAGGAATTGTTGGAGAAGAGATATGAAAAGGAAATTTATTTGATTAATGATGTTAATGCTGCTGTTGTAGGCTATTATGCTTCACAAAACCAATATAAATCTATTGCTTTTTTATTCCAACCTATTGGACGTATGGCTGGAAGTGGCATAATTGTTAATGGTCAACTAGTAAGAGGAATGGATCATCTTGCTGGAGAAGTAGCACTTTTACCATTAAAACTTTCTAATGATTATTTTACACTTGCGAATACACCAGAAGGCACATTGGAACTTGTTAGTAAAAATATTATGAGTATTATAGCAATTGTATCACCAGAGGCGATAGTTGTTTATAGTGATTTGATTTTAGATAGTCAAGATGTGAGTGATGAAATAAAAAAATCATTGAGTCAATATTCTTTAAAAGTATATCCAAAGATTATTAAAGTGGAAAATATTTTAGAATATATATTATTAGGTGCAATGATTTTAAGTGCAAAGGAGTGATTTGATGAAAATTATTTGGTATGGACATTCTTGTTTTGAAATAACAGGCAGTGATGGAACAGTTATTTTTGATCCTTATCAAGAAGGTTCAATTCCAGGATTAAACAAACTTCATTTAAAAGGAAATCTAGTTTTATGTTCTCATGAGCACGATGATCATAATGCTAGAGATTGTGTAGATGTATTGCCTAAAGAATTTAAAGTAGAAAAAATTAAAACGTATCATGACCATCATTTAGGTAGTCGTCGTGGTAAAAATACGATTCATATTTTAACTTATGAAAATATGAAAGTCGTGCATATGGGAGATATTGGCTGTATGATTGATGATCTTTCAAAAATCAAGAATTGTGGTGTTTTAATGATTCCTATTGGTGGTTATTATACAATAGATACTAAAGAAGCATTAGAATATATCAATCAAATTCAACCACGTATTGTTATACCAATGCATTATCGAAGTGGTTCTATGGGTTATGATGTATTATCAACCAATGAAGAGTTTATAAAAAATAGAAAAGATATCTGTTATGTAAAAGATGTTATTGAAGTCAATCAAGAAACGCAAAAACAAACGGTTATATTTGAAAAACCAAGGAACTAATTTTCCTTGGTTTTTGTTACGATAAACAATAAAGCAAGACTGATAAGAATCATTACTAAAGCGATTATAAATGCATAAAGATAAGAGCCAAAGAAATCATAGATATAACCAACCATGGATAAAGAAATAGCAGCTCCTACATTAGAAGCAAAAGAAATTGTTGGGAAAGCTTTTGCATAATTTTCTGTTTTAAAGAAATATTTTGTAAGTAAAGGAACAGCGACAGCACCTAAAGAATAACAAGAACCAAACATAAAAGCTCCGATAATAAGTAGAACCATTGATTTACCAATCATGAGTAAAATAATTCCTAAAATATTAACTCCAATCATCATAAGTGTTGCTTTCATTTCTCCAAAATAATCACTTAAACTACCGATAATCAATTTAGAAACAATATTTCCCATCATTCCCGCAGATAACAACATGGCACATGTTGTAAGTGGATACCCCAAAGATTCTCCGTATCCTGGTAAATGTTGAGTCACACTTGTAATACAACTAATCAACATTCCAAAGATAAAGAAAGCAATAAATGAAACAGAGATAAAATGGAAAGAAGAAGTTATTTGCTTTTGCATAGTTTCTTTTCTTTCTTGATAGCCATAGGGAACAAGTCCTTCATCAAAGGCTGTCATTTTAAAAGGATAAATGCAAGCTGGTAGGCATAATAATAAAATAATGATGGCTTTTAATAAATAGCCCATTTGCCAATTAAATGAACTAATGATACTTGATAAAATAGGTGAACAAATTGTTCCGCCTAAACCACTAAAACCAAAAGCAATACTTGTTGCAAGTCCATGTTTCTTTTCAAACCAACCATTAATAATGATTGTAATAGGTACGATGGAAAATAAACTTGTCGACATCCCACGAACAGCTCCTAAAATATAAAATGTTAAAGCATTTTTTCCTAGTGCCATAGCTGCTGTAGAGGCAACGGCAACAATAACGCTGATAGTAAGTACTTTTTTAAAAGCAAATTTTTCATAGATTTTTGGGACAAATAATGACATCATAGCAGTTGCAAGGGAAAATAATGTCATATGCATTGAAAATGTTCCTCTTAACATATGTAAATTCTTTGAAACAGGTGTATAGAAAACACCTGATGAATTAATAGAAATTCCAATCGATGCAGCAGCTAAGCCACAGCAACAAACTAATACCAACCAATGTTTTTTCATAAACATCTTCCTCCTTTTACTGGCTTTATTTTATAAATGTTTATTAATAATGTCTAATACTTATAATCAATCCAATATAATGCTTTATAAGCATTGCAAATAAAATAAGTATATTTCTTTTAATTTAAAATAAAACGTATTAAAATAAATGCAGTAGGGGGATTTAAAGATGAGATTAGAAAAAGTACTCAAAGAAATGCAAAAAAGACAATTAACGCATTTGATTATTAGTGATCCATCATCCATTGATTATTTAATTAATTATAAAAATAATCCAGGTGAAAGAATGTATTTACTCCTTTTATCAAGTGATGGACATCATAAATTATTTATGAATAATTTATTTTATTTAGATCATGAAATTGATATTGAACAAGTGTGGTATAGTGATACAGACAACTATCTTCAATTACTTGCTGATGAATTTGATGGAGCTTGTTCAATTGGAATCGATAAAAACTTTCCAGCTAGATTTTTAATGCCATTGATGGATTTAGTAGATGAATGTCATTTTGAACTTGGTTCTGAATGCGTTGATCGAGTAAGAATGGTTAAAGATGAAAAAGAACAACAATTAATGATAGAAGCTTCTAAAATTAATGATTTAGTAGTAGATAAAGTTATTAATATTTGTGCCAAGGAAAACTTAACTGAAAAAGAAGTTTCTGATCAACTTGCTGGTATTTACCAAAAACATGGTTGTACAGGAAATTCTTTTGAACCAATAGTTGCTTATGGTAAAAATGGAGCTGATAATCATCATAGTGGTGATGATTCTACTTTAAAACCAGGAGATAGCATTGTTATTGATATTGGTGGTTTATATAAAGGATATTGTTCAGATATGACAAGAACTGTTTTTTATAAAGAAGTTTCACCAAAACAAAAAGCGGTTTATGAACTTGTTTTAAAAGCACAAAAGGCAGCAGAAGCCATGATTAAACCAGGTGTTCGATTATGTGATATTGATAAATGTGCAAGAGATATTATTGCTGAAGGTGGTTATACTGTTGAATTTAATCATCGTTTAGGTCATTTTATTGGACGTGATGTTCATGAATGGGGCGATGTTTCGCAAAACTATGATATTGAAGTTCAAGAAGGTATGACTTTCTCTATTGAACCAGGTGTTTATTTACAAGGTGAATTTGGAGTAAGAATCGAAGATCTTGTACTTGTAACAGAAGATGGATGTAAGGTCTTAAATAGTTATCCAAAAGATTTGAAAGTTATTGGTAATGATTAATAAAAAGCATAGGTTAGATAATCTAATCTATGTTTTTTTAATACTCTAAAAATAAATCAAGTGTTTTAGAATGATTTTGATGATACAAAGCACCACTTGCCTCTAAAAGACTAAGATTTAATTTATTAGATCATTTAAAACAACTTCATGTAGAATTTACTTTAGAAAGTAAAGTTATCAAAATTGATCAAGATGGTATTGTTTATGAAAAACATAATCAATTAGAAATACTTTCTCATTTTGATACGATTGTTTTAACTTTTGGTTCAAAAGCAAATTAAAACCTTTATTAAGAAATAAAAATTGAACATGTTTATTTAATTGTCGATGCAAGTAAAGTTGGTGACGCTAAAAAAGCTATTTTTAAAACTACTCAACTTGCTTTAAAACTTTAGAAAGGGATAACCCTTTCTTTTCTTTTTCAAATTATGAAAATAGCATCATCTTTAAAAAATTATGTTAGAATATATTTTACGACTAGGGAGGAAGAAATATGTCACTAAAAGCAAAATATAATTTTTTACATTTATTTTATTGGTTTACTGGATGTTGTATTAATGGTTTTATTGCTGTCTTTTTACAATCAAAAGGGCTTACAAATACTGAGATAGGGATTGTTACAGGAGGTTCTTGTATAGCAACAATCTTTTTATCACCATTTATGTCATCACTTATTTCTAAAATAAAAGGGATGACTATTAAAAAATTAATGACAATTTTAATGTTAACAACAGTTTTGTTATATATTGCGATGGCTTTTTTACCAATACCAGCATTTTTAGTGATGGTTTTCTATGTTGTTATGTATGCTTTAAATATGTCCACAGTACCCATGCTTACAATGATTGCTATGAATTATATTAATGAAGGGACATATGTCAACTTTGGTTTAGCACGAGGAATTGGCTCAGCTTCATGGGCGACAAGTGCTTTGATTTTTGGACAAGTAGTTTCTTTTTTAGGAGCTAATGTTTTATCAATTGCATATTGTATCTTTGCTTTAGTGACATTATTTATTTTATATCATTTACCAGAATCAAAAATTACAGAAACAAAAGAAGAAGTTCAAGAAGAAGGATCTGTGATTACTGTTATTAAAAAATATAAAATTTTCTTTTTCTTACTTTTAGGTTTTTGTTTTATGTTTTCGGGAGCAACAGCAATCGGTACTTATTTAATTAATATTGTTAAAAATCTAGGAGGAAATACTTCTTTATACGGAGTAGCTATGTTTGCAATGGCTTTTAGTGAATTACCAGTCATGATGACAGTTCCTAAGTTAATGAAGAAATTTAATAGTGTAACACTTATTTTAGTAGCTTCTATTTTCTATCTTTGTCGAAATTATACAATTGGTTTAGCTCCTAATTTAATTGTTTTAATTATTGGTATGATGTTCCAAGGTCTTTCTTATGGATTGTTTACAGGAGTTATTACATATTATGTAACTTATAATCTAGAAACCCAAGATCAAATGTCAGGACAAACAATGATTGGGATTATGACATCAGGAATTGGTTCAACTTTAGGAAATGTTCTTGGTGGAGTTTTACAAGATACGATTGGATTGAATGCTTTATTTGTTTTTGTTTATTTAATGACAGCCATTGGTGCGATTATTATCTTTATTTGTAAATTTATGAGTATGAAAGTTAAAAAATAACTTGATTTATGTCGAGTACTTTGATACTATCAATTTGTTGAATGAGGGAGTAGTACACGTCTTAGGACGCGGTTTGTCAACATCATGGCGTATAGCCTGGCAAATCTTAAAGAACGAGACTCATGCATATTTTTTATGCATGGGTCTCTTTTATTTTAAGGAGAAAGGAATTTGGTATGAGTTTATTTATTGAAATCTTTTTAATTGGGGTAGGTCTTTCCATGGATGCTTTTGCAGTATCAATTTGTAAAGGCTTATCAATGCAAAAAGTAAAGAAGAGAGATGTTTTTATCATCGCTTTATTTTTTGGTGGCTTTCAAGCACTAATGCCTTTTATTGGCTGGTTTTTAGGTAGAGGTTTTGAAAGTTATATTAAAAGTATTGATCATTGGATTGCTTTTATTTTACTTAGTATTATTGGTGGTAAGATGTTGATTGATGGTATTAAAGCAGAAGACGATGAAGATGAAGGAGAATTTAAATTAGATTTAAAGGAATTGTTTTTACTTGCGATTGCAACATCGATTGATGCATTAGCAGTAGGAATTACTTTTGCTTTTTTAAATTATCCAATAGTTGAATGTATGAGCATTATTGGTTGTACGACTTTTGTTATTTCTTTTATTGGTGTTTATATTGGTAAAGTTTTTGGGTCAAAATATGAACATAAGGCAGAGATTGCTGGTGGTATTATTTTAATTGTGATTGGTTTAAAAATTTTATTAGAACATTTAGGTCTATTTTAAAGGAGAGAAAGTTATGACAAATGTATTTGTATCATTATTAGTTCTTATTGTTGGTTTTATTTTATTAATGAAAGGAGCAGATTTTTTTGTAGAAGGAAGTTCTTCTATTGCTACAAGATTTCATATTCCTTCATTAATCATCGGTTTAACAATTGTGGCCATGGGAACAAGTTTACCTGAATGTGCTGTCAGTATTACAGCTTCGATGGAAGGAAATAATGCTTTAGCGGTAGCAAATGCCGTAGGTTCTAATATTTTTAATTTAATGGTTGTTTGTGGTATTTCTGCTTTATTTGTACCGATTGCAGTACAAGTAAATACGCTTAAAAGAGAATTTCCATTTTCTGTTTTATGTGCTATTTTATTAATGATCTTAGGTTATTTTGGGATGATATTAGGACATATTGATGGAATTGTTCTTTTGATTTTATTTGTAGGATATATTGTTTACATGATTGTTTCGGCTAAAAAAGCCATGAATACATATCAAGAGGAAGAAGAAATTAAAGTTATTTCAATGGAATTAAGCTTGGTTTATATTGTTGGTGGAGCAATCGCTATTAAATTTGGTGGAGATTTTGTAGTAGATAGTGCTTCCAATATTGCTTTATCTTTAGGAATGTCACAAAACTTAGTCGGTCTTACCATTGTTGCTCTTGGAACTTCTTTACCAGAACTTGTTACTTCAATGGTAGCTGCTAAAAAAGGTGAAGTAGATATGGCTCTTGGAAATGTTATTGGTTCAAATGTTTTTAATATTTTATTTGTTTTAGGTATTGCAGCAACAATTAGTCCAATTACTTTTATCTTTGAAAATATTATTGATATTCTTATTTTAACTATTTTTTCTTTAATAGTTTTATATTTTGGATTTACGAAACATAAAATTGATCGTAAAGAAGGAATTATTATGCTTCTTCTTTATGTTGCTTACTTAGCCTATATCATTATACGTTAGAGAGCATTGCTCTCTTTTTTTATTGCTAAAAAGATAAAATATGATTAAAATAGAAACGCTATAAGGAGATATATATGAAAAAAATAGTATTTTTAGATATAGATGGAACATTAGTCACACCAAATTATCCTTTATCAGATTTTGTAAAAAAAGGAATTAAAAAAGCAAGAGAAAATGGGCATTTGATTTTTTTATGTACAGGAAGAAATCGTGTCGGTATTGAAAGTATTATGTCAGATGATTTTGATGGTTGTATTTGTTCAGCGGGTGGTTATCTTGAAATTAAAGGGGAAATGATTGAAACAACTTATTTAGATAAAGAAGAAGTTGAACAAGCAAGAAAAGTTTTTGAGCAAAATCATATTCTTTATAACTTAGAATCAACTTATATGACTTTTGCGAGTGAAGAATTACGGCATTACTTTGCACATGCTCTGTTAGGTGATGAAGGAACAAATTCAGAATTTGAAAGATTAAAAGAACAACAAAAGAAAGAATATCATATGGTTGATATAAGCAAATATCAAGATCAAGGAATTCATAAACTTTGTTTTATTGCTTTTAATAGAGAAGATATTGAAAAAACAAAAATACTCTTACCAAATTATCATTTTATTGTTCATGAAATGTTTAGCCAACATTCTATCAATGGTGAAATCATCAAAAAAGGAATGGATAAGGGACTTGCTATTAAAAAGGTCGTTGAAACACTTCATATGAAAATGGAAGATACGATTGCTTTAGGTGACAGTATGAATGATTATGAAATGTTACAAGTTTGCAATTATGGTGTAGCAATGAAAAATGCCTGCCAAGAATTAAAAGCAAGTGCTGATAACATTTGTGAAAGTGTTGAAAATGATGGTGTGTATTATGAAATGGAAAGGTTAGGATTGTTTGAATGTTTGGATTAGGAACAATTGTTAATACCATAGCTGTTGTTGCAGGTGGTATTATTGGTCTATTGTATAAAAATGGTTTAAAAAATAGGTATCAAGAAACGATTATGCAAGGAATTGGTTTAGCAGTTTTGTTTGTTGGTATTTCAGGGGCGATGACAGGGATGTTAAAGATATCTAAAGAAGGATTAGAATCCACCGGTTCTTTAATTCTTGTTTTATCGTTATGCTTTGGAGCGTTATTAGGAGAGTTTATTAATATTGAAAAAAGAATTGAACAATTTGGGATCTATTTAAAAAATAAAGTTAAAAGTAATGATTCTAAATTCATTGATGGTTTTGTTTCTACTTCACTTGTTATATGTGTAGGAGCCATGGCTATTGTGGGTTCTTTTCAAGATGGTTTGTTACATGATTCAAGTGTTTTGATTTCAAAAGCCGTAATGGACTTTGTAATCGTTATGGTTTTTGCTTCAACACTTGGGGTGGGAACAATTTTTTCCGCAATTCCTATTTTTGTTTATCAAGGATTGCTGACAGTCTGTGCTTCTTTTCTAGCACCTTATTTTACGACAATAATGATTTCTAATATTTCTTTTGTGGGTTCGGTTTTAATATTTGCGGTAGGGACAAATTTATGTTTTCATACAAAAATTAAAGTAGGCAATCTTTTACCAGCGGTATTTATGCCCTTGTTATTAGCACTTTTTATGTAAGTGCTTTTTTGTTTGCTTGTCAATTGTCTAAAAATAATGTACGATAATAACGTTTGAAGAAGGGAGAAATTTATGTTAGACAAGTTTTTTAAATTAAGTGAAAAAGGCACTACAGTAAAAACTGAAATTTTAGCTGGTGTGACAACATTCTTAGCAATGGCTTATATTTTAGCAGTCAATCCAGCAATGCTTGGTGAAACGGGAATGTCTGTTCAAGGGGTATTCCTTGCAACTGCTATTGCTTCTGCTGTAGCTACCATTATTATGGGACTTGTTGCAAACTATCCAGTGGCTTTATCTGCTGGTATGGGTGTGAATGCTTTATTTACTTATACAATTTGTTTTGGTATGGGCTTATCTTATAAAGGAGCCTTAGCCTGTGTTTTTGTCTCAGGTATTATTTTCTTAGTTATTTCTATTACAGGAATTAGAACAATGATTATTAATGCTATTCCTGCACAACTTAAATTAGCAATTGGGGCAGGTATTGGTTTCTTTATTGCCTTCATTGGTCTAAAAAATGCAGGTATTATTGTCGCAAATGAATCAACATTTGTCGGTCTTGGTAACTTACAAGAACCAACAGTTATTTTAGCAGTAGTTGGTATTTTAATTACTTTATTACTTTTAACTAAAAATGTTCCTGGAGCTGTTTTCTATGGTTTAGTTGTTACAGCTGTTGTGGGAATTATTGCTGGAGTTTGTGGTGTTAAAGGAATGCCAGAAATTCCTACTGGAGTTATTTCATTTGACTTTGATTTTTCATTAGTAGGAGCATTTGCTTCAGGACTTGGAGAATTAACTTCACATCCACAATGTTATGTCGCAATCTTCTCATTATTATTCGTTGATTTTTTTGATACTGCAGGGACTTTAGTTGCTGTATGTAACAGAGCAAACTTAGTTGATGAAACTGGAAATCCAGAAAACGTAGATCGTGCTTTATTAGCTGATTCAATCGGTACAGTTATTGGTTCTATTGCTGGAACTTCAACTGTTACATCATTCGTTGAATCAACTTCAGGTGTTGAAGTAGGGGGAAGAACTGGTTTAACTGCGGTTACTACTGGGGTATGCTTCTTATTATCTGTTTTCTTTTCACCATTACTTTCATGCGTTACAAGTGCAGTGACAGCGCCTGCATTAATTATTGTTGGTATTTTAATGGCACAACAATTAAAAGGAATTGAATGGGATAATATTGTTTATGCAGCAAGTGGATTCATGACAGTTATTTTTATGATCTTAGCTTATTCTATTTCAAATGGTATTGCTATTGGATTTATTACATATACCGTTTCTATGATTGGTGTTGGTAAAATTAAAGAAATTAAGCCAATTGTATGGATCTTAGATATCTGTTTTGTAATCTTCTTAGTGTTCTTACCTAAATAGTGAAGAAGTGAGTTTTACGCTTAGGCGTAAGACTCTTTTTTTATTTAAATGAAAAGGATGTTTTGTACATCCTTTTCAATATGATAGAGTTAGAGTGTAAGCTTACATGCCTCCGGGACTGCGGAAAGTCATATGTGCTTGTGCTCTTGAAATTTCATAGTTGTCACTATGAACATCTCTGGATAAATCATGAAGTTCTTTTGTTTTTAAGTAAGTTTCTTTGTTTTCTTTACCTTTATTTTTTCTATCTTGGATGAATAAATAAAGGTAAATTCCAATAATGATGATAATAATAAAAACTACTGAATAAATAAGCTTCATATAGATCACCTCTTATCTTTGTTATATTATAACATTATTATGTGTAAATATTATGTACTTACAATTGAAAACACAAGTTTTACCAAATGTTGCCGTAAAGCTCCCAGCTTTAGCTGTGGATATATAAGGCAACTTTTTTAAGTTTTTATCAATAACATATATAATTAGATATCTTTTAGTAGTATAATGTGTTCATGAAGTACAAATCAAATAATAAT
>ERZ840517.3069-NODE-3069-length-13480-cov-10.283128_pt1 | contig 13480 bp, 13 predicted proteins | sample MGYA00519876_ERZ840517 | MGnify/ENA primary metagenome ERZ840517 (study PRJEB31850, sample SAMEA3708882) | human gut metagenome | biome: human gut; feature: human-associated habitat; material: faeces | place: China | collected 2014 ... | reverse complement strand
GTAGTCGGTTAACGCGCCAGATTGTGGATCTGGAGACCGTGGGTTCGAGTCCCACTGGGCACCCCACCAAAAAGTCCGCTGTTCAAAACAGCGGACTTTTTCTTTTGGCGGAATACTATAAAAGTACGGCACCCCGGCAAAGCAGCTGCTTTGCCGGGGTGCCTTTTCTCTTATTTATTCATCTCCTGCAGGATCTTTGCGATCTGGGCGGGGGTATAGCCCTCCTGCCGCAGGGCAGAGGTGATGGCCACATCGTTCTTGCCCTGACTGCGCAGCAGCGCTGCTGTGTAGGGCACTCCGGCGCTGACAGTGCTGCGGCTGCCGCCGGAAGCAGAGCCGCTGCTGCCGGTGGCCTTTCCGCTGCTGGAGCTTCCGGACTTTGTGCCCGCAGCCGCTGCCTTGCTGGCGGCCTGTGCGGCCTTCTGCTGGGCATTAGCCTGCTTCAGTGCCCACTCGCCCTTGGCAATGTTCAGCTTCTGACTGGTCACATTGTTGTTGAAGGCCTGCTGCTTCAGCGCATCCTGATAGGCGCGCTCGCTGGCCTCGTTCTCGTAGCGCTGCTGGGTCAGGCTGTCCTGCCGCTGCTTTTCCTGCATCTGCTGGTTCCACTGGGTATCGGCGCGCTCGGCCTCGTAGGCGCGGTTGCCGGAGTAGATGTTGTACCCGGTGTTCAGCAGGCTGCCCGCCAACGTGCCCAGACCGGTGGTGCCGGTAATGGCCAGCTGCACCACGTCCCCGATGACGCCCAACACCGTCATGATGTTATTGAAGGTCTGCTGGCGCTGGCTGATTTCCGCCTGCTCCTGCGCGGTGTAGTAGCCGTGCAGGGTGTCCAGCCGGTTCAGGTGCTCCTGATACTGGCCGTAGTCCTTGGCGTAGGCGTCGTTGTACGCTTCGCCCTTCTGCTGCAGCTGGGTGTAATAGTCCTGCAGCTGACGGTCGTACAGGGTCTGGGCGTTCTGCTCCTGTCCGTTCAGCTGGTCCAGCCGGTTCACCAGTTCTTCGCCGCCGCTCTGGTAGGTATCCAGCGCCAGATTGTACAGGGTGGGGATCGCGCTGGCCAGCCCGCCGATCTGCTGCTGATAGGCCTGCTGCGCCGCACTGGTGGCATAGCTGGAACCATAGCCGCCGGTCAGAGCAGCGGCCTGCGCCGCCGCGTCCGCGCTGGCGTTGTGGGCGTTCTGGGTATACAGCTGCTCGTACTGGCGGTAAAGCGGGTCGCGGGTGTAGCTGTACTGAAAATTCTCCCGCTCCAGCAGCTGCCCCAGCAGGCTGTTGATCTTATCCTGATAGCTGCTCTGGTAGTCTGCGGGGCGGTTCTGCTGCCACTGCTTCAGGGCGTCGGCCGCATCGGTCACCTGCTGACCGGGGCGGTAGCTGACGTTTGCCATGGCCTTTTCCACATCGGCGCGGCTGTTCAGCCCCTCGGCGCTGTAAGTGGACTGCGCAGCGGGCTGTGCCTGCGTTTGCACCTCCGGCTGCAGCAGTTCCTCCTTCTTTTTGGATGCCATATAATTCTCCTTTCGTTCTTATAATCCCTGCAGCTTGCTGCGCAGGGTGTCGGACATATTTTCCGTATCCAGATTGGTCAGTACATACTGCAGCTGCTCCTGCATCTGGTACAGATAGCTGCGCAGTGCCCGGGCATCCTCCGGGTCCATGTGATCGCTGAACTTGGGCAGGCCCAGCTTGCTCAGGCCGTTCATGCTTGCCATGAGGCATCCTCCTCCCATAATTTTCCCTTTGCCGGGGCGATGGTGCGCACAAGTCCGCGCAGGGTGATCTGCCCTTTGCCGCGCAGCCGCAGCCGCAGCGACCCGCACCGCCGGGGTACAAAGGGCAGGTCATAGCTGCGGCGGCTGCCTTGGGCGGCAAGGGAGGCCACTGTCTCCCACGCGCCGCCGTCATAGCTCACCGCCACTTCTACTGTGCTGGTGCACTCAGCGTCCAGCCGCAAAGTCAGCCGGGAGAGGTACCGCTGCTCGGTGCCGTCCAGTCCCACATCGCCTGTGACCAGTTCAAAGGGAATGTCCGTTTCCACACCGTCGGTGCTCTGCCAGTCCGGCTCGCGGGTGGGGTCTGCCGCCCACAGCACCTGTCCGTCCCACAGATAAAGCTGCCCACCGGTGCTGGTCATATCGCAGGAGCAGACGTCCTCCTCGCTCCACAGCCCCTTCTCGGTATCATAGACCAGCAGCCGGGCATCCTCCCGGGAGATGTGCAGGTAATACCGGCCATCCAGCGCACCACCCACAGCGCTTTGCACGTTGGAAAGCTTTGCAGCGTCCAGCGCGCCGGACACCTTGGTGGGCAGACTGCCGTCCCACGCCATGACGCCGTCCGGCGAGAGATAATACAACGTCTCGTTCAGCACGCACAGGCTGCGGGCGGCGTTTTTTGCCACGCCCCGGCAGCGCAGGCTGGAAAGCTGAAAATCCGAAGGCTTGGAGCCGTACAGCTTGTGCAGGGTGTTCTCCTTAAAAAACAATGCATAGCCCATGCAGGAAGCTGCCCCGGTAAAGGCACCATCGCTGCCCACGGTGACGGCGTAGCTGTCCGCGGCGATGCCCCGGTAGCTGAACCAGTTGGTGGGGTCGCCCAGCTTGCAGCCGTAGATAACGTTTTCTTTGCTGTTGCAGCCCCACACCCGGTTGTCGCACTCGGTCACAAAATCCAGTTCCGGCACCCGGCGCTCCATGGATACCGTCTGGGCGGCTTCCACGCTGCGGTGCTGTTTGCCGTCCATGCTCTGCCACTGGGCGGCGGCGGCGTTCTGCACCAGTGTGCCGTAGAAATACTCGCCCTGTGGGGTGCAGCGCACCCGCAGCCAGTCCTCGCCCACGTCATACACGATTTGGTCTCCATTCAGCTCCGGGCTCTGCCCTGTCGCTTCGGCGGCTGCGCCCTGCACGGTCACGGTGTCCCACTGCCGGAACAGCTTGCCCAGCCCTGCCGCCGTGATACGGCAGTATTCCAGCGGGATGGCTGTCCAGCTGCCGGAGTTTTTGCTGTACATCTCCAGCGTGCTGTCGTACCGCCACGGATGGTCGGCATCCTCTACCTTTAAAAACAGCTGTCCGTCTGCCGGTTCGGCGGGCTCCTCCCGGCCAAAGGCCTCCACCTGATAGGTCTTGCCTGCGGCATCACAGGGGGCAAAGGTCACGCTTTTGCCCGCCGCCGTCCACAGTGCTCCCAGTGCGGTCACGCTGCCGTCTGCCGTATCAAAGGCCAGCTTGTCCGGAAAGATCAGAATCTTTGTACCGATGCCCACCAGCGCCTTGCGGCCGTCGGTCACGGCGTCCAGCTTCGTCACCGCCGGGGCGGCGGCATCGTCTGGGGTATAGGTGATATCCCGCCCGCAGACGGTCAGCAGACCGTTCAGGTGGTACATCCCGTTCAGCCCGGTCAGTGCCCGCAGTCTGCGGCGCGGGGTGCGGGTGCTCAGTGCGGGGAAGTCCCGGGTAGAAAAGTTCACTCCGGCGCTGTACTCTGCTTCCGAGCAGCCGTAGGTCTCGTTCAGGCCGCCAAAGGCCCGCAGCAGCTGCCGGGTGTTGGCAAGCCGTATTCTGTCTGCCAGTACCATCACCTCACCTCCTTACCAGCGCCACTGCGCCCGGCTGCGGGGCGGGTAGTTCTGCCGCAGCCAAACCGCCAGCTCTGCGTACAGGGCGTTGTACTGTGCCTGCTCCCCGGCGTAGCGGTCGGTCTCGCCCAAGGCGGCATCCATCTGCGCACACAGCAGGTGCGGGTACAGGGCATCAAAGGGCGGCGGTGCCAGCAGCGTCTGGTCGTCCTGCACCGGCTGCTCCCACGGACGGTCTGCGCCCACGGCGTCAAACGCCCCGGCGGCGGCGCGGTCAAACAGCTTTGTGCGCAGCAATGCGTCCGCCTCCTGCAGCCATTGCAGCCGGGTCTCGGTTTCAATGCGGCAGTTTGGGCGCAGCTGCTCGGCACGCTCCAAAGCCTCTCCTACAGTCATCTCATCACATCCTTTTTTATAAAAAGCCCGGCCGGGGGGCATTTCTCCCAGCCGGGCAGCGTTGTTTTTACTGTGCCGCGTTCTCCGCAGCGGCAATGCGGGCAGCGGTCAGCTCGTCCTGACGCTGGCTGTGCTCCAGGACCTCGGCCACAGCGGGCGGTACCTCCACTTCCACGCCACGGCGGATCTTGTAGTTCACGCCGTTGACACTGACGAACAGGTCACCCTTGTAGCGGCTGTTGTCCTTGAACAGCCGGATGCGCACATTCTTTTCAGCCATGGGCACCTCCTTAGTTGGCGGCAGCGGTGGCAGAGTAGCTGGACACGCTCTCGATGCGCACCATGTACTGCTCCACCAGACGCTCGGCGGCGCGCATCCCCTTCCAGCCCACAGAGGCGCGCTGGTTCAGCGGGTCGTCGCCGTAGCCCAGCTGCTTGACGATGTGCTCAAGGCCGCCGCCCTCCAGCTCGGTCACGCCGTAGGCGTGGGCACCCAGCACCAGCGTGCCGAACACCGCAAGACCCGCCGGGCAGGTATTATCCTTCCAGATTTTGGCCTCGCTGGTCTCGATAAAGCGGATGTTGCCCAGCTTGCCGATCTCGCCGCGGAACATGGTGTCGGGGTCGGCGTACTTGTGCACCTCCATGAACTCCTTGCAGGTCTTGAGGTCGTAGGCTGCATAGGGGTGGATGATGGCAACGTAGCTGTCACCGATGGGGTCGGCGTTCATTGCGCCCAGCTGCGCCGCCGCCTGAAAGAACAGCTTCGGGGTCAGGGTGCAGCTCTTGTCCAGCGCCTTGCGGCTGGTAACGGCGGTCTCGGTGCCGTCTGCGCCCAGCTTCGGGGCGTAGATGACATTGGTGCCGCCCGCCAGCACATCGCGGGTGATACTGTCCATGGTGCGGCCGGCCTGACTTGCCAGCACGCGGGTGGCCTGCACCACGTTGTTGTCGATGGCGGTCATCTGCAGCACATCGGTCAGCGGAGTCCAGCCGCCGTACTGGTGCAGGTCGCTGGTGATGCTGGTCACGTTCAGGGCCTGACCGTTGGGGGTAACACCCTCGGTCAGCGGAGTGCTGGCCTTGGGCAGGCTGTCGTACTTGCGGAACTCGATGGTCTTGCCGCCGTTCTGGGGCACAGGGTAGTAATCCGCAAACTGGTCGTGCACAAGGCGCGGCTCCGCCTGATCGATCAGGCGCTTCTCATAAAAGGTCTTCATCTCCACCGACATAGTGCCGGTGGTGTTGGTCTGCGCGTCCGCAAACAGCTGGATGTTAAAATTCATCATGCTTTTTTCCTTTCTCCTGTCAGGTTAAAGTTCGATCTGTGCACCGTGCAGCACACGGCGCTCCAAAGCTTCCCGCTGGGCGCGGGTCATGGCGGCTACGTCCGGCCGTACCGAGGCGGCAGCGCCGGGGCGCAGGCCGTTTTCCAGCGGACGCGCAGCGCGCTGCTGCACCCGCTCCACTACCCCCTGCTCCACGGTCTGTGCCGTGGTGCGCAGGGCATCCTCGTAGTGGGCAAGGCGGTAGGCGTCCTGCACCCGCATGCCGGGCAGCTGCATCAGACGGCGCATCTCCGGGTTCTTCAGCTCTGCTTTCAGGTCAAAGCCCGGCTGGCTGCGGCGCATGGCCGCTTCCTCTGCCGCCCAACGGGCGTGCAGGCTGTGCACCGTGTTCTGCACCGGCAGCGGCAGCACCGGGCGCTCCGGCTGTGCGGGTGTTTCCGGCTGCGGCTCCGGCTTTGCCGGGGTCTGCTGAGGCACCTCCGGCTGCGCGGCTGGGGCTTCCGGCTTCAGGGTGCCCGCAGCCACCGCCTGCCGGGTCTGCTCCGGGCTCAACGCGGGTGCGGCTTCACCTTCCGCAAACAGCTGCAAGTCCATCATGCTCTGCTGTCCGCTGCGGCTCACATCCGCAAAGCGCAGATTGTCCGGGTAACGCTCTGCCAGCAGGGTAAAGCCTGCCTTGGCCAGTTCAAATGCGCCCTGCACCCACGGCGCTACCGGTGCCTGTGCCGCCACGGCAAGGCGCGGACCCTCCGGCTCGTCCCATGCATCGCTGCGGGCACTCTCCTCCCCTGCCAGCAGGTACACCAGCGCCTGCATCAGGGTGCTTGCGCCAGCGCATACGATATCCTGCCCGGCGGGCGCGTAGCCCGCGTGGCCGGCGGCTTCCAGCCGCAGGCTCAGCCCCTTGGGGCCGTCCAGCTCGCTGTAACATACCTTGATCATCTCACTTCACCTCCTTTCCGTTCCAGTTCATGGCGCGGGCAGCCGCCGCCACCGGCAGCTGTGCCGTCAGGCCGGCAGTGTCCTGCGCCGTTTGGGTGCCGCCGGGCTGCTGTGCAAGGGCGGCGGTCAGTCTTGCCATCTGCCCCTGCAGCCGCACCAGCTGCTGCGCCAGCGTGCCGTTCTGCCGCACCCGGGCACGCACCTTTTCCACCCCTTCAAAGTCCATCATTTCCAGCGCCGTAAGGGCAGCATCCGCGTTGGCGGGGTCAAAGAAGCCCAGCTTGTAGCACTCCTTGGCGGTCTCGTTCTGAGACAGGCGGCTGAAGGTGCTCTTTTTGGCGGCGCTGACCACGATATCAAAGACAGGCTCCCGGCTGCCCAGCTCCACCCCGCCCACGGCGGGCACAGGCTTTGCGCGCAGCCCCTGCGCCGAGAAGGGCACGAATTCGCTCTCGCCGCGCTGCCCGGTGATACGGAACACCCGCTGCTCGTCGTAGAACTGCCGCATCAGCTCAATAATGAGGTAGCACTGCCTTGCAAAGGCGCGGTAGGCGCTCTTGAGCATATCCCGGCTCAGCTTGCTGCCTGCCTCCTGCAAGGCAGCGATGGCGCTGGCAGCGGTCACGCCGCCGGTGGTGCCGCCCTGCGTCAGGTCGCGGTTGCCGCTGATCTCCTTCAGCTCCTCGATGCGGCTGTTGCGGTAGCTCAGGCTGTTGCCCTGCAAGCCCGCCGTTTGCAGCGGACGAAAGCTGTCCTCGTTCAGGCGGCCCACAACGTGCACGATGTCCCGGCTCAGGTCGGCAAGCTCCTCCTCGTTCACACCGGCGGTATCGCTGAGCACATACCGCTGGCGGGAGGCCAGCAGCACGTTCTCGTCCATGGCGTGGTTCATCTTATCAATGGCATTCTGGCAGTCCTTCATCACGTCGATGTAGCCGAACCCGGCGGGGGAATCCTCCTCCACGAACAACGGGTCGAACACAAAGGGGTACTTGCCGTGGTCGTACAATCCGCGCGCCGCCAGCGCCGGGTCGTTCTGGCTGGCATACAGCACCACGCCGTTGCAAAGCTTGCAGTAGTGCAGACGCAATTTGCCGTTCTCGTCCGGGCGCTTATAGTACCAGTCCACCACCACGCTCTTGTTGGCGGTGGTCTGGCCATCCTCGTGGATGTACCGGGGCACGTCCACCACCCCGGCGGCGTGCCCTGCCAGCTGCGGGTACTGCGCGGTCAGCCGGGCGGTGTCCTCTAAGCTGAGGTGGAACAGATCCGGCGAGTCCTGAATATCCTGCACGCCGGGCTCCCAGTAGAGCATGAGCAGGTTGACGCTGCGCACCGCAATGTCGCCCAGCCCGCCGCGCGCTGCCGGGTCCCAGAAGATGCCGGTAACACCGGTACCCTGCTTGAGCTTGCGCCACCAGACATCGCTGTACACCTGCTCGTAATCCGCCTGCTCCAGCACCACCGGCAGCACGCTGGAAAGCGCCTGCGCTGTGGCTTGGTCGTCTGCCGCCCGGGGCAGCACCATGGGCTCGGGGTAGTTGTCCATGGCGTCGGCGTGCTTGTTGGCGATGCTGTTGAACAGCCACCCGCTGGAAGGCTGCGCCTTGCCGGGCATCAGCGGGTCGCGGTAGTTTTTCCAGTGTCCCATGCGGAACCACAGCTCGTTATCGATCAGGCGCTTGTCCAGCGCCGCCTTGCCTGCCTTGTAGCGCTGCAGCGTCTGCAATGCAGCCGCTGCCTCTGCCGCGCCGATGGGCAAAGCTTCTGCTCTTGTATCTTCCATAGTTCTTTCCTTTCTGTCCTGTTTTTCAGATGCGGTAGAACCGCGCCTGCCGGTGCAGTTCCAGCGGGTCGTCCGGCCTTGGCGGCGCGGCAGAGGCCTCGGGCGGGCTGATGGGATGTTCCATCAGCACATAGCGGCACTCGTCGTAGATGTGATCCTCCTGCCGGGTGTCGATATCCTCCACATTGCTCTCGTCGTACACAAGGTTGGGTAGGGTACGGATAAAATGCTTGCAGCTGCTGAACACCTGCAGCATCGGCCGTCCGTCCGGCGCAAACCTCAGCCGGTAGTGAAACTGCATCTTACCTGCCAGCCGGGTGTGGTCCCCGGGCTGCCAGTGCAAAAAATGCGGGCTGCGCTCCATCATGGCCGCAATGCTCTCGCCCCGGCTCTCGTCAAAGATGGCGGGGTCTGCCACTCCGTGGATCACCCTGCCCCGCAGCAGCGGGTCGTTCTGTTCGGCCTCCCGGATACGCTTGGCCTGCTCCACCGGGTCGATGCGCAGACCCTCGTTGGGACGTCCGGTGCAGCCGTACAGTTCCTTGATGCGGTACAGCCGCCCCTCCTCGTCCACCGCATACCACCCCACCGAAAAGGGCTTGGAAAAGCCAAAGTCGTACCCGCGCCAGATGGGCCAGTGCTTGGGGATGGCAAAGGGCGCAATGACGTGGGTCCAGCGCTGATCCTGATAATGCGCCGGGTCGTTGCGCCACTCGGTGAACACCTGCCCGGAAAAGCTGTCCCAGCTGCCGTAGAGCAGCGCCTGCTTTTCCGCCTCCGGCAGGCTGGCAAGGCTTGCCAGATACCCGGGGTCGTTGGCCAGCAGGGCGGGGTTATCGAACACGCTGGACGGGATGAACACCCGCGCCCGCTCCATCTGCTGGTCGGTGCCGTCCGGCAGGCGCACCGTGACGGTTTCCACAATGGGGGTGCCGGGCGGGGCAGGCGTGATGAACCGCGCCTTCACCCAGCCGTGACCGATGCCGCCGGGGTTGGTGGTGGCACGCATATACACCCGGGTGCCCGGCCCGGTGGGGCGGTTGCGGCTCATCATGTAGCTGTACTCGTCCCACTCAAAGTGGGTCAGCTCGTCAAAGCCGATAAAATCGTAGGCTTTGCCCTGATAGTTGGTGCGGTCCTTGGTGTACTGCATGGAGCCAAACCAGATCTTCGCCCCGCTGGGAAAGACCCATACATGGGAGGTAGCGTTGTACTGCGCCTCCGGGAAAGCCCGGCGGTAGTACATCTGGCTCTTATCCACAAGGTCGGAAAGCTGCGGGTAGGTCTTGCGCAGGATCAGCGCCCGGTAATGCGGGATGTGCACCTGCCGCAGCGCCTCGATGAGCAGTGCATCGCTCTTGCCGCCGCCCGCCGCGCCGCCGTACAGCGCCTCCGGCTCCGGTCTGCGCATAAATTCCAGCTGCCGGGGCTGCGGCTTCCACACAATGACTGCCCGCTCGGTTCTGTTCATTCCTTCTCCTCCTGTTCCACCGGCGGCAGCAGCACCACGCCGCACTCTGTCCCTTCCAGTTCCGTGCCCTGATCGTTCAGGGTCTTTACCACACCCGCCAGATCCTTGAGCACGGCAGTGGCCTCCTTCAGCCCCTTCATCATCCCGGGGTCGGGGGTGTTTTCCCGCCGGGCGGCCTTCTGCCGCTCGTTCAGCTCCTTCACCTCCTGCGCCAGCAGGGTGCTCAGGGTATCGGCGGCGCGGTTCAGGCTCTTCAGCCCGGCGGCGGGCTTTGTCTGCCCCATGATGTTCTTCCTCCTTTCGTCCGGTGTCCCGGGCTCTGTAAACAGGATATCACCCGCCCGCCGCACCCGACAGTGTGCACTTTCGCAGGGCCATTAGGTATTTTTGCATATGCATTATCCGAAGTGTATATTTTTCATTTTCAAGGTACAACGCAGCTGCGTCAGTTTTATCTTCCCGGTCGGCGTAGCGCGCAAAAAACGGCTGCTCGTATTTCGGGTGCTTCCCACAAAAACGTTCGTTGCGCCCCGCCTGCCCTATCACTATAAAGGTAAAGACCCGCCCCACCCGGGGAGTAAACATTTTTCTCGACCCGTGTTGTTTTTCCCTTCCGGTAAGAGTGTATAAAAGGCGTTTTCTTTCCGCTGTGTAGTATCCCTGAAAATATCTTTCAAAAAATGTATCGCTCCTTTTCGCGGTTTTTTAGCAGTCATGCAACATTCAGTCATGTTCAAGCATGTTTTTTTACATACCTGCATCATATTTGTATGTTGGTTGCATCGACATGAAAAATTGTGATAATTCGCGAAAAGATTTTGTAACCTTTGGTCCGCTTTTGTAGAAACGTAACAAAACATTTGCACCAATATTGTGAACTTATTCTCTTGCGGAACACCCCCATACAAGGGTATAATACTGTCAGGGATTACGGACACATGCGACAAATGCGTCTGTGAATATGCTGTGACACACAAATGAAGGAGATTACTATTATGAAAATGATTTCTCGTCGCGACTTCCTGAAGGCTTCCGCTGTTGTGGGCGCTACCGCTGCTATGACCGCTTGCGGCGGCTCTCCCTCCACCAGCACCGCTGCTTCCAGCGTTGCTTCTTCCACCGCTGCTTCTGCCGCTGCTACCAACGGCTCTGCCAACATCGGCGTTTGCATCTATCAGTTTGCTGATAACTTCATGACCCTGTACCGCGCTGATCTGGAAGGCTACCTGAAGGACATGGGCTACTCCGTCACCATCATGGACGGCAAAAACGACCAGAACACCCAGACCGAACAGATCAACACCTTCCTGCAGCAGGGCGTGGACGTGCTGGTCATCAACCCCGTCCAGACCACTTCCGCTCAGACCATCGTTGACACCGTTTCTCCCTCCGGCACCCCCATCGTGTTCATCAACCGTGAGCCCGAGGAGAGCGTTCTGGATTCCTACAAGGGCAAGTGCTGCTACGTTGGCGCTGACGCTCGTCAGTCCGGTACTTATCAGGGCGAGCTGATCCTCGAGACCGAGACTCAGGGCGATATCAACGGCGACGGCAAGATCACCTACATTATGTGCAAGGGCGACCCCGAGAACATCGACGCTCAGTACCGCACCGAGTACTCCATCAAGGCTCTGACCGATGCCGGCAAGGAAGTTGAGTGCCTGTACGAGTACCTGGATAACTGGGATCAGACCACCGCTCAGCAGGACGTTGCAAACGCTCTGTCTCAGTACGGCGACAAGATCGAAGTCGTCTTCTGCAACAACGACGCAATGGCACTGGGCGCTCTGCAGTCCATCCAGCAGGCTGGCCGCACCGTTGGCAAGGACGTCTACCTGGTCGGCGTCGATGCTCTGGTAGAGGCTGTGCAGAACGTTGTCGATGGCAACATGACCGGTACCGTTCTGAACGACGACGTTGGTCAGGCTACCAAGGCTGCCGAGGCTACCAAGCTGTTCGTCGAGGGCAAGGATGTTGAGAAGTACTACTGGGTCGACTACGTCAAGGTCACCAAGGACAACGCTTCTCAGTACCTGAAGGAAGACTAAAGTTTCCCGGAACCAATGCAAGGTGCGCAGCAGGCCTTAACGGCTTGAACGAAAGCTAAAAAGCGCGTGCGTGCGAGAAATCTTCTCCGCGCACGCGCCTTATTTTAGAAAAAACCTGCCCGCCTGTAAACAACCATAAAGGAGGCTTTTGCGGAATGTCAGAATACCGTCTGGTAATGAAAGGCGTGGTCAAGACCTTCCCCGGCGTCAAAGCGCTGGATCACGCACAGCTGGAGCTTCGCCCGGGCAAGGTCATGGCGCTGATGGGTGAAAACGGCGCCGGTAAGTCCACCTTGATGAAATGCATGTTCGGCATTTACAAGATGGACGAGGGCGAGATCGAATACGAGGGGCAGAAGGTAAACATCCCCACCCCGCTGGATGCACTGGACCGCGGCATCGCCATGGTGCATCAGGAGCTGCAGCCCATTCCGGCTCGTACCGTGGCTGAGAATATCTGGCTGGGGCGCTACCCCACCAAGAAATACGGCATCGTCACCGTTGTGGATCATGCCAAAATGTACAAGGATACCGATGAACTGCTGAAGAAACTGAAGCTGGACATCGATCCCCATGCAAAGCTGGGTTCCCTGAGCATCGCCCAGATGCAGATGGTGGAAATTGCTAAAGCTGTTTCCGCCAACTGCAAGGTGCTGATCCTGGACGAGCCCACCTCCTCTCTGACCGCAAACGAGGTCGAGAGCCTGTTCCGCATCATGCGGGAGCTGAAGGAGCAGGGCGTTGCTCTGGTCTACATCAGCCACAAGATGGACGAGATCAAGGTCATCGCAGACGAAGTTACCATCATGCGCGATGGCCAGTACATCGGCAAGTGGGACGTTGCCAACATGACCAAGGAAGAGATCATTGCAAAGATGGTCGGCCGTGAGCTGTCTAACCTCTTCCCCCCGCTGGAGAACGTGCCCTCGGACGAGGTCATGATGAAGGTGGAGGACTTTACCTCCATCCATCCCCGTTCCTTCCGTCACTGCAGCTTTGAGCTGAAAAAGGGTGAGATCCTGGGCGTTGCCGGTCTGGTGGGCGCTCAGCGTACCGAGCTGATGGAAGGCATCTTCGGCCTGCGTGCCCATACCTCCGGTAAGGTGTGGATCAAGGGTGAAGAGGTCAACATCAAGCAGCCCCGCGACGCCATCCGCAAGAGCGTTGCTCTGCTGACCGAGGACCGCCGTGCCACCGGCATTCTGGGCGTGCTGAGCGTTGCCGATAACATCTCCATCGCTTCTCTGGACGCCCTGCGCAAGGGCCCCATCATGCTGGACAACCAGAAGATTTTGGATCTGGTGGCTACCAACAAGGAAAAGATGGCCATCAAGGTGCCCAGCCCCAAGACCCAGATCAAGAGCCTTTCCGGCGGCAACCAGCAGAAGGTGCTGATCGCCCGCTGGCTTGCCAACAACCCCGATGTGCTCATTCTGGACGAGCCTACCCGCGGCATCGACGTCGGTGCAAAGTACGAAATTTACTGCATCATCGCCGATCTGGCCAAGCAGGGCAAGAGCATTATCATGATCTCCTCTGAAATGAGCGAGATCATTGGTATGTCCAACCGTGTCATGGTCATGTGCGATGGCCGTATCACCGGCTTTATCAACGGTAAGGATGCCACGCAGGAGAACATCATGGCGCTGGCTACCCAGTTCGAGACCGCACCTGACACAGCTGCGGCAAATCAGTAATTAAGGAGGCTGTCTATCGTGGAAGCTACCAAAAAATTGAATGGCAAGGCTGTGGGCAAGTGGCTCAGCAACAACGCCATTATCATGATGATGCTGGCCGTCACCCTGATCGTTGGCATCATTCACCCCAACTTCTTCTCCGGCACCAACATGATCAACCTGTTCAAGAACGTGTCCATCCGCTACATCATCGCGCTGGGCATTTCCGGCTGCCTGATCACCACCGGTAACGACCTGTCCGCTGGCCGTCTGGCTGGTTTTGCCGCCT
>ERZ840517.3064-NODE-3064-length-13486-cov-3.191051_pt1 | contig 13486 bp, 8 predicted proteins | sample MGYA00519876_ERZ840517 | MGnify/ENA primary metagenome ERZ840517 (study PRJEB31850, sample SAMEA3708882) | human gut metagenome | biome: human gut; feature: human-associated habitat; material: faeces | place: China | collected 2014 ... | reverse complement strand
GTAGAGCAGCGGTCTCCAAAACCGCGTGCCGAGGGTTCGAGTCCTTCTGCCCCTGCCAATTACAAGTCCTTGAAAATGGCTTAAACAAGCCGTTTTTGAGGATTTTTTACTTTTGTAAATACCTTTCATCTACACTTTTTGAGGGGTTCATCTACACTTATCTAACACTTTGTTTTTCAAAAACACCATCTAACGCATTTGCAATATTCATTTTTGAATTTTTTTGGATATGTGCGTAGAAATTCAAAGTAGTTGAACTACTACTATGACCTAACCAACTTGCAACATCAACAACACTAAAGCCCATATTTAAAAGGTTACTTGCTGAACTATGCCTTAAATCGTGAAATCTAATCACCGGTAAGTCGCTTTTTATAAGCATACTGTGGAATGTTCTTGTCAAATAGTTTGGTTGAATGACCTCGCCATCTTCTCTTGTACAAACATAGTCACTTTCTATGTAGTAACTACCCATCAATCTTTTCTTGTCCTCTTGTGACTTTTTCTTTTCTAGTAGTACCTTTTTTACCTCTTTGGTTATTGGCAAAGTTCTGTAACTACCATCTGTTTTAGTTCCAGATGTGAAACTACCGCCCACACCCTGTTGGAGTGTTTCACTAATGATGATGGATTGATTTTCAAAATCAATTTGACTCCATTTTAAGCCTAAAACTTCACTCCTTCTAAAACCATAGACAGAAGTTAAAAATACAGGTAGTTCAATGACTGAACCTTTGAAAAGCAATAACATTTCTTTAATTTGACTTTGATTAAAGAAATTCGCCTTAAACTTCTCGGCTTTTGGTGTTTTTGCGTTTGCAGCAGGATTCATAGTTATTAACCCTTTTCTTACTGCATCAGCTAATGCTTTACTTATGTTTTGGTGATGGTGCTTTATTGTGGTCGGTGATAAAGTACCTTTAGAATCTAGTTTACTATGTGGCTTTGACTTAACCACGTAATAAACCTCTAAATCAAGTGGTGTTAATTCTTGTAGTGGTGTTTTGTTTTGTTCAAAATAAGGAATAATGTGGTTTAGCATATTTCCTCTATAAGAACGATATGTATTTTGGTTAACCTGTGATTTAATCTCATCAAGCCACCATCTGAAATACTCATCTACTGTTATTTTAGAATAAGGAATGTTCATTTTATTAAAATCAGCCAAATAATCGGCTAACATTTTTTCAGCATTTCGCTTATTTCCTCGTTCCGGTAGTTTCGTATCAATCCATTTTGGCTTTCTCTTGCCGTTCACATCATAAAGATTTATAACGACCCAATACTTACCGTTTTTAACTTGCACACTGCCTGTTATGTTTCTTTTCTTTCTCAACACTATTCTCCTTTCACTTAACAGTCAGCTACATCCAATTTAATTATATCAAATGTGGCTGAAATTTCAATCGCTTTTTTCTTTTCTTGCATTATTAATTCCCCTCCAAATATTTAATAACATTCACTTTTGGTATGATATATTTCTTTCCTATTCTAATTGTTTCAATCAATTTTTCTTTTAAGATTTTATATGTCGTATTTCTGCCGATATGTAACATTTTCTGTAATTCTTGCGGAGTTACCACGTCAGGATAATCCTTAAACATTTCATTAATCATTCAACATCTCTCCTTATCCAACCTATTTTTTTCAATGTAGGATGGCTTTAAAATTCTGTTTTATTACTATTTTTTTCATATGTACAGCAGTAGCCTTTTACTGCTGTACTTTGTTTTTCTTTAATCTACTTTTCAACTCTTTGTTCATCATTTTATATAAACTTTTTAATTCTTTTACTTCACTAATTAAAGAAATATATTCTAACCTTACTTTATTGCATTTATTTTCTGTTCTTTTTAAAGACTCTTTATATTCTTCCAATTCATTTTGTGATTGCTTTAATAATAGGTTTTCGTTCATAACTTCTTCTAACTGTTTATTTAAACTTTCAATTCTTTTATATAATCGTTTATTCTTTTTAGAAAACATTGTTTCACCTACTCTCAAAAGAGGGAGATAAACAAATTACCTCCCTCGAAAAATTATTTCCAACTAATATGATTTTTTGCCAATGTACTTCCACCTGTCAACGGTGTTAATCCGATTGCCTTAACCATATTTTCAAATTTCTTATCTTTCTTCATCTGTTCAAGCATTTCATTGTAGTCTTGAACGTGTTCAATAGGAATATTTACATTTATTTCATTAGTTAGATTTGTTGCTTGTGAATGTGTTTCCAAATCTGCGATTTTCTTTTCAAAATCTTGTAATGAGAATGGAATAACAGTAGGAACGCTGTAACCACTATAAGAGTTATCCCACAAATTCATTGACTGTTCAGAAATATCACGCAATTTATCTCTTAATGAAATAAAGTTTTCAGTATCTTGTGCGTTTAAAACAAGTTCGGGTTTATTAGGTGTACCGTCAAGTTGTGCTAAACCTGTATAATCTACAAGACCACCAGTTTTGTAACCCTTTAACTGATTTAACTTAACCCAACCTAAATCACCTTTGCCTAGTTTATTACCTGTACTAATATGATATGGGTATTTGCTACCCGGATTAGTATTTGTAATGTAAACATTTTTGCCTAAATACTGATTACCACATCTACCACCACCGGCAGAGTCTTGATGATAAATACCAGACTTGTATGTAACCTTATCACCAATTTCACCTTTACCATTACCCTTTTTAGTAGTGGCTTTCTTTTTATTGGTGTTTTTATTATTGGTTTTAGAATTACTATTTGTCTTTGTATTAGACTTCTTCTTGTTATTATTGGTTGTTTTCTTAGTTGCATTTGTTGTAGTTTTCTTTGTAGTTGTTCTACTACCTGTAACCGTTTTTATATCTTGTGAAATTTCTTTCAATACTTTATTAACGGTTGTTAATGCACTATCAAATTTATTACCATATGTAGTTATGATAGATGATTTAGAATTACTTGACCAAATACTATTCATTTCATCCGTTAGAGTGTAGCCAACATCCTTTGATGTTTCTCTAATAGTTGTACCAATATCGCCAGAATTTTGATTGATTGTATCAATCATATTCTCCATTAAAGTATCTATATCATCTAGTCGCTTATTCAAGAGCTCCTCATAATCGTTATACATATCATCTAACAACTGTTTAGTGTCAGAAATATATTGGTCATATTCGGTTTCTTGTAATTCCTTTTGAGCATCAGCCAAATCTACCTTTATAGTTTGGATTTTAGATTGTGTTTCTTCAGATACATTGTTCTCATATGCAGCTAATTGCTTTTGAAGTTTTGCAATATCTGAAGTCTTATCTTCAATCTTGTTTTGGAAATCATAGAAACTCTTTGCCTTGTCTAGTGAATCTGTATAAGTATCAATTAAATCCTTTAAGGAGTCTAATTGTGCTTTAATACCATCTTCAACCAAATCTTTAATGGCTTGTTTTTCGTCCTCTGCACTCTTAATTGACTGTTGTTGTAACCCAAGAAGTTCTTCTTTTCTTTCAATTAGTCTTGTATCGGCTGGGTCATCTGCAAGTTGCTTTTCGATACTCTTTAGTTCTTTGGCATACTTGTTAGCCTCCGACATATAAGTGTTATAATTAACACCGTGTAATCCCGCAGTTGCTAAACCCTCTTTAGTAAAGTTGCCTTTATCATCAACTAATTTGTCATTACTCATTAAATCAACTAAAAAATCTGATTCAGAAGTGATTTGTGAGATACGGTCACGTAAGTAGTCAAATGCACTCCAATCGGCTTCACGGGCTTTATTCTCAAATTCTGCTAATGACACAGTAGCATCATCAATATCACCCTTGACACCTTCGATAGCAAGTTTCATTTCGTACCACGCTTCGCTACCCTTTTTAATCTTTCCTGAATTAACGGCTTCTCTGAATGACTCGTTCAAACCAGCATATTTATTCTTTAATTCGGCAATATGCTTTTTCTCTTGATTTGCTTGTCGTTTATAATACTTGGCTGAAACAAAATAGTTTTGTGCTTCTCTCAATGAAATTTGGTTATCATATTGACTAGCCTTGTTTTCAATTCTTGATAACTTATTATCAAAATTCTTTTCTACAAGGTCAAAAGCATCAACATATTTTTGTGCTAAATCTTCGTTAAGGTCTTGGATAGTATCTTTACATTCAAGTGCCTTTTCATAATAATCTTTATATTCATTGATAAGGTCGGCTGTCTTTGAATCATAATCCGTAATTTCATAGTCACCCTCACGGACTTTCCCTTTAAGACTTTTAGACAACTTAACAGAATTTGCCTTATTCATATAAGTGTTATAGGCTGACTTTTCAACACTAATTTGTTCGCCAAGTTTTTCTATTTCTTGACCTGTTGCATTTAGTCTTGTTTTGAAAGACTTAAATGTACTTTCGGCAATTTTATTTAATCTATTAACGGCTCTTTGGATTCGGTCAACTGCAATTTCAACATAATCAATGGTTTGCTTTGAATCTTCTTTATCATTGCTACTGCTACTCTTTTTCTTGCTACTACCTTTTTTCTTACTGTGTTTCTTTTTAGATTTAGCAGGGGAGGTAGTAACCTTACCTTTAGCAGTGATTTTACCCGAACCACTAGAGAAGGCAGTACCCTCAACAAATGCACTTCCTCGCTTTTTGCCGGAAGTGATTTTACCATTCTTGAGAATTTGTTCTGTTTGGTCGGCATTAAAGATAATATCTCCCTTTTGATACTTAAAGAACTCTGAACCATTATCACCAATAGTAAAGAAATGACCATTACGAACTACTAATTCTTGACCAAGTTCTCCACCTAAAGCAACACCGTTTTCTTTAGTTCCCCAATCACCTTGAGCTTTTGCTATACCAGTGGTTTGAGTTGTACCGTCAACTTTACCTATACCGAGTTTATTTTTAGCCCAAGAAACAACTTTGCCACCTGCACCTTTAATCCAAGATACAACCGAACTACCGACGGTATTTACCTTAGTATCATAAGTGATAGTTGCTGATTTATTTTTTGGTTGCCAATTATCAATAGAACTTTGATAATCAGTAATCTTTTGACCACTAGGGGAAGTATATTCAACTGACGCCTTTTTATCTTCAGGGTCATAATTATCAATAAGTGAACTGTCCAGTCCGGCTTTTACCAACATTTTAGGCTTGATATTAGATATTGTCTTTCGGATGGTATCTAAATCTTCTTGCTTTGGTGAAACCTTTGCTTTAACATTTGCCTTAACATTTTTAACCGCTTTAGTGAAATCCTTATCATCTAAACCTAGTTTAGTTTTAACTTCTTTAGGAATTTTATCAATGTTAGTTATAGCACCACTGATATTCTTTGTAACTTCCTTTGTATCTGCACCAAGTTTTGTTTGAATTTCAAGGTCATTATAGTTAGTTTCAAATGTTTGTAAATAACCAATATAAGTAGCTATGTCACCCTTGGCTTCTTCAATGTTGACGTGCATTACTGTAGGTTTTTCTAGTTCTTGCTTACGACTTAATAGACTAACAAATACAGTTTCAGCCTCTGTTGCACCATCAAGTTTTACATTGATTTTGCCTTTCTTATCCTTGAATTTATCAAGAATTGTTTCAGCTTCAGTAATTTGCTTATTTACATCCTCAATACTATCTGTATCAAAATCAAATTCTGTTTTAGTTAAACCAAGGTCTTTTAACTTTTTAACCGCAGCAGTGGTTTCATCTTGCAGATAATCTAATTTTGAAAAAATAGAATCTAGGTTAATATCAAAACCATAGTCAGATAACTTACGCATAATAGACTGTACAGTTTCAACATCTAGTCCTAATTTCTCAGCAACTTTTTCATCATCACCAACGCCAAAATTAATATTCCAACTACCATCACCGTTCATCTTAACCCATTCGGAATTAAGTGCTTGAACATCTTTTAAGAAATTCAAACAACCATTACGGCTATCAGTGAAATATCGGGTCATTTTCTTATAACCCTTATCATAAGCTGTGATTAATTCATCATCTGTTGCGTTTGACAAGTCCTCATTGCTCATTAACTGAACGGCTGACCTAAATTTGTTTGTACCGATTAAACCTTCGTTATAAAGTTCTTTAATATCCTTTAATGAACTTGTAAGGCTATCGTACATATCGCCTTCTTCACCAAGCGACTGAGCTTCTTCCCATTTCTTAAATGCAGAAGTTAAACCCTCATACTGTGTGGCAAGTTCCGATGTATCTTTGATTTTGTTGATTACATCTTGTCTTTTAGAATATAAATCGGCTGCCTCGGAAGCATCCTTACATTCATTTATTTGCTTTGTTAGATTATTATATTTTTGTTCAAGTTCAACTAACTTTAATCTACTTGAAGTCTTTATCTGATTTTCATATTGAGATTCTAACAACCTTAATTCTTTGGTATTAAGATGTATTCCGTTTGCAGTTTTCTCGAATAGTTTTGGTGCATTAAAATCTTTTAGATTTTTATATCTATCTGTTAGCTTGTCTATGGATTCAGCAGTTAAGCCGGTTGATGTAACTGACTCTTTCATTGCTGAATACAACTTATCCATATTATCGGACTCTACATCAATATCAATAGAGAAATCTGTATCGCCAACAGCATCACCTAGTTCTAGTACCTGTTGCTGAAATGCCTTTAACTTATCAATATCATCTTGAGTGTCCATATTACCAAATTGGTCATTAAAGTCACTCAACATTTCCTCGTTTAAGTTACCCTTTAATTCATTAATAGCAACATCTAAATCATCTGTTCTACCTGCAAGTTTAGGGAAATCTTCAGTTAGCTTGATAATATCTTTATTTTCAAGTTCACCCTTTTGGAATTTTTCAAAAGCATCATTAAGGCTACTCATTTTGTCGGTATAGTCATCTACACGTTCGATAAATGATGGGTTTTTGCTATCACCCTTTGTAGTCATTAAAGTTTCAAATGCACCTTGTACACTTTCACCTGTTTCTTCTACATATTGCTTATAATCGGAAAGTGCTGTTTTCCAATCATTTAGGTCGAAATCTGATGGGTCGCCTTTGAGAAAGAAAAAGTCTTGTAGATTATGAATTTCTTCGGCTGCCTGAACGGCTTGTTTTACGGCATTTTGACCTGTAAATTTTGCACCAATTTGTAGATTTAGGTCATCTTTTCGTGTACCGTTAATTACACCTTGAGCATATTCCTCTAATGCTTCAGGGGATAGGGTTTTAACATAGTTGCCTTTGTCATCTGTAACAATCGGAGTAAAGTTGATTGCAATAGTATTATCTTTGTTTGATTGTGTTGATGTAAATACAGTTGCAGTACCTTCGGAGTCAACATCCCAACCTGCCTTTTTAAGTTCACTATTGTCAACTTGTGGGCGGAGTGTTAAATCAACTGTACCACCTTCACCTAAATTCTCTAATTGTGTTTTTACTTTGTCAGTAGTAAATTCTGTTGATATTTTGTAAACAAGTTCCTTGTCGGAATCTTTCAATTTATCATACCAATTATTGAATTGATTTAGTCTATCTTCGGCTGTATTCCAATCGGCATCTTTGAACCAACTTGATTTACTGAAATTTTCTTTGACCTTTTTAGTGTGTTTAGCGGTATCAGACTCAAACTTGTTGTACCACTCATTATAATAGTCTGAAAATTCATCAAGTGTACTTAAATAATTATCAACATCTTTTTCAATATCTTTTTTGCTTAATGCTTTATCAGATATTGCTTGTGAGATAGTTTTATTATTAGAAATATTATCAATAATTTGTTGTCTGTATTTAACATAATCATCTAGTGATTTAATGTCACCTTTATTATCTGATACTTCAGAAACTGTAAGCTGGTCTAGCAGATTTTTTGCAGCATCGACTTGTTTTGTAAATACACCATCAGAACCGGCTAATTCATCTCGAATTTCAACCAACTTTTTCCAAGTTTCTTGATTTGTATAATCAAAACCTTTAGTGTTTTCTAAGGCATCTATTGCGGTATCTAAAGCATCAATTCTCTCTTTTAAAGATAAATCAGCATCTAATGTTAATTTAGTAAAACTATCACCAAACCCTAAAGCATAATCTTCAAAATCAACAATAGCAGAACCATAACCCTTTTTCTTCCAAGCCTTGTTAATAATTTCTGCTGCTTTATCTCGGTTATTATCATCACCCCAATAGTCAAAACTAATGACATTGTTACCATCATTCCAGTCTGAAACAACATTGCCTTCGTGGAATACCTTTTTAGATGCCTCGTCTGCTGCATCCGAATAGGCTTTTTCAAATGATGATATATTATCTTGAATTTGTGTTGATTGAATTTTTTTTAACGTTGCTAGTTCGGTATCAAGTTTGCCGTTTACCAAATCAAGTCCATCTGCTTGGTCGCCTACTAAACTAACAATTTGGTCTTGAATATTTTTAACCTTTTCTCTTGACTCACTATCAGTAGTGCCTGATTTTGCAAGTTCTTTGTATTGAGAAATCAAGTCGGAAAGAGAGGATTGTTCTTCACCCATATTTTTTGTTTTTTCGCGTGATGTGTCTGCTATCTCTTTCGCTTTGTTATATGCATTCTCTTCGGCATTAATCAAATCACTTATTTCACTTATTAGAGTAGAAATAGCCCAGCTTACACCCATAGTAACTACGGTGTTTAGGGCAGCAGAAGCAACCCTCAGGGCTATGGTCGCAACTTTCGCTTTAATCAAATAGGCAGCATAACCAGATAGAGTAGCATTAGCACCATTAAGGCTACGCAAATATTTTGCCGTTGACGTTTCGCTGTTTTTTAAATGTTTGTTATAGTTCTCCTGAAAACTTGCTGATTTCGATGAAAGAGAATTATATCTTTGCATTGCGACCGAAAGTTCAGAAATTCTGGTTTTAGCATTTCTAAGATTATTTCCGAGGAGTTGAATTTTGTTATCATCATCAACCGTGAAAATGCCTTGATTTTTGATGATTGATAACGCACCGGCTATCGCGGATAACAAAGTTGGTAAAGTTCCAACATTTTCGACTATAGAATCGGTAGTGTTTAAAACGCTTGAAAGTTCATCGATTAACCCTTTAACGAATGAAGAATCCAACTCATCATTTGATAGTTTCTGCCAAGTTGTTTCTAATTGAGCTAAGTGACCTTCCAATGAGTTTATGTATTTTTCATTTTCTGCCACAGCAGTACCCGCTGAATTATAGGCTGCTTGTGTTGCCTTTTCAACATTCCCCCAATTATCGATTAACGCTTGAATCGCATTTGCTCGGTTCTTACCGGCTATTATTTCTAATAGGGATGCTCTGTCTGTTTGAGTCAAGTCATTATAAACATTAGAAATATCCGACATAATGTCGTAAATGTTTCTAAAATCACCTTTATCATCAAAAATATTTACTTTTCCTTGCGTTAAATTCAAGATTTGGGTTTGTACTTTGGAAATTGAATCTACATTATCGTCAACCTCTTCTCCTAGTTCCTCTAAAGCACCTTTCATTCCTCTAATTCTTAATGTAAGAATTTTTAAAGCCGTACCAGAGGTCGAACTATCCTGTAACACTTCTTGAATACCGGTGAACATACCTGATGCCTCTTGAATTGAAGCACCACCTTGAGCCAAAATAGAGGCTGATTTTGATAAACCATCGCCAACATCCGCAGCAGATTCTGAAAATTCATTACCGAGTTTGTCGTAGATATTAGTAATCATTTCAATAGCTGAAGTAACATCATTATTATTGACTTCAAGAAGTTGTTCTTCAAAGCCTTTGTAAGCCGTAACAAGGTTTTTGTTGGCAGTGGTTTCGTCCAAATCGGTAACATTTTGATACATAGTTGAAATTTCTGCTAATTTTTCAGCTACATCTGCATCAAAACCAAGTCTAACCCACTCGGCAGTAGAATTAATGATAGTGTCAAGTGTTGTTGCATATTCTTTCGCTCCACCAATCATTTCATCATACAGCTTGTTATATCCACTGTTGTTCAAATCTGTAACTCTGTAAAGTTCAGTCATAGCCTTATCAACATCGAGAACATTGTTGTACATTGCTCTTATCGCTTTGGCAGATTCAAACAACATCGTTGTTGCTGAAAAATAGGATGTTACTCTTTTAATTTGAGATGCTAACCTATCCCCGAAAGTTAAAGTTGCCTTACCCGCTAGTGTTGCCTCTTTCGTGATAGTTTGAAATTCTGCTTTAATGTTACTAAACCTTGTAGCATCACAGGTTTTTAATTCTGCTTGTAATTCCTTGATTCTAGTGCCAAAATCACTTGCAGCAGCAGAGTTTCTTTTTAGCCAAACATCCATACCCAATGAAAAATTATTCTTTTTCTGCTGTAAGGTGGTTGAATCATTCGCAAGTTTTTCTGTGTTTGAAACTTCCTTTAATTCATTTTTAATTCTATTTAAGGTGTTTTCATAATCACGATAGGATGAAATCACTTTGTCCGGTGTACCGGATGTTTTAATTGACCTTAAATTTTGGTTTAATTCCGAAGAAAGAGAATTGATGTTTTCATATGTTCCCGATAGTTTGGAAATTTGAGAATTAACACTTGAAACTTCAGCAGAAAACTTACCATTTTCCATATCAATGGTGATACCTTTCGCAAGGTTGTTTCTAGTGTCACTAAACTTTGAATTTAATTCTTTAATTTTCAATTCCGTGTCATCAATGACAGTTTGAATTTTCCCTATCTGTTCTGTGTTTAATCTAACGCCAAAAATTCTTTGAACTGCTTGATAGTCTGAACGCAAACTATTTAATTCCTGTGAAAGAGTGTTAATTTGGTTTATGTTTTTAGTAGCATCCAAACCATTAAGTTTAATTGAAATGCTGCCTATTCTTTTTTGAATATCTAACAGTTCCTTATAGGCATATGTACCTTGATTAATCGCACTACTAAATGCGTTATTTTTGTTATTTCCGTTTGAAATATTGATTTTAAGGTTATTTGCTTTTTTAATTACTTCATCAAGTTCTTGTTTTAGAGATGTGAGTTTTTTTAATGCACTTGATGTATCTAAATTAATTTTGTGATTTTGACTTTGAACTTGATTTAACTGTTGGTTAAGTTTAGAAGTGTCTAGTTCAGCCGTTATTTTAGCCTTAAATTCGTCCATTTTATCACTTCCTTTTTTGAATAAAACTTCTATTTTATTTACTTATTTTGCTTTGATTTATTTTTCTTTTCTTCTATCATCAAACCTAACTTTTTTCTAATGGTGTTTAGACTTGTTCCGTTCTTTGGGCTACCGATAACACAGTTACCGCTATTATCCAAAACAAGAAATTTTTTTGGACTTAACATCTTTAAATTTAATTTTAATTTAGAAACCATTTGTTTTGTTTGTCTGATTTTCTTTTCCTTATTAATACTTACCTTAAAACTTTCACCATCAAAAGCCTTAACTGTTCTTTTCTTTCCTTTGTTTTTGTTAGATTTCTTTTTTGTTTCTCCCTTTTTTAAAAATGGAATTTTCTTTAAATCCAGTTCTTTCGCTAATGCGTACTGTTCAAAACCACCAATCAATTCAAAATTCCAATTTAAAAACACCGGTATCATTTCGTGAGTTTCACCATAGATTTCACGGGATTTTGAAAGAACACCTTTGTCAATTTTGATTTTGAAATCGTTTGGTTTAATTTGGTCAATTTCAATCAAATTAAACTTCGCTTTTTGGCGTACACGATTTTCTCCGATTTTCACGCCTATTTTTTTCCAAATTAAAGTTCCATCTTGATGATATTGAGGGTTAAATTTTCTTATGTCTTGTATTCCTAATTCCATTATTTCAAAATCTCCTTTATGTTTTCTCTTAATTTTTTAACTCCGTGGTCGTGCTTGTACCTTTTCATTAAAAGGTGAATTTTCTTTAATTCTTTAAAATCTAAATTTTGAAGCAAGTAACGACCATTTAGAAGCAAATTGTAAATTTCAGGGTTGTATGCTTGGTCAGGTGTCATCTCCGCCCACCCATCATATGGGTTTAAATCTTCTATGTAAAGTTCAAAACCCCATCTTTTTAACTCAAAGCCTATGCTACGAGCCACCCTTTGAATTTCTGCTTTCTTTTCCCTTTTAAATTCAACTATTCTTCTTGTTTCAGCTTTCATCGTAAAATCCCTCCGGTATTTCTTTCCACTCGTGTCCGTCAAAATAACGCTGACTAATTGGAATAACTTTTTCTTTTGTTATACCATTAAGATTCCAGATATAACAAGTTGCTGAAGCATATGCACGACTTAAATTATTTTTTATATAATTTGTGTATATCGTTTTTTTCTCGATGTTTGATTCACTTATTAATTCTATGCTAAAACCACCATCAACAACCTCTTTCCAATCAAAAACCGTATTATCAGAAAATGGTGAGCCATTATATCTTGTTATTTCAACTCTGTTTTCATCTACTTCTAAAACTAAAAAATATTTATATTCTTCATTCTCGAATGATTTTAAATAATCACCTGATTTAATTTTCATTACCAACATCCTCGTTTATTATTTTTATTTCATATTTTTTTGATAATAAATCCAAACTATGCACATCCCATCTGTATTTTTCAAAACCTTTATTTGAAACAACCATAGCCATAGGTGGATTTTTTACTTTTTCAACTATTAGTGTTTTTCCATCAAAATCAACACAATAATAGTATTTAAGTTTTCTGTTCTTTTTTGTAATGTGTTTACTGCTGTACAGCAGTTTATTTTTATAATTCATTTCTCACCTTTCTTTTCCTACTAAAATACTAGGAATTATTATATTTTACAAAATTTTTCTTTGCCGACACCGAAAAATTAAAATCGTTTTAATTCAATACAGGAATTAAAAAACATCCCAACGATATATACCGAAATTTAGCCTATATCAAGTTTTTAAGTAAATGCTATAAAGTTAATTGAACAGCCATAAGGAATGAATACAAGCTAATTCTAAGCGAATAAACCATATACAATAACCTATTGGCTTCCTTAAAAGCCGATAGTGTTATTGCACTATTTCTCATTTATCTTTTACAAGCTGATTTCTTCTATGATGAGGAATAGTGAAAAAGATTAATACTTAATATACAAACAATTAATTCTAAATAAGAATTAAAGATATATACTATAAAATAAATAAAAAATAAAATACTAATTAGTAATTAGTTTAGTAACCTTTTGACTTGTTTTAAAAAATTTAAACAACCATACAAATTTTTAAAGTCAAATATGGTTACTCATTCCTTATTTTTGTTTAATTATTATTTTTAAAATTTATTGTTTCACTAACCTTGACAGGCGGTCATATGCCCCTAATTCTTTACTCATAGTGGTTTTTAAAATAATAATGAAAAGAATTAGTTGCATATATTCTATTTCTATTTTTTATTTCCTTTAAAAATAGTAAGGTATTACCTTTAAATAGTATTGATAAACCCTTTTGACTTGTCTTAATCCTATTTAAACAACCAATAGAATTTTTAAAAGTTAATAGGGTTAATATACTATTATTTATTTATA
>ERZ840517.3051-NODE-3051-length-13517-cov-3.772025_pt1 | contig 13517 bp, 2 predicted proteins | sample MGYA00519876_ERZ840517 | MGnify/ENA primary metagenome ERZ840517 (study PRJEB31850, sample SAMEA3708882) | human gut metagenome | biome: human gut; feature: human-associated habitat; material: faeces | place: China | collected 2014 ... | reverse complement strand
TCTTGCTAATGGATACCTTAGTCACATCGTCCTTCATGGTAACTTCGGTTACCTTTCCGGTTTCGTCTACGGTAAACTTCACATCTTCAGAATATGCATATCCATCCGGAGCATTCTCTTCATGGAGCGTATATTCCTTGCCTGCAATCAGCTTGCCGTTGATTTCGTGCGGCTGGTCGGTCGATGTCCATTCTTCTACAACATCACCGTTTTCATCCTTAATCTGGAGGGTTGCTCCCGGGATTTCATTGTCGCCAGTGATGTCCTTCTTGCTGATGGTTACCTTGGTCGTATCATCTTCCATGAGAACCGTACCATTGACATCTTCGCCGTTTACGGTTACCTTGCCTGCTGCATCCACAACAAATTCAATGGATTCTGCAACCGTGTAACCATCTGGAGCGGTTTCTTCTGTCAAGGTATATGTGCCAGCATCCAGCTGAATGGTCTTTGGTGTCTGTTCCGATACCCATTCTGCAACGGTCTTGCCGTCTGCATCGGTAATCTTCAGGCTTGCACCTTCGAGTTCTTCCGTGCCATTGACTGCACGCTTGCTGATGACAACATCACCCAACGCTGCATCATACATGGTTACCTGACCATTTACATCTTCGCCATTTACCAGAACCTTGCCGGTCTTGTCAATGGTAAAGGTAATGGATTCTGCAACCTGATAGCCATCCGGAGCGGTGATTTCCACCAGTTTGTAAGTGCCGCCAGCAATCAGTGCACCTTCTATCACGTGTGCTTCTGTGCCAGATGTCCAAGCATCCACTTCCAGTGTAACTTCGCCCTGATCGTTCTGGGTTACATAGTACAGTTTCAGCTCTGCACCAGCCAGTTCATCCGAACCAGTCATTGCCTTTTTGCTGATGGATACCTTTGTGACATCATCCTTCATGATGATAACATCGTTTTCATCCTTGTTTGCTGCATCTACTGTGATTGTGCCGTCCTTTTCAACCGTAAAGGTGATATCTTCGGCATACGCATAACCATCCGGAGCGTTCTCTTCGTGGAGCGTATAGGTCTTACCTGCAATCAGCTTTCCGCTGATGTCATGCGGCTTGTCGGAGGATGTCCATTCTTCAACGACCTTACCAGCTTCATCCTTTACCTGGAGGGTTGCTTCCGGTACTTCGTTCTCACCGGTAATATCTCGCTTGTCAATGGATACCTTTGTGACATCATCTTTCATGACGATCACGCCGTTTTCGTCCTTGTTTGCTGCGTCTACTGTAATTGTGCCGTCCTTTTCAACCGTAAAGGTGAAATCTTCAGCATACGCATAACCATCCGGAGCATTCTCTTCGTGGAGCGTATAGGTCTTACCTGCAATCAGCTTTCCGCTGATGTCATGCGGCTTGTCGGAGGATGTCCATTCTTCAACGACCTTACCAGCTTCATCCTTTACCTGGAGGGTTGCTTCCGGTACTTCGTTCTCACCGGTAATATCTCGCTTGTCAATGGATACCTTTGTGACATCATCTTTCATGACGATCACGCCGTTTTCGTCCTTGTTTGCTGCGTCTACTGTAATTGTGCCGTCCTTTTCAACCGTAAAGGTGAAATCTTCGGCATATGCATAGCCATCCGGAGCAGCAATTTCTTTCAGCGTATAAGTTCCGCTTGGCAAGCCAACAATGTTCTTTGCAGCATCGCTGGATGTCCACTGAACACCATTGCCCACTGCTGTCAAATCTGTGTCTGCAGCAGCAATTGCATCCCACTGTTCTGTGGTCAGGTCATCATTGGTCAGGGTCAAGGTTGCTCCTGCAACTTCGTTTTCGCCAGTGATGTCCCGCTTGTCAATCTGGATTGCAGAACGTTCGTCCTTGATGGTCAAGGTCTTTCCATCTTCGGACTTTTCAACTTCGCCGTTTGTTACTTCCGATACGGTTGTTACAACGCCATTCTTTACAACAAAGGTAAAGGTGGAAATCGTTGTGAATCCGTTCGGAGCTGTGATTTCTTCCAGTTCATACGTGCCATCCGGCAAAGCAGAAATGGTAACATTTCCCTTGAATGTTGCGGATGTCGTATCTTCTGTAATCTTGGTTGCACCAATCTGAACACTGTTCAGCGTTGCATGTTCATCTTTTGCAGTCAGCTTGAATTCTGCTTCTTCTGCTGCAATGTTTCCGCCGTCAAGTGCTTTCTTGTTAATTTGAATGGTGCTTGCTTCGTTGGTAATGGTAATAATCGAACGATCCTGACCGTCTGTGGATACCTGATTATTTACAGATATTGCACCATTTGCAGAAACGGTTACAGCCCATTTCTGTGTCGTTGCGAGGTAACCAGCCTTAGCGGAAACTTCGGAAACTTCATAAGTTCCAGCCGGTAAGCCCTTAAAGGTCATGGATTCTCCGGTAGAAGTCCAAACCAAAACGGTTGCATCTTCTGCGGAAATCAGGTCTGCTACTGCATCGCCATTCAGCTTTACACTCGACCAGTCAACATTTGCATCGTCTGCCTTTAATTGCAGCGTTGCACCTGTCAAAGCGTTGCCATCCTGATCAACCTTTTGAATGGTCAATTCACCCAACTTGTTGTTGACAACTTTTTTCGAAACAGGAATTTGATTTCCTTCATCATCAAATATTGCTTTCGTTAAAATAACATCCTGCACATCTGATGATTTCAAGTAATCAGTCGGAGCAGAAACTTCTGACAATTCATACTCGATTGCCGGCAAGCCGGTAATCTTCATTTCTGCATCGGTCGAAACGAACTGAATGCCCTGTCTGCCATCTACGGTTACCTTCTGATCTTCGGTCAGCGGCTTGCCATCAATCTGAACATCGTCCAGATTCAGCGGATCTGTGGTCTTGCTGAGCAGCTGCAAGGTTGCACCAGCCAAGAACGCATCACTGCCATCCTTCTTGGAAATGGTCAGTTCTGCCCGATAATCCTTCATGACAACTGTTCCATTCAAGTCAGCACCAGTTGTTTTGTCAACAACCTTGCCATCAGAGCCAATGATAAAGGTAATGTCTTCAGAATAAGCATAGCCATCCGGAGCAACGGTTTCTGTTAAGGTGTAAGTGCCAGCCGGCAGACCAACAATGTTAGTCGGCTCTACTCCGGATACCCAATAAACACCATTGCCGGCTTCTGTCAATGTAAGGTCAACGTTTTCATTTGAGAGGTTAAAGTTCTCAAATGCGATTTTCTGCCACTGTTCTGCAGTCAGGTCTTTGTTGGTCAGGGTCAGGGTTGCTCCCGGCAACTCTTCATCATTTGCAGCATCAACCTTGCTAATACTTACTTCTGTCCGCTTATCGTTGACAGAAATAATATTTTCATCTTCCTTGATGGTAATCGAACCATCTTCTCTGGAAGCAGTAATGACTTTTCCACCCTTTACTTCAAAGGAGAATGCTGTTACAACGGTATAGCCATTCGGAGCAGCATCTTCGGTCAAGAAATACTTGCCATCCGGAACATTTTCCAGTTTCGTACTGATAAATTCCTCGGTTGTCCAAATAATGCTATCCCTTGTCTGTGTCAGAACATTTCCGTCAGTCAATATGATCTTACTCAGATCTATGGTCTGACCTTCCTGCGGTGTCAACTTCATTTTTGCATCTGGCAAGTTGACTCTGCTGGATTCCTCGGTGTCAATGTCATGCTTGTTGATGATAATGGTTGTTCCTATCACAACATCACAAACTGCAAGAGTGATATTACTTTCTGTTCCATTGTAATAGAAGTAGCTATCTGCTGCATCTGCGTCAACCGTGTCTGTTGTTCCTGTAGTATTGGCAATTGTTCCATTGGTCAGCGTAAAGGTTGCCGTACCTTCTGCAACTTTATACGCCTTTCCATCGGTTTCAGAAGTAAATTCACTTCCGGTTTCTGCCAAGGTGTAATCGCCGTCCGGCAATCCCTTGATAACTGCATCAGTACCGGTAGAAATCCACTGAATACCAATTTGCTTCTTATTTTCATCCAAAACAGCGGTACTGTTTTCCAGTGTAACCTTGCTCCAATCGACATCATTTTCAGAGGTCAGGGTCAGGGTTGCACCTGCAAGTTCCGTTTGCTTTGTGATGTCATATTTGCCGATGATAATCGTAGATTCCTTCGAGTCGTAAGCAGTCAGCTCGGAAGTCCAAACGTTTGTATCAACGAGAACGTCATTATTGTGAACCTTAACATCTTCTCTCGTGTTATCCGACAAAACGATTTGACCGTTTGCGTTGACAGTAAAGAAGATTGGGTTCATAATTGCATAATTTTCCGGAGCGGTGGTTTCTACCAGAACATATTCCGTATTTTCTGCGAGATTGGCAGTGATTTTGTCTGTAATATTTTCTTGAATTGCAGACAAAGTCGTTTCCTGTCCGTTCTGATATGCTTCATATGCAAGTTTGGTATAAATTGCAAACTTTGCACCTGTCAGTGCTGCACCGTCCTTGTCTGCAAGGTCTTTCTTGACCAATGTCCGTGTAACACTTACAGTCTTATTGGTAACAGAAACTGCACCAGTCGGAGCAGTATCAAACCGACCATCCAGCAGCACTGCACCATAAACAGCAGCACTGTCCGAACCATTTACATTATAATAAATGGTATAATTGCCGTTTGTACCATCTGAGAACGGAGTACCCTTGTCATCACATTCTGCAATGTAATACATTCCAGCATCCGGTTCTGTATCGGTCTTCGCCGGCAGATTTTTAAAGATGGTAGAAGGAGCATCCTTTGTCAATGTATGTACAGATTCGCTAACATCACCATACAGTTTCAGATTGCCCTCTGCATCCCGTACATACAGACCAACATAGAAGGTATCATCCCAGTCAGTCAGCTTGGTGCTGTTCTGCAATACCGTCTTATCAACAGTAATCGAACCAGTTACAGCCTTAGTAATCTGTTCCCGGTTCTGGATTGCAGACTGCTTGATGCAATCATCCACCGTCAACGGTTCATCCGCATCCGTCTTTCCGAACTGTGTCGGGAGATAATAAACGGTGCTGGTTGTTGTATTGGTTTCTGCATCGGTTGTTTCTCGAGTATCCGCATTCGGATATTCTACAATGTAATCTGTTTTGACATTGGTTACCTTGTCGCCCTGCTTCAAGATGTTGTCATTGCTATCCAATTCAAACAGATAGTAATAGGTGTTTTCTTTCAGGTCGTTGAAGGGAACCGTCTTACCAGCTGCAACCTCCTGCGGCTCGCCAACCATAGTCAGACCTGCAAGGTCATCGTTGGTCAGCTCTTCCTTATCAGAACTGTACAATGCAAACCGATAAGTACCAGATTCAGCTGTCAGTTTTTCGCCGTTTACAACCTTGGTTGCCTGAATCTGATAAGTTGCGGATTCTTCGTTGGTAATCTTTGCAGTCTTTGGAACATTTATATCATCCAATTTAATTGCATGATCCTTACCAGCAGAATCCTCGTAAGTAACCTTGTAATTCAGATAGCTGCCTGTTACTGGATTGCCCTTTGCATCCGTTTCCAATACATACCAGTTTCGCTGAATCGGAACTTCGTCAAAGGTTACAGTATCCGTTGCACCCGTCTTAGAACCCGTCAAGGTTACTGTCTGCAAATCGCCATACTTCACATACGCACCATCCTTGGTCTTATAGAACAAACCAAAGTAGAACGTATCTGTTGTGTTAAATGGAGATTTGAAGGTCTTTTCTACGGTAATCTTACCGTACTGAATTTCGTTCAGGAACGGAACAACTGCAACGGTTGCATCGTCTGGGTAAGTCAGTTTTGTTCCGCTGTTGCCGCTGGCAGCACTTTCTGGCATGCTTGGATTCAATGTCTTTGCATCTGTTCCATAAACCGGTTCGCCAACTGCAACATTGACATTGTCCTTAATCACACCATTTTCATCAGTTTCAAAGACATAGAGATTCTTCTTTGCCGATGCCGGAATATTGGTAAAGGTTGCGGTTTCTGTTTCGCCGTCCTTTACGGTAATCGGCTTGATTTCGCTGCTGTAACGTGTGAACTCGCTCGCATTTGTCAACTTGCCATCTGCACCATAGGTCGGTGTCACACCATCTGTTTTTGCGGTAAAGAGTGCAAAATAGAAGGTCTGTGTATCGCCCTGGCCGCTATCATATTTCTTGTTGACAACCAAGCTAACGGTATCTTTCACTTCCGGAACCCAGACACCAACCTTTGCCGGTTCTGCGACCATCGGTGTTTCTACCAGTTCATTCTTATCATTCAGGTACTGATAAGAATAAGCAAAGCTGTTCCATGCGATGTTTTCTTCGCCAGTATTCTGTACGTAATCCGGAATCGTTCCCTTGAAGGTAATGCAAACGGTCTGACCCTTATCTACTTCAAAAGTACTCGGGAACTGGAATCTCAGGTTTACGATTTCACTGGTTGGAGTATCTTGCCAGTTCATATTGCCGGATTCGCCCATCCAGTCGCCAGCGTGCTCATCCAGACTAGAATGCTTATCGCTAGAATAAGAAACCTTTACGCCTTGCACTTCTGTACCAGAGAATGCACCTCTTGCATCTGTGGTGTTGGTCAATGTACCGACTTCATAAGTCACACTTGAAAGATCCGGTATTACCGTAAATGCAGAGTAACGGTCATAACCGGAAACCAGACCGATGTCCACGTTTTCAAACGGCAGACGGTCGATAACCGTGAAGTTCTTCAAAGACTTTGTGGTAGAATCATTGGTTACATAAATCTTGTATTCAACTTGTTTTCCCTGTAAGCCCTTAACATAGTTATCGTTCGGGGTATTGCCCTGTCCATAACCATCGCTTTGACCCGTTGCACTGTTATCAATCCAACCATCCTTATATTGTTCATCAATATCTTTTGGATCAAAAGAAATCGTCTTAAAGGAGGTTGTTTCCACACCACCGAAGCTATAGCTTGCGGTTGCCTCCAGCTTTCCATCTACCAAGTCACCAGCAGTGACACGATCCTGATAGATTTTTTCACTGGTGGAAAGGGTCGTCTTATTGAAATAGGTCTTTTCCGGAATTGCGTCCGTTGCAGTCGGAAGATCCGATGCATAATGAATCAGAATGCTCTGATTCGGAGCCAGCTTGACAGCATCCTTGAAATCTATGGTAAATTTGCTGCCGTTAACGGTAACATAGTTATCCAAATCATACTTCCAAGTGTTACCACCATCCAAGCTGTATCCATTTACCGGATTGTCTTCGGTATCAATTGCACCCTTTGCATACTGCATACCGCCAGCCAGTTCATCTTCCAAAACGATATGCGTTAAATCTGCAGTGTCTTCATCTATTTTCTTGTTGGAAACAGTGATTTCCCACATTGGAAGACCAGAAAGTGTACCATCTGCACGAACTGCCTTGAAATCGGTATAAGCAGCCTTTGTCAGACCCGGAGCGGTCTTCTTGACAATCTGCTTCAAGGTCAAGTCTGCGGTATCGGTAATCGTTCTACCCGGTTTTCCATCAATCAAAACATCTTTATCTGCGGTAACTTGTGCTTTATTTTGGAACAACTCGGAAACAAGGTCTACATTTTCTGGGTCTGCACATTGCTTTTGCAATTCAGTTGCAATTTGAGCTGCTTTGACATCTGTCAATTTCACGGTATATTTAAACATCAAATATTCGCTATTATTTATATACCAATCGCAATCAAAGAATGCCCCAGTAGTAAAATTTTGCTTTACCAAATCAAATGTCAATGTTGTTCCTGCATCAGAAACATCCTGATTACTGCAAATAACAATGGGCTTCCCCGGAGGATTTTTATTTACACTGCCCATATATGCCAATGTATTTGTTACTTCGACAAATTCCATTCCATCTGGAATTGTATCTGTTAATGTAACATCTTTTCCATAAAGCGAAGCAGCAGTAGAACCGTTTTTCAGTATTACAGTGTATTCAAATCTGCTTTTCTTTAAAGCATCCACTGTCTCATCATAACTGAATTTTCCCGAACTATCATATTTTGGTTCAATGGTTTCTGATTTTGCTTTTGCAGAAACATTTCCATTGCCATCTGTTCCAAATCCTTTTTCAAATTCCATTTGCGGTGCATCCGCTTTATATTGAATGGAGTCTGTAACTGTTACACCAGTATCTGTTACAGTCACCACATTAGAACCACTACTAAATGCACCCCATTGATGTGTTGCATCTGCAGTGATAACCTGATAAGCAATAACAATATATCCGCCCTTTGGAATAGAAAGAGATCGTGTTCCACCTGAGAAATACAGCTTTGATATATTTCCATAGCTATTTGGAGTACCAATCAAGTCAGAAGATGTACCAGCACCCATACCAGAGAAAGATGCTCCATTTCCAGTTGCAACAACATAAATATTAGAGGCATTGCCATCCAAATAATGTGTTACCATTTGATCTGTAACAGTCAAATCTTTTCCGGTTAATTCTGTTTCACCAGTATTGGTAATCTTAATGTAGAATGTAAGCCGCTGTCCTGGTAAAACTTTCCCATAAGTGCTTCCATCTTTTTTATCTTGAATGACAGAATCACTGGTCTGTGCTTTTTCCCAATTCTCAATGTTCTGCTTGAATGTATTTGATGTACCGTCATCAACGATTTCAGTATTATCATCAACAATTGCAAACTTATCCACATCGAAAGAAATATCAGAAATTTCAACTTCCGGAGAAGTACCATCCAATGCCTTATCAGAACCATGAGAAAGCGTTGCGGTGTTTGCCGGAATTGTGCCACTTGCACCCTTTGCAACCTGACAAGTTACCTCAACGGTTACAGAACCATATGCCGGAACATCGCCAACATATTTTACTGTAACCTTGCCATTTACGTTCTGAATGTCTGGTTTTTCCTGTTCTTTCCCATTCAACTTAACTGTTATATTTCCTACAGTCAAGTTATTCAGCTTTGCAAAGTCATCTGTAAATTCCAGTGGATCATTTTTAGTATACTTACCAGCATAACGACTATTATTATAGTACTTCAGCGTGTAAGTGATTTGACCACCAGCAATGGCAACCGTACTGCTGACATTCTTTGTGAACTGTCCATCGCCGAAGCTGAATGCGTTCTGAGAAGCCGTTGCAGATGCGGACTGCGGCGTGCCGCCTTCCGGTGTTGCAGTTGCTGTGTTGGTGATGTCACCAGTCTTGCCTTCCTTTACGGTAACCGGAATCTCGAATGTCTTTGTTTCTCCAACTGCTAACTCAAAAGAGCCAGTCGGCAAGTTGGACTTGTCAATCTCCAGATTCGTTTCATCGTTAAAGGCATCGGTCAAGCTGCTGAATGTGATATCCTCTTCACCCGTATTGGAAACCGTAATCGTATAAGTCAACGTATCCCCTACAGAATAAATGGACTTATCAACCGATTTTGCAATCGAGAAGCTGGAGGACGGCTTTTTGATATTGACATAAGCCGCTGCAACCGATTCATACTGTTCCGGTGTGCCGAGATAAACAGCGTTCCGGACGGACTGCATGGAAGGGCTGATATTGTCATCTACCTTGCAGACTACATAGCCTGTAAAGGTTTCGTTGACACCAAGTCCTTCCTTTGTCCAAGTAACATTCTGTCCGTTAATTGTACCATCGGTTTCATGACCGCCAATAGTAACGCCGGATACTGGTGTTAAACCAGCCGGAACAACGTCTGTCAGTGTCAGCGTACCGCCCTTTGCGGTTTCGCCGTGATTGGCTGCTTCCACTTTAAACAGTACATATTCGCCGCAAACCAGATAGCCTTTGCTGGAATAGTATTGTGCATCAGAAGCAGCATCGTCGCCAGCAGTTGCTGCTACACTTTTACTCAAATCAATTTTTGCCGGTGCCGGTGTTGAGATTGCAACATCTGCGGACTTCTTCGGCAGGGTTTCCCATTGATCTGGATTAGTGGAATTAACACCCTGAACCCGAACAGTCAAGTCATTGTGAATTTTGCCGGAAGTGAAATTGCCAACTTCAATCATGTTCGTTTTCAGTGCAGCGTTCACCGTATACGGTGCCATTTCTGCATCGGTGTTTGTGCTTTTCTTCACCCATGTTACGCTCAAGGTGTTTCCGCTTGCGGAAGCCGATGTGATTTTGACATCATCCGGCAGCGTCAAATAGTCCTGAATATTGCCTGTATTTGCACCACTCTGAAACGTCAAGCCATCCGGCAGTGTGATAACGTCTGTCATCTCAACTGCACCAACCCACCATTCACCTTTTTTGGTTGAGGTATAGTTTGGATATGCTTTCAAGGTATATGGGATTTCATTGTTGCCGCTCAACTGCGACAGGGAAATCGTATCCCGACCAGCAGACTTGCTGTCATCCCAAGCAATCTTTGATTTTGCTGTAACGGTCGAAGTTTTCGACTGTCCGGAGCCGCTCGCCGTAATTTTTACGGTTGCTTGTTCTCCATTCGGGGTTTTCCCGTTTGCAAACTTTGCTTTCAAATAGATTGCCTTTGTCTGACCATTTGCAATGTCATAGGTCAAATACCGGCTGTTACCTTCCACATGCATGGTAAAGCCACTATACTTTGCTCCATCCCGCAGGCCTTGCCCTGGGAAGTCAGGAAGCAAAAGGTTTTCCGGAATATCAATTCTGTAAGTCGTACTACGACCCCAGTGATTGACATTGTTGCCCGCTAAAGATAGATACAGATAAAATAGTTCCCCGGATTCCTGTTCCGATGTTCCATGATAAGAAGTATCTGTAAATTCCGCACGAACATTCGTCATAACATCCGGTGTTTGTCCCCAGCCTGGACGCCCCCAGCCACCGAAGCCGCCAAATCCTGGGCCGCCCCATGCGGAAGCCGTCAGTGAACTTATCGGAACACTCACCAGAATCATCAAAACAGCAAGCAGCATACTGATCACACGCTTGATGCATGATGTTTTTCGGATTTCTTCCATCTTTTTCCCGCCCTGTGTCATAGCGGTTTCTCTCCTTTCCATATTTCTGCAACACAGTTTTTCAGATTTTGTATCTCCCAAAGCCCACATTTTTCCGGCACACCAAAGGTGTAAATCTGGGTATGGATATACAGCCTTATTATAGCATACTCTTTCTTGAAATTCAACCACTCTACGATTTTTTTTACCGTTCTTTCAAATGCCACTACCAGTATTTCTAACTTTTATTAATCTTTTCATTATTTTATTCTCATTTATTTTTCTATCTTTCTTCATTGCTTTTAATTTATTTGATTTTTTCATCATAGATTTATCATTTTTAAAAACAAACAAAAATCGGCACTGTCCACTTGCAGACAGCGCCGATTTTTTCACGAACAAATTTTATTTAAGGGGAAATTGCGGATTCCAATTAGTTGATAATGGTTTCTTCGGTTTCCTTGTCGAACAGGTGCATTCTGTTCGGATCCAAAGCAACTCTCAGGTTCTTGTCGCCCTGCTTTGCAGTAGACCGTGGGTCAACACGAGCAGTCAGCGGAGTGCCCTGGCAATCCAGATACAGGAAGTTTTCAGCACCCATCATTTCGGTGATGTCTACGTCACATTCAATGATACCAGTGGTTGCAGAAGACAGGAACATTTCGTCATCGTGGATTGCTTCCGGACGGATACCCAGGATAACTTCCTTATCCACATAGTTTGCAAGCTTCTTGTCTTCCTTTGCAGCCGGAACAGCCAATTCGTACTTCTTTGCGAACTGTACGCAATAGCCGTTGTTCTTCTTCTTCAGAACACCATCGATGAAGTTCATCTGCGGAGAACCCAGGAATCCCGCAACAAACTTGTTGCCCGGTCTTTCATACAGGTTCTGCGGTGTATCGATCTGCTGAATGATACCATCCTTCATAACAACGATCCGATCACCAAGGGTCATAGCTTCGGTCTGGTCATGGGTAACGTAAATAAAGGTTGTACCCAACTTCTTGTGGATCTTAGAGATTTCAGTTCTCATCTGTGCACGCAGTTTTGCGTCCAAGTTAGAAAGCGGTTCGTCCAGCAGGAAGACCTGCGGATTCCGGACGATTGCACGACCCATAGCAACACGCTGTCTCTGACCACCGGACATTGCCTTCGGCTTCCGGTCGAGCAGGTGGCTCAGGTCGAGGATCTTTGCAGCTTCCTTTACCTTGCGGTCGATTTCATCCTTCGGAACTTTTCTCAGCTTCAGACCGAATGCCATGTTCTCATAAACGGTCATGTGCGGATACAGAGCGTAGTTCTGGAATACCATTGCGATATCTCTGTCCTTCGGAGCGATATCGTTTACCAGACGGTCGCCGATGTACAGTTCGCCCTCAGAAATTTCTTCCAGGCCAGCGATCATACGCAGGGTGGTGGACTTACCACAACCGGAAGGACCTACCAGAACGATAAATTCCTTGTCCTTGATCTCCAGATTTACATCCTTTACAGCAACTACATTGCCCGGATACTTTTTATAAATATGTCGAAGTGATAAACTTGCCATTTGCACAGTTCCTCCTAAATAAGATTTTCCAGAACGTCCCCGCGGCTGAGCCGCTTGCCGTTCCCGGTGACATATATATCATACCAAAAATAAAAACATTTTTCAAGTCGTTTATTGCCCAAAATTCTGCTTGTACATTTATCCATTATGACGAATGACTTTGGAGCGTTTGTAGCAAACTTGCAAAATCGGTTTCACATTTCAACAATTTTTGGACATCTTTTTCAGACAGCACACAACACGCTCCCAGCGGCAATTCCGGCGGCAGCAGCAGTCCGCCCATTGCAACACGTGCCAGTTCACTGACATGATTTCCCAGTGCGGCAAACATGCGGCGTACCTGATGATACTTTCCCTCATGCAGACAGATGAGGGCTTCCCGATCGGTGTCTGGAACCGGTGCTGCCTTTGCCGGCAGGCACTGTGCCCCGTCTGCCAGCGTGATGCCCTGTTCCAGTGACTGGAGGTAGCCGTCCTCCCATGGACGTGCCAGCACAATGTGATAATACTTCGCCACATGCCCCCGTGCCGCGATCACCTGATGGGCAAGCTGTCCGTCATCGGTCAGCAGCAGCATGCCGGTGGAGTCCTTGTCCAGCCGTCCCACTGGTCGCAGATCTTTCCGGCACAGTTCCGGCGGCACCAATTCCAGCACACTTTTCTGTCCCGCCTCGTCGGCAGAGCTGACATAGCCCTTGGGCTTGTGCAGCAGCACATAGAGATACTGGTCGCCACAGATCTCCCGTCCGTTCAGGCAGACCATGTGGGCTTCCGGCTGTACTGCCTGATCGGCTTTCCGGACAACTGCCCCGTCTACGGTGACTTTGCCTTTTTGTATCATCTGCCGCAGTTCCCGACGGGAATACATGGTACGTGCAGAGAGAAACTGATCCAGTCGCATAGAGGGACCTCCGTTCTATTTTTCATTTGGTTACATAAGCTGTACAAGCAACATTTTCTGAAAGGTGGTTTTTACATATGGGAAAACGCAGTGTACTCGCTCTGGGAATCGCAGGGGTATTGTTCGGGTGCGGGTTTTTGTGGCAGTGGCTGCACCAGCCGGAAGCAGAACTGGCACCGCAGGAGATCGTGCTCTCCGACGGAGCACAGCGGCTCGCCTTT
>ERZ840517.3048-NODE-3048-length-13545-cov-5.147368_pt1 | contig 13545 bp, 13 predicted proteins | sample MGYA00519876_ERZ840517 | MGnify/ENA primary metagenome ERZ840517 (study PRJEB31850, sample SAMEA3708882) | human gut metagenome | biome: human gut; feature: human-associated habitat; material: faeces | place: China | collected 2014 ... | reverse complement strand
CGCAACGCGTTGCGCTGAGTCCTGAGGCTGTTGCAATGAAGATGAGAATCAAGGACGTATTCAACAGCAATTTTGCCATTCAACGAACGGTACTTCTTACCGATATAAAATGATATGATTGAAGGAGAATCGGCACTAAGAGGGCGACCAACCCAAGTATCGTCGGATGAATAACTATTCCCGGCAGTGTCTTTCTGGGAACCTTCAATCAACTCAAAACGATCGGAAGAAGCAACCGTAAGAGAGGTCAACGCCACTTCGGAAACACCATCAAGTTCATCCAGGAGATCATTGATTCTTGCCGGATCTTTCACAATCTTCGAAGCAGCTTTCAAAACGCTCTTCGCTTCATCATACTTTTTTGATGAGACCAGCTCGTCAGCCTTGGCTAAAACCTCATCGGTGTAAGCGGAAGAGTAGTCAGCAAAAGCAACAGCACAGTCTCCAGATTTCTTAGAAGCCTTTTGCAGCGAAGTCAAAGCTTCCTCATGTTTACCAGAATCCCAGGCAGCACGAGCGTTCGCAAGAACCTGTTTACCCGCTTCCTCATCCTTAAGAGCATTTAGTTCAGCCTCGACATTCGCATAATCTTTATACGCGCTTTCGAGCGCATCATTAAGGCTCATGCTTTCTTCCACGGAATCGAAGCGCTTGGACAACTCATCAACTATCTCAGACTGACCATGCAAGTCGCCAAGATACGCTGTCAGGAGGCACGGAATTATTGCAAACAGGATACCGAAAATGACCGGATGTTTAGCATAAAATCGAGACTCTTTAGAAATGGAATCTTTATCAGCCATTGTCTCCCCTAACGCAAAACAAACAATATGAGTAACGCGTCTCTCAAAGGCACAAGCATGCCGGGCCACCATTTCAAAAGATAACAGTGTGCCGATCTGTGCAATCAATCGGACGAGCCGACAACCAACTTATTACTTCCGGTATTTTGTAGAGCTCTATTGTTTAGCGACACGACAACCCCCAATAATCAGTCGACTAAATTCAATGGTCAACAAGTGGATGTTAACGTCATGCACCAGGCAGTGAACGCCTGGAACAATATTACTCCCCGACACTTTAGAAGAGCGCATCAGTCTATTATTTTCCGCCAAACGGTAGCCTGATGATCGAACTGTTTGGAACACAGCGGTGACGCAAAATTTCTTTCGCAAATTGACAACCGAATAGCGGAACACGGCGCGCGCCCTGACATATGATTTTCAGCAACCAAACAGGAAATTACCGACAAAGAGACCGCGGACCGTGTCTGCGAACATCATATCGGTCGACGAGGGGCCGCTCGACGCACTACTCGACGAAGAGGCGTCCGGGCTTGTCAGAGCCGAACGCTACAAGAGGACGGCAGGCCGGGAGAACTACCGCAGCGGCCACTACGCGAGAAGGCTCATCACGGGCGTCGGGGAAATCGAGCTCAGCGTGCAGAAGCTCCGCGGGACGGCCGCGAGGACGGTGCGCGACGGGTTCGCCGAGACGCTGGCCTACACGGAATTCCCGCCCGATCACTGGCGCCGGATCAGGACGAACAACGGGATCGAGCGCATCAATCGCGAGATCAGGAGGAGGACGAGGGTCGTCGGAACCTTCCCGGACGGCAACTCGGTCCTCATGCTGGTCACTGCGAGGCTGAAGTACATAGTGGAGCACGAGTGGGGCAAGAGAAGGTACCTGGACATGTCCAAACTGGAGGAGATGGACGAGCTGAAGGAAAAGGCGGAGGGCTAGAAGAGGGCGGGGCCGAAGACGGCTAAATCAATTTGCGAAAGAATCTTGACGGCATCATTTCATGCGCAAACAATGCAGGTATACCGTTTGACGACTTTTAAATAGCAGGATCCGTATAGCGGAAAGCCAAAGACTTTTAGAGCCATCGCGACTAAAAAGGGGCACCGGCCTTCGCCAATACCCCTCAAACCGACACGAGACATGTCCCATAAGCAAATAGCCACCTGGCTATTTTCCACCCCTCGCGCTTACCAATGCGCGACGCAGCGGACCCGGGAAGAAATAGGCATGATCATTGAACCAGAGACTAAGCTGATGCTTTTTACTAGAAGCACGCGGTCCCAAATACTCGTCAAGAACAGAATCGAAACCGCCTTTCTCATAATCGGCCCAAAACTCATCGGACCTGCCATTTGCGGGAAACACCGTCCTCAAAGGGGGATTGCCCTTAACCGCCTCGCCAAGCTCTTTGTCAATCAAGTGGACACCGTCAACGGATTTAAGCAAACCCATTCCAGCATCAGAATTAACAAGAACAAGGCTAATACCGTCTTCGGTATTTCTATCAGCGCGCGACTCCGAAACGTAGCCCCAGAAATCTGCGAGCGTGATATCGCTCAATCGGTCAGTCCCCGTATAGGGACACGAATGGCAAGCATTTTGCGTAATGTAATCACCGAGGAAAGCTCGGAGATAATAGTCGTCCACAGTGCACCAAGAACGTCTATCCCCGTTTTCAAACAGCATTTCAAGGCTGAATACTGTCCACGAAGGATCTTTCTTCCTAAATCGCGCAGAAACAGCCTTACTTCCAGCCTCCCTCTCACGATAAGAAACATAGTCGCCCCAAACCCTGGGAGACGGAGCGCCATGGCAAAGAACATCTACCGTCATAAGATTCGCGGAAAGTCGGCCGCGCGCCAATCTGCGCATCGCATCGACCTGGCAGGAAGTTCCGGAAAACAGAACCCTCTCACCGCGTTTAAGCAAATCAAGACAGTCTGACAGGGCCGCATCAATACGACTCTGAACATACTTCGAACCGCGCATCTTGGCGATGACATCAATATCGTTAGAGACAATGTGCTCAACAATCATATCTTCATTCATGACCGCACCGCACACCCAGCCGCCTTGACGCACAAAGGCATCAGCAAGAAGCATAAACATACCGCCAGATGTTGCGGCCAAACGACGGCCCCGATCCTTGTCCCAGGCAGCCATCGTCTTTAAAGGCCTGTGTCGTGAGGTTGGCGAACCAACAACGGGACATGCCCTAGAGCAAGCGCCGCAACCAACGCATAGCCCATCATCAACCGCCGGCCGATAGAAGCCGCGCTCATCCTGTTCGAGATTCAAGGCTCCCCTAGCGCACGCTGCCACGCATGCCGAGCAACCAAGGCAATTATCTGAAGCTGGTAAACCAATTGTCTCTACATTACACACGTTAATGTCCTACTTTCAATGATTTCAAGAGAGTTTTAGCTATCCTGCGATACCTATATAGCGTGAACAGCATGAAGAGGAGGGAGCAGACGACAGAAACCAGAGTTGCGAATGCAAAACCAAATGAAATGAGGACACATTCAACAAGCAGCAGCCCGAGTCCAATGATCTGATATGGGATGTCAACATCAATGTTAATTAGTCTCTTTGTGTCATAAGCCCTCATGAGTGAAATCAAAACATAGGCAACAACACCAGCAATGATGGGCCCCCATGCCCCGATCGCAAAAGAGAGCAAAGCGCCAAGCACCACATTAACAAAAGCGCCAACCATAGTTGTCACAAATATCATGCCGTTGCTCTTAGCCGCGTTGTATAGAGTGCCGAAATAAGTCGAATATCCACTAATGACAGAACTGAGCATTAGAAAAGGAACGAAGACGTAAGCGGCAAAAAAATCACCGCTAAGCATAATGCGCGAAAGTGGAACGGTCAGTGCAATAACCAATGAACCAGCACACAAAAGGAATGCAGTAAAGACCTTAAAAACTGTTCCGAAGGAACTCCTAGAATCACTTGCATCGTATTCGCGTGCTGAGAAAATTTGCCACGACTGCTGGAAAATGGTAACAACCATATTCATCACCGCAGGCAACTTAGAAGCGGCTGTGTATAGTCCTGCGACATCGGCGCCTTGCGAGAACATAACGATATAACGACCGGAGAGATTAACAAACCACCAAGCCAGGGCGTTAGGAATCATTGGGAGGCTATAACGCAGCAGGTCTCGAGCCAGTGGTTTTGAAAATGCACCCATACTGGCAAAGCGCCAGACTTTGGCCCCAAAAAAGACAAGTAAAAGTTGAATGCCCTGCGACAGAATCAGCGCCAGCAGGTAGCCATTTACGCCCATGCCAAAGACGCCGAGGAAAAGGTAACCGGCACAGAACAACGTTAGTGCACCCAAAACCCCCGATGAGGCATAAAGTCGAGTCTTACCGATACCCTTGGAAAATTGAAGGCAAATCACTTTAAAGGAAGTAATAAAGCAGAGAATGACCAATTGCCATGTGTAATCAAAGCCAGTAAATGAATAGCCGAAAATTCCCGCAGCTGCCACAACTGGCAAAAGGAAAAGAGCGATACTGATACCCGTAGAGAATACGGCCTTATTATCGGAGTCCCGGTCGATTGAGAAACGAAACACGCCCTCATAGACACCGAGGCAGCAAAGGGGATAAAGCAATTCGGCAGTATTGTTTACAAGCTCACCAATACCGTATTGCTCAGTAGTAAGCAGTGCGGTATACATCGGAAGCAATAGGAACTGTATCAATTTCGTAAGCATGTTGCCGGCAGCAAAAACTGCAGCATCGCTTACAAGTGCCTTATAGCTTTTCTTCATTTATTACATTTCCTCAATAACGGATTTCAGACCATCATAATAATCGGCAGCGAAAGCAGGAGCGGAAACGCCATCCGGGAAGCGCTTCATGAAAGCGGACACAAGCCCTGGGACCTCCTCAAGATTGTCAGCAACAACAATCCCCTCATCCCCTGCATCTGTAAACCATTTGGCACCTGAGACAACCTTGTGATCATTGGTCTTAAGAACCACAACGGGCGTTCCGGCAATACGGGCAAATATCGTGCCATGATAACGATCGGTAACAATAACGCACTTTTGCGAATAAGATTCGATGACGCCCTCGATTCCGGTCCAAGCATCATGAGAGTCCAGATCGATACCATCCCATTTAACGGTGGTGTCAGTCCGAGAAACATCACAAAGACCGGAAAGAGCAGAAGCAAGCTTATCGATGGCCGCATAAGAGTACAGCTTCTCGCCATCGTTTCGAGCGCAAAGCAATACACCTTCGCGCTGGTTATCAAAGGAATATTTCCCAATCAATGAGGTCACAACGTCAGGATAAAGACGGACATCAAGTCGAGGATACAAATCTCGAGCAATCTGTGCAGAGACGGCATCCCTAGCCAAAAACAAAGTATTAACGTGTGACCCTATTGCCTTACGGTCCAATTCTTTACCACGTTTGCTGTTAAAACGAATTGAAGTCGGGAAAAAAACAATTCTGTTATCGGGAAAACAAGTTGAAGCAAGCCTATGCGGCGTCTCATCGTCGTGGAGTCCGTCCATCGTATGACCACTCTGCATGACAATCAAATCATTAGGGCGAATTAGATTCTGAATCATGCGGACAATCCTGCTGGTACCGGCGTTAAATGCCTTACTTGGAATTTTAATAATTTCAGCTTCCGAATAATTATTTTGGAGCCATTTTTCAATAACAAATTTTTGAGCTTGATCTCCCAAATTCGGGTGAGTGGGCACCCCAAAATACCAGATACGCATGCCGCTAGTCTTATCTAGTCTAGCCATTGAATCAACGAGCTCATTGTTCAGCTTGCGCATCGCAGGATAATGCATAGCAGTACGCACCGTAATCCCCACAGTGCGATTTACACCTTTTGCGATACCGGAAACAAAGGGGACGGACTTAATAGCCATTTTCAGCTTATTATTCATATTACATCCTAACTAAGAACTTATTTACTGTGGTAAACGATTAATTACAAGAGTGAATCGACGGGATCACGAAAAATGAGTTCACACGGCACAATTAAATACTTAGGGCTCAGTAAAACAGAGACATAAACCGCGACAAGTCAGCCGTATAAGGAACGATTCCATACCATTCAGGCCTAAATAATTGAACAACAACGAAATACATAACAGAAATCGCAATCAATGAGAACCGAACGAAACGCGTTTCTCCGTCATTAGCTGCCTTTAAAACGAGAGGCAAAGCAACAAGAACAAGAGGCGCGAAATAGTATCCGAATCGAGCAACAATTTGTACTTTCATACCGACGGCGGAAAAGACAAGCCAGAGCAGTTCACCCCAGCGCAAGGCAAGGCTGACGGACTTACCTTGAGCCACGCCCTCAGCGCGGTCAGCAACTTTTAGATAATTAAAAAATATGCCGACGAGCAGGGCATTAAATAGAAGTGAAATTAGAGCGCCAAAATAGTTTGACCCCATAAAGTCCGCATCATAAAAACTATTTTTGCCCAGGACTGCCGCGACCGCGTTAAGGAGTGGATTGACAAATAGAAAGCTGAATATAGCTCCAATTATAAGAACTGTCATGCTCATTAAGTTAATTTCAACCTTGCTGAGAGGGATGAGAGCAAACAGCACGAGAGCGGACCTATGGAATGAGGCGGCAAGGAACACGAGTAGAATAAATACAGGAACCTTACGATCCCTAAGTACAATTATTGCAAGCATACCGATTGCAATAGCAATTGCCTCGCGCATGATGTTCAGATAACTCGGAAACAGCAGGCACAAAAATAGCACAGTGGGCAAAATAGGCTCATCAGCGAGCTTAAAAATAAATAATGCAGTGCAGAGACATATAACCGCACTTGATGCTACGAGAAGAATCTGAAAATCACCGCTGATGAGTGAAAGAACCTTGCAAAATAATAGGAAACCGTACTCAAATCTGTCTGTCATCTCAACAAGAGAAGAGAACGGCAAACGAGAGGCACTTAAAAACGCTCTACAGTGCATTTCAGTATCAATACCAACTGAACTTGATCGCACTGAAGCAACAAAGAAAATTGCTGAAAAAGTGACTAAAAGATAGGTCTTTTTAAAGGAAGCGGAACGTTCAGGCCGTAATACAAAACCAAAAACTACCGCAAAGACAATAAGCTGCAAATATACCAACATTTAGATAGTCACCCTACTCCTTAGGTGCGGGCTGCGACATATCTACATTGTTTTTAATAACTACTCTATACATCCATTTCCCTCAATGCATCTCAATAAGAGAATTACCTTCATCAGCAATACTTTGCAGGTTCCGAGTTCAACCAATCGACTAAATTGAATCCTTGTGTAAAGCGATCCGTATCATTTGTTATTTCCCCCCCCCCGAACAGAGGCGGGATGATAAACCGAGCATGCAATATCGGGGCGTCGCATCGCCGTAAAGCAAATCTTGTTCGTGTGCTCCAAAGAATCAAACGCCCTAAGATCTTCTTCGCGACAATCATTCATCTGGCTGAATTTAATAAACAGATTGTCCCAGTTCACCCTTTCAACCCGTCGCTCCCATTTAGCTCTAGCCTCCTCAGGCGTTGGATAATGTAGAAATACAATCTCAACGTCATCGATAATTCCAACAGGCTTACTCAGCTCATTGCGAGATTTCAAAGTCTCGTAATGAGCCGAATCACAAGAATCGATGAATTCTATGGGCGTATTCAGATAGTGCCTTAAATCTCCCGCGAACTTTACGTATTCAGTTCCAAAAAAATACAGCCCTGCTGTAGGCGATTGATACGGTAAGCCGAAATACCGATAGACCGTTCCGGCCCAACAATTATTGGAAATAATAGAAAAATCGCTTCGTGTCAGATGATTTTGCCTACCCTTAGAAAAACGACTGTTAGTTTTCTCTCTGATTACCCGTTCAGCAATTCCAAAATAGTCTTTATTCATGTCTACGTCCTTCAACCAAAACCACACCCGTTGCATCGAAAAACGCATCTAACGCTGAGCAACAAGCCCCTCGTAGAACTCCATCAATTTCTTTGCATTAGCCGCTGCCGAATAGCCAGCGGAGGTTAATTTCTCAACAGCTCCGCTATCACGACCAACCGACATAGCATCAGCAAGTGCAGAGGCCCATACAGCATATGGCTCATTTAAACCGACAAATCTACTCACGCCCGTTATGTCACTTTCCTCAGGAACGCCAGTCGAAAAAACACAACGAAGCCCAGAGGCTTGAGCTTCAACAGCAGAGACAGGAAGCCCCTCATATAGCGAAGGCATAAAGAAGACGTCGAACAGCGAGTAAAAACGAGCGACGTCAACGCGCACGCCGGGCATGACGACGGATTCGTTTACACCAAGCTCCTTAGCAATGGCCCTAACTCTGTCCATGCCATCTCCAGCGCCCAAAATCACCCACTTAACATTAGGAATACTGCGCTTCAGCTCTGCGAACACCTTGACGCCAAATTCAAAGTTCTTTTGCTTGACAAAACGACCGACACTTCCAATAACGGGGTCACTATTGCCAATGCAGAGTTCAGCACGCAGGGAAGCATTGGAGCTATCGTCATATGCATAATTGCTGAGTACGATTCCATTTTTCATTACAGCAAACGGCTTATTTCCAAACAGGTATCTACCAGCTTCATCAGAGCACGCCACCCCATCAGTTGCATACCTCTTGCCCCACGCAATCAACGGAGCATTTCGAACACGATGAAGAACGTTGTCAGATGAACTATTCAGATGACTATGTAGGACACGATGTTCGATGCCGGCACGCTTAGCCTCCCTGAGAACGCAAAAAGCCGAGTTGGGCATATGACAATGCACGATATCGTACTCGCGTCCATGCTTAACGAAAAACTCTTCGACTTCTTTAATGAACTGGCCAAGCCCCGCAGAAGCGAAAGACACCGTATAGACACGAGAACCGTGCGCAATAAGCTCCTGATCATAAGTGCAGTCACGCAAGGGTTTACCATTCAATGTTGCATGGTGTAGATAATCAAATACAACTCGATGCTCATCAATGCCCAAAGACATGTTATGAACAAATTGAGAAACACCGGCAGAACGACTTAATGAGGGAACCACTTGGAGAACATGAATTGGAGATGAGGTAATCAAGCTAGTCAACCACCGTAACAATTGCGTCGGCATGAAAACGAGCAGAAACGCATGCTTGGGCATTCTTTGAATAATTCCCTATGGAAATCAGCATGACCAATTCCTCCCAATAGGGTAGTTTCAATAGACCGCGAATCGCTTTTTCAGGACCTCGTCTTAGCATTGTATTGAGCGGACAAGAAGCCAAACCCTGCTCTTCAAGTGCCAGCAATAACGCCATTGCAAAAATGCCGCCATCAACAAAGCCCTCGTTACGTTCTTGCGGTCCAAAGTAAACCCGATTATCAACCGTCAACACGACGAGCATTGGAGGCATCGCGTAGCCTCTGAATCCACTTGTAATTCCTAATGTCTCATGGATGAGTTCCTGGTTATTGATAATCCGAACTCTTGTTGGTTGTCGATTGCATGCAGACGGAGCTTTGGTGGCCGTCTCGATAGCATTAATGACCTTTGTCAACGAAACGGGTGTATCAGAATACTCTCTAACAGAATGACGGTTACTTAATAGCTCGTCAACAGAACCTGGAATAATGCCTGCCACAGCAAAATCATGAGCGATTTTGCAGCTTCCACCGGGATATAAAGGCTTTGAATCCAGTTTAGAAAACAGTTGGTCGCCAATTGCTTGCATAAACATATGCGTATATTCAGAACTATTCTCATGTCTGTCACGATATTCGATTAGCGCACCCAAGGCGGATTGATAGGCCAGGCTATCCGTACTTCCACCCATATCTTCAAAGACATGCATGTAGCGAGAGAGTTCGGCGAGAACCTTCACTCCAAATCCAGCACGAAAGTCCTCGTGGCTCAACCCTTTTTCAAGCTGATGGGTACAATAAATTATATGAGCTTCTGCTTGCTCTGCATATTTGATCTTGTTTCGAGAATAAGACTTCCCGAACCGTGCCGCCTGCCGCATTGAAGCGGCGAGCAAACTTGGATAGCCATTAAAAATGGCCCTCGCAACCCCCATGACAGGATCAGGCAAATGATCCTTTAAAGCAGAAACCGAAATATTTCCCATCATATTTCCTAAATATCCAAGGCTTTTTCAATAAAAGAAAAGGCTTCATTTCGTTTGAGATTAAGCTGTGCCTGAACCGAATTGGAGTCGTAATCAAGTTCAGAAATAGTCAGATTTCCAAAGTCATCCAACAAATGATTGTCAAGATTAGTCATATTTAATAGGTTTGAAATTCTTCCGTTAAAACGACCAGGGCTGATGGCGACAAACTTCTTTCCAAGATTTACGGAATAGGCAGTTCCATGGAACGAGTCCGTAATGACAATTTCGGCCCCAAGGAACAGAGAAAGGAACCTTCCCACGGAAGGACAGATAACAGCATTCTCGCCAGAACGCTTCTCATGCACACCGTATGCAATTCGCATAACCTTGAGACCAGTCTTCTTGGCGACCCTTTGTACATAAGAATCGAACTCGGCATTACGGTTGAGCTGATAGACCAGAACATAGGGTTCCGGAGAAATCCAACCATCTGCAATTGCTTCCCAATCATCACGATTCAACATGAGCGTGGGATCGATAACGGGCATAGCCCCATGGACACCGATAGAATCAAGAAGGTCAGCCGCCTCTTGCTCGCGTACAGAGATACAAGAGTAAGAGGAGAGAGCCTTTCTCATCGGCTCAGCTTCCCAATCCTCGAGCGTGGCCTTGCCGATACTCGCAGCATAGGCAATCTTCTTTTTCCCCTCGGGAGCAAAGGAGAGATAGAAAGCACGGTCAAAACCGTTATTCCAAATGCTATTCCAAACCTGATCGCTACCAGTGCAGTAAATATCTGCTACCGGAGGATTCGCGTCCAACTCATCTGCGGAATAGTACGAACGCTCAGTCAGCGCAAGCTTGGAATGTCTAAACTCATCAAGGGGGGCGCGTCTCCTTGCAACCATACGAGAAACCGGTATTTTTGCAATCTGCTTGACGCCAGGAACCTTAAATATAGGCATCTTCTTTACGAGCTGGCCGTTAAGGGCACGATCCACTTCGTTTTCGGGAATCGCATCCTTACGGTAGTAATCAATTATTTCGGCATCTGCTCCCACACGAGCCAAAACAACCTGAGTTGCATAGGTCTGCAGGCAGGAGCCATAGTTCGGCGAGTTATGGAGTGTTATAACTCCGACTTTTCGAGACATGCACAAACCTACTTTCTGAGTAATTTCTTATAAACAAACGAACGAAGTCCGTTAGGCATGACACAAACAACGGCATGCGGAACAAATGAGGCAACAAAATCAACAGGGCTAAACCAGCCAGTACGCAATTGAGCAAACTTGAATTTCCAGATATGCGGTAGATACGAAGGGCCGCCTCTGCGAGCATAAAAATCGGAGCTCACGCGCATCGCCACAAGTGGTTCAGGTAGATTATCTGCGCGACAGCCACTGGCTAGCATCCTGTTAAATAAATCCCAATCTTCGAAATAAAGATATTCAGAGCTGTAATTCCCAGCCTCCAGCACCTTAGATTTTTTAAACGTCATAGGTGGGTGCCGGAAAGGATTTCGACGTTTGGAACAAGCGAGAATATTGTCCAGTCCCTTGGGCAAATTCGTTGAAGCAATTGGCGTCTCAGGAGAGTCAATAAACTCGACGACATCGCTACCGACCATATCGAGCCCACTTTCAATAGCGGCAAGCTGCTTCTCCATACGATCAGGACGCGCCACGTCATCGGTGTCCATACGCGCAACGATTTCATTAGAACAGGAGAGTACGCCCTTATGAAGAGCATATCCTAGTCCATGGTTCTCACTGTAGGAAACAAATTTGAACAGATCGGGCCACTGCAAGTTATATTCGGAAAGTACCGACTCGAGTTCAGCAGTCAAGGGTCCGTCCTTAACCATTACGATCTCGGCCGGAGGCACAGTTTGAACGAGCATGCTGTCGAGGGCCTGGCGCAGAAAAGTAGGGTTTTCTTTTTTGTAAATGCTCATTAATACGCTATAAGCGGTCGTGGCGACTGAAGTGGTCATCTATCGCCCCGTCCTCTTCTTGCCGAACATGGCACCAAAAGTGCCGGTAAAGCATTTCCAGTCCATGCGGAAACAGCGATTGCGCACGTAGTGGAGTTCAATCTTCTGTCGCAGACCGCTCTCGAACGTCGCGGCATTGCGGTCAGTCGCCTGCCACAGGCCCGTAATGCCGGGCTGGACAGAGAGCAGCTCAGCCTTTTCCTCATCGGAAAAATGCTGTTCAAGTTCGTCTCTTGTTATGGGACGCGGACCGATGACGGAAAGGTCGCCGTTCAGCACGTTCAGGAACTGCGGCATCTCATCAATGGAGCACTTGCGGATGAACTGCCCGACTTTGGTAATGCGGGGGTCATCGTCGACCTTACGCTCGACTTCCCACTGATGCAGTTGCTCAGGGCTCAGATACTTCTGCACGTTGCCGGCATCGGCGACCATGCTGCGAAGCTTAAGGATCTTGATAGTCTTACCACCCTTGCCAATGCGCTCTTGTGCATACATAGGGCTACCGGACGATTCAAGCCTAATGAGTGCACACACCGCAGCAACAGGAATTAGCAGCAGAACACTCATCAAAAGACTGAACACAAGGTCAAACAGCCTCTTAACAATGCGATACCCAAGCGTGCCGCTCGGCTTTATCTGATCGAAAAGCAGTGCGTTCCCCATAGATGCACGGCTCTCTGTCATTTCTTTATTAGCAGTCACGATAAAACTTACGTCCCTGTCCCCAGGAACCCCCCCCATCCACGAATTCAAAAAACGAATGAATTGCCGGTTCAACGTCCCCTTACGTTTTAATCGGCACGTCAAGCGGAAGCACTTCCCTAAAGCGGGAATCGCCCTCGCCAACGTCTACCAAACACCAGCGTTTGCGACGGTCGATCTTGTGCACGCGGGCCTCTTGCCCCACCAAGGGCCCCTGCTCTATGTGCAGCACGCCGTCTTCGATGCGAGCTACGCTGTTGCGCACCACGCCGTTGTCGTCGAGCACACTGCGGTACCAGTCCTGCGCATCGTCCGGCATGGGCGCATAGGCCCGCTCCTTGCTGCCGGCAATGCGGCAGCCAAAGCTCAACTGGGCCAAAGCCTTATCGAGCACGGCGGCATCGCGCGTGGCGACGAAGAAGTATTCCTTGTACATTGGTTTGGTTTGGAGCGACCAAGCGCCGTCACGCTTAAGCCAGAACTCCTTTTGCATCACAAAAGCGTCCTGCATCAGCTCGTGCGGAATAATGCGGCGGACCTTTTCGCAGGTCTCGCGCTCTTTACCGTTGGGGGTGTGGACCAGATACCAGCGGACGCGGCCGTGCTGGCTGTTGGTGGTGGCGCCGTTAAATGCGCCCGGCAGCTGCTCTTGGCGCCGTGCCGTCTGTTCCATGTTCTCGCCCCCTCTTTTGGATTTGCGATGCACGCAAATGCAAGGGCGTTTAGAACAGGCTTCTCGCTCGCAGCTAGGCGCAGTCGCAAAAGTACAGGTTTTTGTATCTTTCGACGTTGCTCATTATACGAGCAAACTGCTCACGTTTTCCCAGATTACACAAATTGCAGCGCGAACGGACACATCTCCTTGATTCTCATCTTCATTGCAACAGCCTCAGGACTCAGCGCAACGCGTTGCG
>ERZ840517.3025-NODE-3025-length-13624-cov-4.448375_pt1 | contig 13624 bp, 10 predicted proteins | sample MGYA00519876_ERZ840517 | MGnify/ENA primary metagenome ERZ840517 (study PRJEB31850, sample SAMEA3708882) | human gut metagenome | biome: human gut; feature: human-associated habitat; material: faeces | place: China | collected 2014 ... | reverse complement strand
TCCAGTTCCTTCGACTTTCCAGCGGTAGCGATAATGAATGCACCTCCAAACAATAGTCCATAGTGTTGCGTTTTTTGGCATAGAAAACGCGGCCGCCCCAGTTTCGGGACAGCCGCGCAAAATTCACTCAAGAGCGCGATTCGGTCTTCAAGACGAATCGGTTCAGGGTATAGCCCGGGGATTCTTACCCCTCAAGGCGAGCGCGGCACAGGCCGTAGCTGCTTTCTTTACTCGAACATTTTACCACACCCCGGGGAGGCTGTCAAGCATTTTTATGCGGGAATTTGAAAAATATTCTTAAACTTCAATCAGCTCCCCCAGCTCCAGCGAATATATCCCTTTATAAGTCACCCTCCGGGGGGCAAAGCGCTTATCGATGGCCCTGGCGTAGAGTTCCAACTGAGCGCGGTAGGCTCGGACGAAGTCGGCAGGAGTCTTGCGGCGGTCCGTCTTGTAGTCCAGAAGCTCGAGGTGGTCGGGGTAGATGAGGACGATGTCCGCGATGCCCTGCACCAGCACCCCGGCGTCGGCGGCAGGGCCGTCGGGCAGGGCGCGGCCCTGGGCAGCCATGACCTCGGCGGCGGGCAGCGACGTGATAAAAGCCAGCTCCCGCAGCACATCCTCTGCCCCGCAGATGCGGCGGAACGCCTCGCTGCGCACAAAGCGGAGTATCTTATAGACATCCAGCTTCCCGGCAATGGCGGGGGACGTGAGCTGCGCCGCCGCCTGACGCTCCCGCTCGGCGCGGACGGCATCCAGAACGGCGTCGTCCTCTGCGTCCCGCACAGCGGCCAGCGCCCCGAAGTCTGCGTGCTCGAGGAAGGCATGGAGAGCCGTACCCATCTCGGCGGCGGTGAGGCCGTCCTTCGAGAGGAAGCCCGGGCGCTCGAGGGTGGTCTGCTCAGCAGCGTGGACGAGGCTGGTCACGCTGACCTTGGCCGGGATGTCCGCCAGCGCTGCCGCCGGATACCGCCAGCCGAAGCCCTGCCGCAGCGTCTCCACAAGGGCCGGGTCGGCCTCGGGCCGGGGCGGCTCTTCCGCCTCGGCGGGGGCTTCTTCGGGCGGGAGAACATCGGCCTGCACTGTGAGGGCGATGGTGCTCCCGGTGTCCGCAAAGGGCAGCTCGAGGTTCCCCGCCAGACGGCGGAGAGGCCCGCCGTTGGGGTGGACGAGGAGCGCCGCCCGCAGCCAGTCGGCGAAGCTGCCCGCCTGAGCGTTCAGGGTCTCCCCCGCCCCGGCGGCGAGGAAGGCGGCGGCTTTGGCGAAGGGGTTGGACGTCCGGCCAATGCCCAGCGGGACCGTCAAGATCAGCTTATCCTGCGCCCGGGTGAGGGCCACATACAAAAGCCGCATCTGCTCGCTCCGCATCTCGGCGGCATGGACCGTGGAGAGGGCGGTGTAGGCCGCCGTCTTATAGGCCCCCTCGCCGCCCTCGGGACGGAGACGGAGGCCCGCGCCGCAGACGCGGTGGAGCAGGACAGGCTGGCGGGTGTCGGCGGCGTTGAACTGCCGGGCCGTGTCGGCCACGAACACCACCGGGAACTGCAAGCCCTTGGAGCGGTGGATGGTCATGATGGTGACGCAGCCGGGCCGCGCCCCGCCGGGGGCAGTCTCCTGCCCGGTGGAGCCCGCCAGCGTGGCCGCGTCGATGGCACGGACGAGGGCCGAGATGCCGCCCGCGCCCGCCCCGGCGCAGAAGGAGGCGAAGCGCCGCGCGTCCTCCCGGCGGCGCTGGCCGTTCTCCATGGCACCGAGGGCGGCGAGGTAGCCGGTGGAGACAAAAATTTCTTCCAGCAGTTCCTCCACCGGCACGCTCCGGGCCATCCGGCGCAGGGCCGTCAGACGCTGGTAGAACGCCTGCACCCGGCGGGTGAAATCATCCTCCGCCCCGCTCTGGACGGCCTGTAAAACTGCGCCGTAGAGGCTGATGCGGGTGTGCTGATCGGGTGTCTGCGCCCCGGCCCGGAGACGGACGAGGTCGTCGTCCGTAAAGCCGAACATCGGCCCCAGCATGGCGGCAGCGAGATAGATGTCCTGCGCGGGGTTGTCGATGACCCGCAGCAGGGCGATGAGGGGGCGGATGTGGGGCGCGTCCAGCAGGTTCTCCCGGGCGTCGGCGTAGACCGGGATACCCCGGGCCGTCAGGGCCTCGGCATAGGCCGGAAAGTCGCCTCTCGCCGCCAGCAGGACACAGCAGTCCTCGTACTGCACCGGGCGGGTGGTGCCGCCGTCCCGCACCGGCTCACCGGAAGCCACCATCGCCTCGATGCGGCCGGCGATATATTTTGCGTCCGTCTCGGCGGCATCGTCGGGCAGGAAGTGGGCCTCCACACTGCCCTCGTACGCGCCGGGTGCGCCGCAGACGAGGCGCTGGCCGTCGCCGTAGGCCGTGTCGCCCAGAGCAGGCGTCATGAGCTGTTCGAAGATAAAGTTGATGCCCGCCACCACCTGCGGGGCAGAGCGGAAGTTGGCGTCCAGCGCCAGCATGGCGTTCTCGCCGGGCCTGCCGTCTTCGGGCCGGGGGCGGGCCTCGCCGCCGGGCAGGAGGGGCCAGCTCTCCAGCTTTTCCCGGAAGATGCTGGGGTCCGCCTGACGGAAGCGGTAGATGCTCTGCTTTAAGTCGCCCACGAGGAAGAGGTCATCCCCTGCCGAGCTGGCCAGACAACGGTAAAGGGCGTCCTGCAGGGCATTCGTGTCCTGATACTCATCCACCATGACGGCGGCGTAGCCCTGCCGGATGCCCTGACACAGCTCGGTGGGCTGGCCGTCGGCGTCCCGCAGGAGCCGCAGGGCCAGATGCTCGAAATCGCTGAATTCCAGCAATCTTCTCTCCCGCTTCCGGGCCGCAAAGCGGGCGTCAAAGTCCCGCACGGCGGCAAAGAGGGCGCGGAGGCAGGGTTCGGCGGCTTTCCGGTCAAGCTCGGCTTCGTCGAGGCTGCAACTGATGAGGTCTTCGATTTTCTCAAAGAGCTTTGCGGCCTCGTCAGCCCGGGTCTTGACGGCGTCCTTGTGCTCACCGGTGAGCCGCTTTTTCATATTTTTGAGGCCGGGGGCCTGTTCCATGCCGAGGACGTAGGGCGTCAGCCTGTCGTAGAGGGGCGTCCATTCCCCTGCCCCGGCCAGACGCTCCACCTCGCCCAGCAGGGCGGCGGAGTTTTCCAGCCGCTCGAGGGGTTCGGCGAACTTCTCGTTCACTGCCGCCACGGCCTTTTCCTTGGCGGCAGGGGTCTTCTTGCTGGCCTCGGCGTCGGCCTGCGCAGTCACGAAGTCCTCCCTGCAGTCGTTCCGCGCGGCGCAGAGCAGTTCCTTCGCGGCCCGGGCAGAGCGGGCGGCCTCCTGCATCAGAATATCATGCCAGCAGGTGCGGGCAAAGCCGTTCTCGTCCTGCCACGGGGCCAGCATCTCGTCCAGCTTTTTATCGTAGTCCGGCAGGGCGCGAAGGAAGTCATAGACCTGCAAAACAGCCTCCCCCGCCGCCTTGTCGGTGCGGCCCTTGCCGTAGAGGTCGGCAAAGGCGCAGAAGTCCGCATCCTGATAGGCCGCTTCCAGCGTCTCGGAGAGGGCCGCGTTCCGCAGCATCTCCACGCTGCCGGGGTCGGCAGGGGTGAAGTCCGGCGGGATGTCCAGCGCCTGAAAGTGCTTGTGGAGCAGGTCGAGGCAGAAGGCGTCGATGGTGCAGATGGGGGCTCTCTGCAGCAGCATCCGCTGGCGGCGGAGGGCCGTGTTGCCCGGCTCTGCCTGACTGCGGCGGAGCAGCGCCTGCCCGATGCGGGCGCGGAGCTCTGCGGCGGCGGCGTTGGTGAAGGTGACGATGAGGAGCCGGTCGGCGTCCACGGGATGTTCCGGGTCGGTGATGAGCCGGACGGCCCGCTCCGTCAGCACGGCGGTCTTGCCGCTGCCGGCGGCGGCGCTCACCAGCAGCGCACCGCCCCGGTCGTCGATGGCGGCACGCTGGGCCGGGGTCCATTTTGTCTCGCTCACTGGTCTTCCTCCTTTTTCTCTTCCGGTTCAAAAGGCTTTGCAGGGGCGTCCAGCGCCCGCTCTCCGATGCCGTCCTCATGGCAGCAGATGAAGCCGTAGTCACACCACCGGCAGGGGCTGCGGCCCGTGACCAGCGGCTCGGCGGCGATGCAGCCGCCGTAGAGCTGTTCGCCCATCTGGGTCACGAGGTCGTCCAGATGGAGCTGGATGCGGGAGAGCTTGGCCTTGTCGGCACGTTTCTCTTTCTGGTAGGGGCTGGGTACACCGCCCCGGAAGCTGAAGGGCAGATACCGCCCCGTCTCCTCGGCGTCCATGGCGTCAAAGACCTTCTGCTCGTCCCGGACGAGGCCGTCCAGCTTGTATTCCATGCTCCGGGCTGCCTTGCCCCGGGTGGTCGTCTCGGGGGCCGGGTCGGCCAGCAGGTACAGCACACCCGCAGGCTCTGCCCCGGTAAAGCGTCCGTCGGCGTCCCGGGTCAGGCTGAACAGGTAGAGCAGCATCTGACAGTCGAGGCCGCAGTAGACTTCCCGCAGGTCGAGCTTTTTCGTGCCGGTCTTATAGTCCACCACCCGCACCCAGCGGGTGCCGTCGTCCTCGATCCACTCGTCGGCGCGGTCCACGGTGCCGATGAGCTGCACCGTCCGGCCATCCGAGAGGCGGTAGGTCTGGCCCCGCACGGCGTCCTCGCCGGGGCCGATCTTCAGCTCACAGGCCACCGGTTTGAAGCTGGACTGGCGCTGCTCATCCCGCAGGTAGCACAGCAGGCCCGTCATGCTCTTTTTGAGGCGGGAGAGCAGATAGGCGAAGCGGGCCGTGTCCTCGGGGAGGTAGCGCTTTGCGTACTCATCTACGAGAAGCCCGGCCAGCGCCGCCATGGCCTCGTCGTCGAGGTCGAGGAAGGGCTGTAAGCCAGCGCAGGGGTTGTCAGGGCCGGGGTGGGGGTCGAGGGCCATCTGGAGCACCCAGTGCATGAGGGTGCCGCTCTGGTCGGCGGAGAGCTCCGCCCGCTTCCGGGGTCGCAGACCCAGCACGTACTGCAGAAAATAGCCGTAGCGGCAGGTGTAGTATTTTTCGAGCTGACTGGGCGAGATGCGGAGCCGCCGGCCCAGCAGCGTTTCCAGCGCTTCGAGGTCGCTGACCTGCCGGGGGCTGCGGCCCGCCATCCGGCGCAGGAGAGCGAGGCCCTCGGGTTCCGCCCCGCCGGGGGCATGAAGAGCCTCGGTAAGGCTGGCGCGCTCGATCTCCGTCAGGGGCCAGCCGCCGCCCAGCACGTCGAGGCCGTCGGCGGCGGTGGCGGCAAGGTCGGTCAGGTCGAGTTCCGGCGCACCCGGTCTCAGCACCTCCACGATGGGCTCGAGGGCGGCGCAGAGGGTCTGGCCCTGCCCCTTCGGCCAGCTGAGCCAGAGGCCTCTGGCCGGGGCGGTGAGGGCCTTATAAAAGCAGACCTGTTCCCGCACCACCCGGTTCTCGAAGCAGTCCGGAAGCTCGATCTCCTGCGCCATCAGGGCGTCGCGGTCGGCGTGGGTCAGCAGGCCCGTCTCGCCGGGCGCGGCGGGGAATTCGCCCTCGGAGAGGCCCAGCACAAAGACATAGTCCGGTGCGTCAAGGCGCATCTTGCCTGCGCTGGCCAGCACCACGGCGTCCAGCGTCTGGGGGATGTGGCCGAGGTCGGACGAGCGCAGCAGCAGCCCAAACAGCTCTTCGTACTCGGGGATGGTGACGCTCTGGCCGCCCAGCAGGCTCGCCATCTCGTCCAGCAGTCCCATGACCACGTTCCACTCCCGGGCGGCTTCCTCGGCGGCGGGGATGCCCCGCTCGGCCCGGATGGCCTCCACCTGCGCGGCCTGAGCGTCCTCCGCGCCCAGCTCCTTCAGGCAGAAGTAGAGGGCGCGGCTCATCTGCTCGGCGTTGGCAGAGCGGAGCTTCGCGCGCAGGCCGTCGGCGGCGGTGATGAGAAGGGCGCGGGCCTTTTCGGCCCGGGCAAGGTTTTCTTTGTCCTCGTCGGTGGGCTCCACATCGCCGAAGCCCCGGGGGTTCTTCTCGAAGGGCGCACGCCACGCCGCCGCATTCGGCGACCAGGTGTAGGCGTAGTTCTCGAGGGCGCAGACCTCTTCCTCGGTGAGGGCGCAGAGGCCGGTCTTGGCCAGGGTGGTAAGCTGTTCCGTCAGCTCTGCACCCCGGGCGAGAGCCAGCAGACACCGTACCGCCGTGGCCGGGGCGCTGAACTCGGGAGTCGTCGGCTCGTCGCAGTAGAGGGGGATGTCCGCCATCCGGAACTCGTACTTCACGGCGGCGCGGTATTTCGAGATGTCGCGGCAGACCACCGCCACCTTCCCGCAGCGGACGCCCTGCCGCATGAGGCGGCGGATGGCGGCAGCGGCGGCGCGGGCTTCTTCCTCCCGGCTGGGAGCGGCGAAAAGCTTTATCTCCGGGCAGGCCGTGGGCGGGTCACACCGGCCCGTGGCCAGCAGCTGAGCCGCTGCGGCGAGGCCGGGGGCATCGGCGTGGCGCATATCCCGGCGCAGCAGTTCCGGCACGGCCACTTCAGTGCCGTTCCGGCGGGCCAGCTGGCGCAGCTGGGCCGCCACCTGCTTCGCGCCGGAGAAAAGGCTCATGTCCCCCGGCACGAGCGGGGTGCCGTCGTCGCAGAGGGCCACCGTCACGGTGGGCAGCGAGGCCAGCAGGGCGCCCATCAGCCGCTTTTTCGGGGCGTTGAAGGTGTCGAACTCGTCGATAAAGACGGCCCTGTCCCGCAGGAACTCCGGCAGTTCGCCCCGGGCCAGCGCGGCCTCGAGGCGGGATGCGGCCAGCTCCAGCCGGTCGGAGGGGTCCATGCCTGTCCCGGCCAGCAGGGTCTCGTAGCCCTGAAAGATGAGGGCCAGTTCACTGAGCTTGGCGCTGTCGGTGCCGCAGTCCTGCGCCAGCTCATAGAGCTGCCGGCCCGAGAGACCCGCGCTCTTGAGCTCGTCGATGGTCTCGGCGGCCATCTGGCAGAAGGCGGCCGAGCGGCGGTGGCGGTAATAGTAATGGACATTGTCCTGCAGTTCCTCGAGGGCGCGGCGCACCAGCACGGCACGGCCCGCGTCGCTGAGGGTCTGGACGGCAGAGCCGCCCTCCGCCGACAGGATATGCTCGGCGAGGCTGGTGAAGGAAAAGCTCTCCACCAGTCCGCTCAGCGCGTCGCCCAGCTCCCGGTGGATGCGGCCCTCGGTGGACGAGGTGAACTGCTCCGGCACCAGCAGGATGCTCTTCTCCCCCGCCTCGGCCCGCGCCCGGATGCGTTGGTACAGCAGGGTGGTCTTTCCGCTGCCGGAACCGCCTAAAAGTAGTTTTAACATGGTGAATCTCTCCGTTGGGTCAGTTTTCTATCGTGGGCGGCTTGCCCTCATTTTTCTATCATTGTACCACAAAATTGCAGCGACATCTATTCTGTGGTACAATGAAGAAAAAATCATCTCAGAAAGAGGACACCTGCATGAAAATTTTAGCAGTAGATTACGGCGACAGCCGCACCGGCCTCGCCACCTGCGACCGCACCGAGTTCCTGACTTCCCCCATCACGCCCCAGATCACCGTCAAGGCCCGGGACAAAGTTGCCGCCAGGGTCTGCGAGGTGGCAAAGGAGATCGAAGCCGAGCTCATCGTCATCGGCCTGCCGCTGAACATGGACGGCACCGAGGGCGAGCGCGCCCGCAAGAGCCGCAAGCTGGCCAAAACCGTTGAGATCTGGAGCGGCCTGCCCGTCCGGATGTGGGATGAGCGCCAGACCACCTGCGCTGCTGCTGACCTCCTCGACGAGAGCGGCACCTTCGGCGCAAAGCGGAAAAGCATCCTCGACTCGGTGAGCGCGACGGTGATATTGGACGACTACATCCAGTGGCGGAAGGAGCATCCGGGGGAGGTCTGAACGCCCCCGCCGCCCCTGCGGCAAAGTTTCTTTGCGAAGTCCGGACAGTTTGTTGCAAAGTCCGCAGAAAATCGTCGTTTTCCGGTTTGTTTTCACAATTTTCCTGAGCCGAATTTGTATAGTTTTCCGGCTTGACAGCACCGGCTCTTCTCCGATAAAATGAGGGTAGAAGAACCCCCTGACCAGATGGCCGGAGAGGACGCTTCTTCATGAGAAAAAACAACTGGACTCACCAAAACAAAAACGATTGGAGGCGACCCACATGACAAAACTGAGAAAGCTGACTGCCCTGCTTCTGGCCGGTGCACTGACCCTTCTGCTCCTGACCGCCTGCAGCGGTGGCGGCGGTTCTTCCGGCCCGGAGGCCCAAGCCGAAGTCGAAGCCAAGGTGATGCAGGCCATCAACAACGACCGCGCCAACGACCGCGCCGCGCCCCTGAGCAATGACCCTGATATGCAGCGTATCGCCAAAGAAAAGCTTGCCAATACCAATCTGGACGCCGATCTGAAAGGCAGCATTGGAAGATATAAGTTCTACCACGACGTAAAGTACGATGAAAAAACTTCGACCCTGACCCTCATCGCCCAATACGATTATCAGAACACCAAGCTGGAAGATCTCATCGGTTGCATCACCCAGAACAATGAGGCTTCTAAGCTGAAGTTCGATCATTCCAGCAACTGGACCAAGGTAGGCGTAGCAGCCAAGACCCATAACGGGAAGACCTACATCGCCATCACTCTGCAGGTAAAGAGGACTTGACCTGTCCCTTTTCCCCTATAAACGCAGATCACCCGCCAGTTGGCGGGTGATTTTTTGCAGCTGTCCCACCGCCCGGAGGGCGGAAAAACAGCTTCTTATTCGTATTTCGTAATGGTCACACTGTTGATGGTGACAGCCTCCGCCGGGCGCTGAGTTTCGTCCACGCCGGTCTGGGCGATGGTGTCCACCACTTCCATCCCTTCGTACACCTGCCCGAAGACGGTGTCGGTGTAGTCGAGGTAGGGTGCGCCGCCCGCCGTCTGGTAGGCGCTCACCACGTCGGCCCGCCAGCCGGCGGCGTTCATCTGGTCGATGAGCTCCTGCGTCACCGAGCTGCTGCCCGGCAGGGTCTCCATGACATAGAAGACGCTGGCGCAGTCGCCGGAGGCGTCCGCTGCCGCACAGAGTGCGCCGGAATAGTGGTGGAGCTTATCGGTGGTCTCGGCGGAGAAACGGTTCCCATTCCAGATGGTGGTGCCTTTGCCGTCCGCGCCCTGCCCGGCCTCCACCACGAAGTCCTTCTCCACCCGGGTGACGGTCAGTCCGTTGTAAAAGCCCTGCTGGGCCAATGTCGTGAAGTTTTGCACGGCCTGCGGGGCCTCGGTGGAAAAAAGCACTGCTTTGAACACGCCTGCCGAGGTATCGAACACCGCGATGGTGTCCCCCGCCGCCGGGTGGGTGAACTGCAGCTCTGCCGACTCCACCGCCGGGCGGCTGATCTTCTGCACCGTGTCGGCCTTCCCGCCCTGGATGCTGGAGAGGATATTGTCCGCACTGCACCCGGCCAGAACTGCCGTCAGGACCAGTGCCGCCATTATTTTTTTCAAGGCTCTCATGATCGGGCCTCCCTGTCCATATATTATAGCAAAGATGGCTTTTCAAAAGCTATCGCTATAGTATATCACATTCCGGCCCGGGAAGCGAGAGGGAAAAGCGTGAAAATTTGTTATTAGATTTCTATGCGAAAAACATCTTGACGAGCGGGCAAAAAAACGCTACACTATAGGCGTACCCGGAACCCACAGCTCAGAAGGAGCGGAGCGGGCAGGGTGTGACAGTTATCCCATTTTTTAGATATTTGACAGGAGAACGTGACTTATGGCAGAAGATATGAACAAGTCCGCCGCTGAGACCGAAGAGGAATATCAGCCCGACCTGATGACCCTCGAGGACGAGGACGGCAATGAGGTCACGTTTGAAGTGATCGACGCTCTGGACCATAAGGGCGTGCATTACCTGGCCGTTGTCGAATACGCCGAGAATGAGGAAGACCTGGACGAGGACGCCCAGCTGGTCATCCTGAGCGTCGGCGAGGACGACGAGGGCGAGTATCTCGATGTGGTCGAGGACGATGAAACCCTGCTGGAAGTCAGCAAGCTGTTCGAGAAGCGGCTGAGCGACCAGTTCGAGATCGAGTGATCTTTCAGCAAAGACTTCCTGCCCGGCGCGATTTGTTGCGGTTTATATGATCCTACTAATCATTCAACGGGAGCTTGGAGTTCGTCGGTGGATTGCAGACCTCCCCGTCATGGGTCGACCATGAAGGCTCGATGAGGAAGCGCGAAACCGGAGACAGAGCACCCACCTGTCCGCAAGGGTAGGTTTGATTGCCGCAGACGTCCGGGCGGGATTCTTTATAGGTATCAAAAAGGCTCTCGTGCCGTATTTCCTGCCGGCATGAGAGCCTTTTTCTTTTGTCTCTACTCCCCGGTCTCGTCTGTAAAAAGGCCCGGGATACCGCAGATAGCGGCCACGCCTACCAGCGTGAACACGATGCGTGACCAGATGGACGCGCTGCCGCCCAGCAGCCAGCCGACGAAGTCGAACTGGAACAGGCCCACAAGACCCCAGTTGATGCCGCCGACGATCATGAGGATGAGACAGATTTTATAAAAGGTCTGCACAAAAAGACCCTCCTTCCTTTGGGCAGTATGCCCGACGGGAAGGAGGGTTATGCATTTTATAGGAATAACCTCTCCGTCATTGCTTCGCAATGCCACCTCCCCTATCGAGGGGAGGCCTTGGCATAGCGGGAAACTTTATCTCTTCGCCAGAGGCTCCCCTACAAGGGGAGCTGGCGGGCGCAAGCCCGACTGAGAGGTTGTACGAAGGCGAGGCTTCATCTCTTCCGCAGTATCTGCACCTCCGCCCCTCCCCTGACGGGCTGGGCCGTATAGACCTGCGGCCAGCGGGCGCGGAGGGCGTCGGCGGCGGCTTTGGCTTCGACTTCGGTGCGGAACACGCCGAAGACCGCCGCGCCGCTGCCGGTCATGAGGGCGGTGACGGCTCCGTTCTCCCGGAGGGCGGCCTTGATGGCCTCGTTGTCCTTAGCCCCGCTGCACTCCTCGAGGGCGTTTCCGGCAGCGGCGCAGACAGCGTCCAGGTCGCCCGCCCGGATGGCGGCTTCCTGGGCGGCGCAGTCGGGGTGGACGCTGCTGCCCACCTTATCGTAGGCCGCAAAAGCCTCCGGCGTCGAGATGCCGTAGCCGGGCATCACCACCGTGAACCAGCACTCGGGCAGGGGCGGCAGTGCCTTGATGAGGTCGCCGAGGCCCTGCACCCGGCAGGTGCCGCCCATGAGGGCGAAGGGTACGTCTGCGCCGATGCTGACACCCAGAGCGCAGAGCTCGCTCATGGACAGGCGGGCGCCGTACAGCTCGTTCAGGCCCACCAGAACAGCCGCAGCGTCAGCGCTGCCGCCTGCCATACCGGCCCGGACGGGGACGTTCTTATAGATGGTGATGTCTGCACCCGCCAGCAGGCCCGTATAGTGGAAGAAAGCCAGCGCCGCCTTGATGGCGGTGTTGCCCGGGCCGGGCTTGACCTTGCTGCCGGGCAGGGCCAGATCGAGGTAGGGACTGCGGCGGATGACCACCCGCTCGTAGAGCGAGACAGCCTGCATGGTCATATCCAGCGCATGGTAGCCGCCGGGCAGGATGCCCACCACGTCCAGCGCCAGATTCAGCTTGGCCGGGGCCAGGACCGTCACACGATCGCGCATCGTTTTTCCTCCTCACTTGCAGTTCTCGTTCAAAAACTCCCGGATGCGGCGGATAGCCTCCATCAGGTGCTCCACGCTGTAGGCGTAGGATACGCGGGCGTAGCCCTCGCCGGACGCGCCAAAGGCGTTGCCCGGGATGATGGCGACATGCTTCTGCTCCAAAAGCTTTGTGCAGAACTCCTCGCTGCTCATGCCGCTGGACTTGATGCAGGGGAAAGCATAGAACGCGCCCCGCGGCTCAAAACAGCTCAGGCCCATATCGTTGAAGCTCTTCACCACGAGGCGGCGGCGCATATTATACTCGTTGCGCATCCGCTCGATCTCGCCGTCGCAGTCCTTGAGGGCCGTGATGGCGGCGTACTGGCTGGTGGTGGGGGCGCTCATGATAGCGCTCTGGTGGATCTTGGTCATGATCTTGATGATGGGCGCGGGGCCGCAGGCATAGCCCAGCCGCCAGCCCGTCATGGCGTAAGTCTTGGAGAAGCCGTTGACCACCACCGTCCGCTCGGCCATGCCGGGCAGAGCAGCGATGGAAACGTGGTTCTGCAGGCCGTAGTTCAGCTCCGCGTAGATCTCATCCGACAGCACCATGATGTTGGTGCCGCGCAGGACTTCCGCGATGGCCTCCAGGTCTTCCCGCTCCATCACCGCGCCGGTAGGGTTGTTGGGGAAGGGCATGATGAGGAGCTTGGTCTTCGGGGTGATAGCGGCTTTCAGGGCGTCGGCCCGGAGGCGGAACTCATCCTCCTGACGGCAGGCCACATGGACCGGCACACCGCCGGACAGGGTGGTGATGGGCTCGTAGCAGACGAAGCACGGCTCCGGGATGATGACCTCATCGCCGGGCTGCACCAGAGTGCGGATGCACATGTCGATGGCCTCGCTGCCGCCGACGGTGACGAGGACTTCCTTTGCCGGGTCGTATTTCAGGCCCATCCGGCGGTCGAGGTAGCGGGCGATCTCGGCCCGCAGCTCTTTCAGGCCCGCGTTGGAAGTATAGCGGGTGCGGCCATGCTCGAGGCTTTCGATGCCCGCCTCACGGACGGCCCAGGGGGTCTTGAAGTCGGGCTCGCCGACGCCGAGGCTGATGCACTCGGGCATCTCGGCGGCGAGGTCGAAGAATTTGCGGATGCCGGAGGGGCGCATGGCCGCAGCGGCAGGCGCGATCAGTTTATCGTAATCCATCACAGCACGGTGCACTCTCTTTCATCGATTTCTTCGTCCTGATACAGACGGCCCTCTTTTTTGTAGGTGCGGAGCACGAAATGGGTGGCCGTGGACAGCACATCGTCCAGCGGCGACAGCCGCTTTGCCACAAAGAGGGCGATCTCCTGGAAGGTCTGGCCCTTGATGACCAGCTGCAGGTCGTAGCCGCCGCTCATCAGCAGCACGCTCTCCACCTCGTCGAAGGAGGCGATGGTAGCGGCAATTTCGTCAAAGCCGCGGCTCTTCTTGGGGCTGACGTTCAGCTCGATGACGGCTTCCACCCGGTTCACGCCGGCCTTCTCCCAGTCCACGAGGGTCTTGTAGCCCTTGATGATGCCCTGCGCCCGGGCCAGGTCTATCATAGCCGCCACCTCGGCGGGGGATTTATTCAGCATGGCCGCGATGTCCTCCACCGACATCCGGGCATTGTCTTCAAGGATCTTCAGAAGCTGTTCCATCGTTGTCTCTCCTTTGTTCAGCCTGTGGCGATATTTGTAGATAAGTATAGCACACTGCCCGGCGGTTTGCATCTGGTTTTTGCAAGTTCTGCCGGTGATAGACATTCTTTTGCCCTTTTCCCCTGCTCTTTTTTCCAAAAAGAGTGTTCATTTTTCGTGAAATCTGCTATACTTGAGAAAACCTCTCCGTCGCAGCTGCCGCTGCGCCACCTCCCCTACTGAGGGGAGGCCTTGGCATTTCGTAAAGCTTTTTCTCTTCGCCAGAGGCTCCCCTACCAGGGGAGCTGTCTGCGAAGCAGACTGAGAGG
>ERZ840517.3023-NODE-3023-length-13628-cov-2.533191_pt1 | contig 13628 bp, 13 predicted proteins | sample MGYA00519876_ERZ840517 | MGnify/ENA primary metagenome ERZ840517 (study PRJEB31850, sample SAMEA3708882) | human gut metagenome | biome: human gut; feature: human-associated habitat; material: faeces | place: China | collected 2014 ... | reverse complement strand
ACACAACCCTTTCACGGTTGGTACCGGGGTTCGAATCCCCGTAGGGACGCCATTCAGTAAGACGCCACGAACAACAAACGAGAAAGGCGCAGAAAAGAAGAACCCGCAACGGCTTCGGTCGTTGCGGGTTTTTTATTGTGCGCCGCCGAAGATTCGGCGGCCGTTCGTCAGGTTAGTGATTGCGGCGCTTGTCGGCCTCGTCCTTCACGGCGCGGCGGACGCTGTCGAAGGCGTCGTTGATCGCAAGCATCACGTCCATGTTCGAGCGGTTCACGATCACGTCGTGACCCGAGGCGAGGACGTCCACGCGGACGCTGTATTCGCCGATGGTCTGATGACCCTCCTGAGACACCGTGACCTTGCAGGGACCGAGGCGCTGATCGAAGCGGCGCAGGGCTTCCACGTTCTTCGTAACGGCCTGTTCAACGGCTTCGGAACGGTCTACGCCATGAAATACGATCTGAAGGGATTGGGGCATAAACACCTCTCTTTTTTCTTGTTGGACGACGATCGGCTCGTCGCTGGATGAGGCGGTCGGACACCGCTTCGATGGAGGGAGGGGAAAAAGCGATTTTTCGCCCCCCGTAAGACAAATATATGCCCTCGTCCGTTTTTTTGCACGAAGCTTGTTGCAAGAAGAAACCCCGACGCTTTTTTGGAAACGCTTGGAAGGGAAATCTTGGCCTTTGCAAAGACGCGAAAAGACCGGAAAGAGGCGGTCGGGATGCGCTTTCGATACAATATTGAGATTCCGGAACCCGCTTCCCATCGGGAAGTCTTGACGCGCTCGGGGCGCGTCTCTTCAGAACTTTTTTGACGTCAATAGGAATTCACTTCAATGGATCGCAAACCCTGGAAAATGAACGGGCCGCACCGCGGCGGATTTGAATCGGACCGCCGTGAGGGGCGCTTCTCCGACCGCCGTGACGACCGTTTCTCGGATCGCCGCGAAGACCGTTTCTCGGACCGTCGCGAGGACCGTTTTTCGGACCGTCGTGAAGACCGCTTCTCCGACCGTCGCGAAGGCGGCCGTTTTTCCGATCGCCGCGAGGGCGGCCGCTTTGCGGACCGCCCAGGGCGGACGCCGCTTCAACGAACGCCGCGACGCCTTCGGCGTGCGCTCGGGTCCGCGCGCCCGCGCGCTCGAAAACCGCCGCTATGCCGAAAAGAGCGACTTCGAAAAGAACGCCGTGGTGCGTCTCGCCGCGGACGTGGCGCCCTACTTTGAAAACGCCGACGCCGTCAACGATGCGCTTCGCCACCTGATTGCCGTCGCGGGCCTCATCAAGAAGGAGGAAAAGAAGGCCGAGACCGCTCCCGCCGTGACCGAGGAGGAGGCCGAAGTCCTCTTTGCCGACGCCGACCGTGAGGACGACGTCGAAACGGCTTCCTACGGTGAAGCCGAAGCCAAGGAAGAAGATCCGGCCGCTTAAGATTTCTCGGAGGGTCGCTCCGATAGAATGTTCTGCGTTTACGAAGGGCGCGCTCTCGGCGCGCGCCCGACGCATGCCAACACAGGTGAACCGCCGTGAAGTACATCCTCGCACTTGATCAGGGCACAACGAGCTCCCGCGCGCTCCTCTTCAACGAACGGGCGCAGGTCGTCTGGCTCGAACAGGAAGAGTTCGCTCAGCACTATCCGGCTTCGGGCTGGGTGGAGCACGACGCCCTCGAGATTTGGGAGACGACGCGCCGCTGCGTCGACCGGGCGCTTCGCCGCTCGGGCGTCCGGGCGGAGGAAATCGCCGCGGTCGGGCTCACCAATCAGCGCGAAACGACGATTCTCTGGGATCGAAAAACCGGAGAGCCTCTCGCGCCCGCCATCGTGTGGCAGGACCGCCGCACGGCGGATTTCTGCGAAGAGCTGCGCCGCCGCGGAGAAGAAGAGATGGTGGCGGGCAAAACCGGCCTGCGTCTCGATCCGTACTTCTCGGCGACGAAGATCCACTGGCTTCTCGACCGGATTCCGGGGGCGCGCGCCCGGGCCGAACGGGGCGAAATCGCCTTCGGCACGGTCGACTCGTGGCTCATCTGGCAGCTCACGGGCGGACGGCGCCATGCGACGGACTTGACGAACGCCTCGCGCACGCTTTTGTGCGATCTGCGCACGGGACAGTGGGACGACGAACTCCTGCAGCTCTTTGACGTCCCGAAGGCGGTCCTCCCCGAAATCGTTCCGAGCTCGGCCGTGATCGCCGAAACCGATCCCGCGCTCTGGGGCCGGGCCATTCCGATCGCGGGCGTCGCGGGCGACCAGCAGGCGGCCTCCTTCGGACAGGCCTGCTTTGCGCCGGGGACGGCGAAGAACACCTACGGCACGGGGGGCTTCCTCCTCATGAACGTGGGCACGACCCCGAGAATCAGCACGCACCGCCTGTTGGGCACGGCCCTCTGGCAGCGCGGCTCCCTTCCGGCGGAATACGCCCTCGAAGGGAGTGTGTTCATCGCCGGGGCCGTCGTACAATGGTTGCGCGACGGACTGCAGTTTTTCTCGAGCGCTTCCGAAGTCGAGGAGCTTGCGCGCTCCGTGCCCGACAACGGCGGGGTCTATCTCGTACCCGCCTTCGTGGGGCTCGGCGCCCCCTATTGGGACAGCGACGCCCGGGGCCTCCTCATCGGTCTCACCCGCGCGACGAACCGCGCGCACGTGGCGCGCGCGGCGCTCGAAGGCATCGCCTTCCAGTGCGCCGAAGTGCTCGAGGCGATGCAGCGCGACGCGCACGTGCCGCTCACGGAACTGCGCGTCGACGGCGGTGCTTCCCGCAACGATTTGCTCATGCAATTTCAGGCCGACATCTCGGGCGTGCCCGTCATTCGGCCGGCCAATACCGAAACCACTGCGCTCGGCGCGGCCTTCCTCGCGGGGCTCGCCTGCGGGGTGTGGCGGGATTTGGACGAACTTTCTTCGCTCTGGCGGGTCGACCGCGTGTTCGAACCCTCCATGAGCGCGGACCAGAAAACCTCTTTGATGAACCAGTGGTCACGTGCCGTCGGCCGGGCCCGTAATTGGAACCAATGAACATGTCTGAAGTGAAACCCCTCGTTCGGGAAGCGTTGCTCGAAGAGCTGCGTCAGGATCCTCTGTGGGATGTGGTGGTCATCGGCGGCGGCGCCACGGGCGTCGGCATCGCCGTGGACGCGGCCTCGCGCGGTCTGAAGACCGTTTTGCTCGAGGCGCAGGACTTCGCCGCGGGCACCTCGTCGCGCTCGACGAAGCTCATCCACGGGGGCGTGCGCTACATGAAGAACCCCCGCGACTGGGGTTTGGTCCGCGAAGCGCTCAAGGAACGCCGCATCCTCATCAAGAACGCTCCGCACCTTGTTCATGCGAAACCCTTCATTCTGCCGACCTACAAGAAGTGGGAACGCGAATACTTCACCGTGGGTCTGGGCATCTACTCGGCGATGACCTACGGCGGCTACGGTATCGGCCGCACGAGCAGCCTCTCGCGCGAAGAAACGCTCTCGCGCCTGCCGGGCGTCAAGGCCGAAGGCCTCATGGGCGGCGTGCAGTTCTATGACGGGCAGTTCGACGACGCCCGCCTGACGGTCGCGCTCATGCGCACGGCCTACAACCTCGGCGCCACGCCCCTCAACTACATGCCCGTGGTCGGGATCGAGCGCAAGGGCGGCTGGATTCAGTCCGTCACGGCGCAGGACAAGGAAACGGGCGAGGAATTCCGCATCCGCACGAAGATGGTCTTCAACGCCGCGGGCGCCTGGGTCGATCCGATCCGCCGCATGGTCGATCCCGACGCTTCGACGCTCGTTCGCGTCTCGCGCGGTTCGCACATCCTTCTGGACAAGAGCTTCATGCCCGGCGACACGGGCATGCTCATCCCGAAGACCCGCGACGGCCGCGTTCTCTTTGCGATTCCCTGGCACGAAATGCTCCTCGTCGGCACGACGGACGTCGAACAGCGCGAAGCGGAATTCGATCCGAAGGTGAGCGAAGAGGAAGTGAACTTCATGATCGAAACCGCGTCGGGTTATCTTGAAAAGCCCATCACGCGCGCCGACGTGAAGGCGACCTTCGCCGGTCTGCGTCCGCTCTTCAATCCGCAGGCGACGGGTTCCGCCGGCTCCACCGCCAAGGTTTCGCGCGAACACGCCGTGATTCCGGAATACGGCAACATGATCACCGTGACGGGCGGCAAGTGGACGGCCTACCGCAAGATGGCCGAGCACGCCATGCTGGAAGCCACGCAGCGCCACCTCATTCCGGCGCGTCTCTGCGTCACGAAGGATCTGCCGATCTTCGCCGACCAGGTCTGGGACCAGGCCGCGCTCGAAGTGGCCGCGGAAAAGAGCGAGGAAGCCGACGCCAAGGTGGTCGAATACGCCCGCTACAGCCGCGAATACGAAGGCGCCCGCACGGCCGAGGACGTTCTCTTCCGCCGTCTGCGTCTCGGCCAGATGAACGCCGAACGCACCGAAGCGCTCCTGCCGAAGGTCCGCGCGGTCTTTGAGGAAGCCTCCGAACCCGCCGGGGAAGCCGAAGAAGCGGTCGAACCCGTGCCCGTTGAGGCCGCCACGGAAAATACGGAAGAAACGCAGGCCTGAACCGCCTCCCTTTTCGTATAATCATCGCCGCCCGGAACCCCAGACGTCGGAGTTTCGGGCGGTTTTGTTTCATTAGGACGGAAAAGCTATGGAATACGGTTTTTGGGGCGCCCTGATGCTGATGGTGCTGATGGCGGACCCGCTCGGCAACATTCCCATCACGATCGCCTGCATGAAGAACGTTCCCAATCACCGCCGCGTGCGGGTGATCTTTCGGGAGTGCGTAATTGCCATGGTGACGCTTCTGCTCGCCATGTTCTTCGGTCACGCCTTCATGACGGCGCTCGGCCTCTCGGACGCGGCGCTCACGATCGGCGGTTCCGTGATCGTCATGCTCATGGCCATCCGCATGGTTTTTCCCTCGAAGGAAGGGGTCTTCGGGGAAACGCCCGACGGCGAACCCTTCATCGTGCCGCTCGCGATTCCGGCCATCGCGGGTCCCTCCACCATCGCGACCATCATGATGATCGCCGCCACCGATCCGAGCCGCACGCTCGAGTGGGGCGCGATCGTCGTCATCACAGCCTTCGTCTCCTTCGTGGTGCTCGCTTCGGCCGACTGGCTGCAGCAAAAGCTCGGCGAGAAGGTGACCATGGCCGTCGAACGCCTCACGGGGCTTCTCCTCGCGATGATGGCCACGCAGATGTTCCTCTCGGGCACCGCCAAGTACGTCGAGGGACTCATCGGCTGACGGACGCGCGCGAAGCATAAAAAAGATTCGGGATTTCTTTGACAGTCCCCGGAAGAATCGAATAAAATCGCTCCCCTAGCTTTGTCGGGCGGATTGCTTACCCCATCGATTTTCCACTGGCACCGCCACGGCGATGAAGCTGGACGCAACGTATACGGCGGATCGCCGCCTCCCCCGAATGCGGAGGGCGGACGGATCTGCTTTCTTTTTGAATTCCTTTCGACCATCGGGGCGTTGTCAAGGCGGCGCCATCCGCTGCCGCGATGTTCGAAACACACTTTTTGTAGGTGAACGCAATGAAGACCTTCTCGGCCAAGCCGCTTGAGGTTAAGCGCGACTGGTTCGTGGTCGATGCCAGTGATAAGGTGCTCGGCCGTCTTGCCAGCGAAATCGCTCTGCGCCTCCGTGGCAAGCACAAGCCCGAATTCACGCCCCACGTCGACACGGGCGACTTTATCGTCGTCATCAACGCCGACAAGTTGAAGCTCTCCGCTGAAAAGGCGGGCAAGAAGACGTACTACCGTCACACGGGCTATCCCGGCGGTATCTACGAAACGACCTTCAAGGAAATGCAGGCGAAGCATCCGGGCCGCGCGCTCGAAATCGCCGTCAAGGGCATGCTCCCGAAGGGACCGCTCGGCTACGCCATGATCAAGAAGCTCAAGATCTACGCCGGTGCCGAACACCCGCATTCCGCTCAGCAACCCCAGGTCCTCGACCTCTAAGAAAAGGCTTGAAAGATGATCGGCATTTACAACTACGGCACGGGCCGTCGCAAGAGCTCGGTTGCCCGCGTCTTCATGAAGCGCGGCACGGGCAAGATCGTTATCAACGGTCGTCCCTTGGAACAGTACTTCAACCGTGAAACGGGCCGCATGGTCGTCATGCAGCCGCTCGAACTCACGGAAAACACCGAAACGTTCGACATCACCGTCAACGTCAGCGGTGGCGGTGAATCCGGCCAGGCCGGCGCCGTCCGTCACGGCATCACCCGCGCCCTCATCGACTACGATGAAGGCCTCAAGTCCGTCCTCTCGAACGCCGGCCTCGTGACGCGTGACGCCCGCGAAGTCGAACGTAAGAAGGTTGGTCTTCGCAAGGCCCGCCGCGCCAAGCAGTTCAGCAAGCGCTAATCGCTTCTTAGCTTGGGGAGCGTCTCAGGACGTTTCCCGTCGGCACGAAAAAGCCCGTGGATTTCGGTCCCCGGGCTTTTTTGCGTTCGGTCGAATGGAAAACGCCGCGCGGGGCGCGGCGTTTCAGAGGAGGAGATTCGATCAGCGTTCCGGAAGCGGTGGAAGCGCTTGGGCGAGACGGTCGAATTCTGCGAGCCACTCCTTCTTCCAGAGGGCCTTCTGTTCGTCGCTCACCCAGGCGGCGTCGATGCTGTTTTCGACCATGCCGCGAAGCGCGGGGAGGTCAAAGCCGAGCCAGTTGAACATCAACAGCCAGCTTTCCGCGGCGTTGACGTGGTGCATCGTCGGGTCGTCGCTGTTGGGGAAGACGCGCAGACCCGCTTCGACCATCTTGCGGATCGGCTGGCGGATCGCCCATTCTTCGTCCGTGAAGGTGCGAAGGTAGTAGGAGTTGGTCGGCACGACCGTGAAGATGAGGTTGCGGCGGCGGGCTTCCTCCATCAGGGCGGGATTGTCCGTGATCGTGTAGCCGTGGTCGACGCGTTCGACTTCGAGAAGGTCCATCGCGGTTTCGACGTTGCGCCAGTGCTCTCCGAATTCGCCCGCGTGGGCCGTGATGTGAAGCCCGGCCTTCTTGGCGAGACGGTAGGCCTTCCAGAAGTTTTCCGGTTCGTGCCCGGTTTCACGGTAGTCGATCCCGATCCCGAGGGTTTCGGGCATGGGATGGCGGATCATTTCCTCGACCATGAAGACCGCCTCCTCGGGGGTGTCTTCGCGGTCGATGGAGGGAATGAGGCGGCCGACGGTGCCGCATTCGGCTTCGGCGCGCTTGAGGCCCCGGATGATGGCCTTTTGCCCTTCGTCGAAGGAATAGAAGTGCTTGAGGCCCGTCGAATTCCAGAAGTATTCGATGTAGCGAACGCCCAGGCGCGAGACGGCCACGGTGTGTTCGTAGGCGATGCGCTCGAGAAATTCCGGACGCGAGAGGATGTGCGCTTCCAGGGCGCGGAAAATGCGCAGGACGCCCACGGGCTTGTCGCCGCGGGTGAAGAAGCCGTCGATTTCCTCCTGCGTGACCGGAGCGCCCGAAAGACGGACGAGGTCCTCAAAAGTCGACTTCGTGATCGTGCCGAGCAGGTGGCAGTGCAGTTCGGCCTTGGGGAAACGCGAGAAGAAGTCGGTCCAGGCTTCGGGCAGGGGACGGGTGAAGGGGGAGTCGGGGACGAACCCCGGATTGGTCGCACGCATGGCGCAAAAACCTCCGATAAACAGGAACGGCCCCAAGCATAGCAAAGTGCGGAAAGCGGAGAAATAATTCCTGACCGAAATACTCGAAAACCGTTCGAGATCGGATGCGTTTTGGTGTAGGATAGAGTGCCCGCGATGCCCGAGGCATCGCTCTCTCAATCGATCCGACAGGGAACTTCGCCCCTGCCGGAAGCGCTCCGTCCGACAACGGGCGAACGCCAACGAAAAACCGATGGAAAGGTTATGACGGAAGAAACGAAAAAAGTTGAAACGCAGGAAGAAGCGGTGCCCGAACTCGTGCCCGATCCCATCAACTTCACGGACGCGGCGGTCAACAAGGTGCGCGCCCTCATGGAAGAGGAAGGCAACCCCAACCTCAAGCTGCGCGTTTTCGTGCAGGGCGGCGGTTGCGCGGGCTTTCAGTACGGCTTCACCTTCGATGAGGAACAAAACGCCGACGACGCCGTGATGGAAAAGGGCGGCGTCACGCTTCTGATCGACGCGATGAGCTATCAGTACCTCGTCGGGGCGAAAATCGACTTCAAGGAAGGTCTCTCGGGCGAACAGTTCGTGATCGACAATCCCAACGCGGTGACGACCTGCGGCTGCGGCTCGTCCTTCAGCGTCTGACGAAAAACGAAGCCGTTCGAAAACGTTTCGGGGTGCCCTGCGGCACCCCGAAGTCGTTTCTGCGGTTCCGTTTTAGTGCGGGTAGAGCGCGCCGAGAATGCGCTCGCCCCGCGCGCCCGTGACGGCGGGAAGATTTCCCGGGAGTCTCTCGAGGAAGCGGTGGCCGAGCCAGGCGAAGGCCTGGCATTCGACATCCATCGGATCGATGCCGAGCGCTTCGGTGGAGTGCACGCTGCCGTCGAAAGCGTTGCGAAGTTCCTCCTTGAGCAGGGGATTGAGGGCGCCGCCCCCGCACACGAAAAGCGTTGAGACGCCCGGGGCCCAGCGGCGGATCGCGTCCGTGGCCGTGCGGGCCGTAAGGACCGTCAGGGTTCTCGCGACGTCTTCGGGCGCATAACGGCGCGCGCCGAGCCGTTTGGTGAGCCAGCCGAGGTGAAAGGTTTCGCGTCCGGTCGACTTCGGCGGGGGCAAAGTGAAGTAGGGGTCCGAGAGCAGTTCGTCGAGAAGCTCGGGCAAGAGGCGCCCCTTTCTCGCGAAGGCGCCGTCCCGATCGAAGGCTTCGCCCTTTTCCCGTTGGCACCAGGCGTCGAGCAGCATGTTTCCCGGGCCCGTGTCGAACCCTTCCGTCTTCTCTTTCGTGAGGATCGTGACGTTGGCGATGCCGCCCACGTTGAGGACGGCGCGGTCTTCCTCGCCCGCGAAGACCGCGCGGTGAAAAGCGGGAACGAGCGGAGCGCCCTGGCCGCCCGCGGCGATGTCGCGGGCGCGAAAGTCGCACAGAACGTCGATCCCCGTACGCTCGGCCAAGCGCGCCGGATGATTGAGCTGCAGGGAAAAACCCTTTTCCGGGCGGTGCCGCACGGTCTGACCGTGTACGGCGATGGCCGTGACGTCCCGAGCGGAGAGTCCGAGGGTTCGGAGAAGTTCCAGAACCGTCTCGGCGTATTCGTCGGCGAGCCCGACGGAGGCTTCGCCCGCGCGTTCGATTTCGTCCGCAAGACGGGCGGTGGCGAGTCCGAAGAGCGTCTCGCGAAGATCGGCCGGGAAGGGGCGGTGGGCGCGTCCGAGACGCGTCATGCGTCCTTCGGGCGAAAAGCGCACGGCGAGCGCATCGGTGCCGTCGAGACTCGTTCCGGACATGAGTCCGATGATGAGGCGGCTCATGAGGCCTGCTCCTCGGCGGTCTCGGCTTCTTCGGTCTGCGCGGCCTTTTGCTGCTCTTCTTCTCTGGCCTTGGCCTCGGCCTTGAGAACGGACGGAAGCGATTCGCCTTCTTCTTCGGCGAACTTGTCGAAGGCCTTGAGCCAGACGTCGGCCTGGGCGTGCATCTGGGCGAGCTGGTAGTTCGACAGGTTTTCCGTGTCGGGCAGGTCCGCCGTCTTGGGATTCACCTGCACGTCGTTGAACATGAGTTCGTAGTGCAGATGCGGTCCGGTGACAAGGCCCGTCGCACCGACGTAGCCGATGACGTCGCCCTTCTTGACGCGGGCACCCACGCGGATGCCCGGCGCCACCTTCGACATGTGGGCGTAGAGCGTCGTGCGTCCGAGCCCATGGTCGATCTTGATGTAGCGTCCGTAGCCGCGGGCTTCGTAGCGGCGCAGCGTCACGACGCCGTTGGAGGCGGCGAAGATGCGCGTGCCGCTCGGCGCGCGAAAGTCCGTCCCGTTGTGCGAGCGGACGATCCCCGTGACGGGGTGGCGGCGAAGCGGCGCGTATTCGGAACTCACGTCCTGCACTTCGAGCGGGACGCGCAGGAAGGTCTGACGCGAGGACTGGCCGTCGAGCGTGTAGAAGCTCTCCGACTCGTCGCCGCGGAAGCGCACGGCTTCGTAGACATCGTCGCCGTGAACGATCTGCACGGCGAGAAGTCGTCCGTCCCGAACGAAGGTGCCGTCGGCGAACTTCTTTTCAAAGAGCACGCGGATGCGGTCGCCCGGCTTCATGTCGCGCACGGGATTGACTTCGCCCTCCCAGACGGCTTCGAGCTGTTCGCGCAGTCCCGAAGAGAGGCCGAGCGCGCGGGCCGTCTGCAGGAAATTGCGTCCCGCCCGGGCCGAAGCGTAGGTTTCCTCGGTGCGGAAGGTAAAGGGATGCACGGTGACCGAGAGCGATTCGCCGTAGCGCGAAACTTCGATCGTGCGCTCGTCGTCTTCGTGCGGCCCCTCCATGTAGAGGCGCAGGTGGCTCAGACGCCCGTCGGGAAGACGCCCCGCGGAGACGAACTGACCGGGCTGGGGATTGACGACGGGACGCGCCTGGGGCGTGCGCCGAATCCAGGCGAAGGCTTCGTCGTCCTCGATGCCGAGGCGGGCGAAAAGCGATGTGAGCGTGTCGCCGTTTCGCACGAAGAGTCCTTCGGTGGAGACGTTCGGGTTCAAGCGCAGACTGTCGATCCGGACCGAAAGGTCGGGCGCGGGCAGGATTTCCTCGACCGTGCGCGTCTCGAAGGTCGTCTCCCGAAAGCTCGGCATCATGGCGACGGCCGAGAGGGTGACGGCGCAGAGGGCGCCCGCGAAGACCGTGAGGGCGGCGCCGCGGTTTTTCCGGCGCGCAAACGAGATGCCGCGGCGAGCGGCCTCGCCTCGCTGCCAAGTCAGGTAGGAGCGCCCGAGAGATCGGATCTGACGGGCGAAAAAGGAAGCTGCGCTCATGACGGACGGTGGTGGGTGTAAAGAGGGCTATATTTTAAAGAATCTGTTTTTCTTCGGTGCACTTCGACGCGCAACTCGTTTGTTTCCGAGGAAGGCGGCGGGGATCGTGTTAAAGTTAACGGATTGAATCGGGCGGGCCCGAAGGTTCGGGGGCGCCCTCAACGAGTAAAAAGGACAAAGATGAGTGAAGGTATTGAGGTCGCGAAGAAGCTTCCCGTGACCGACGACATCCGCGAAGCCATGGCCACCATCCGCCGCGGCACCGACAGCTTCCTGATCGAGGAAGAGTTCGAGCAGAAGCTCGCCCGCTCGAAGGCGACGGGCAAGCCCCTGCGCTGCAAGCTCGGGCTCGACCCCACGGCGCCCGACATCCACATCGGGCACACGGTGGTGCTCAACAAGCTTCGTCAGCTCCAGGACCTCGGGCACCAGGTGATCTTCCTCGTGGGCGACTTCACGGCCGCCATCGGCGATCCGTCGGGACGCAACGTCACGCGTCCGCCCCTTTCGCGCGAACAGATCACGGCGAACGCCGAAACCTATCTCGCGCAGGCCGGCCACGTGCTCGATCTCGACAAGACCGAAGTCCGCTACAACTCCGAATGGTCCAACGCCCTCGGCTCCGTGGGCCTCATCCAGCTCGCCTCCCGCTATACGCTCGCGCGTCTTCTCGAACGCGAAGACTTCGCCAAGCGCTACGCCGAAGAGCTCCCGATCGCCATGCACGAGCTTCTCTATCCCCTCATGCAGGGCTACGACTCGGTGGCGCTCGAAGCCGACCTCGAACTGGGTGGGTCCGATCAGCGCTTCAACCTTCTCGTCGGCCGCGAACTGCAGCGTCAGTACGGTCAGGAACCGCAGTGCATCCTGACGATGCCGCTTCTCGTCGGTCTCGACGGTCAGGTGAAGATGAGCAAGAGCAAGCACAACTACATCGGCATCACCGACGAGCCCAACGACATGTTCGGCAAGGTCATGTCGATTTCCGACACGCTCATGTGGGATTGGTACGACCTGCTCTCGCTTCGTCCCAACGACGAAATCGCCGCGCTCAAGAAGGAATGCGCCGAAGGCCGCAACCCGCGCGACGCCAAGGTGATGCTCGCCAAGGAAATCGTCGCGCGCTTCCACAGCGCCGTGGCCGCCGACGGCGCCGAAGCCGAATTCGTCAACCGCTTCCGTCAGGGCGCGATGCCCTCCGAAATCCCCGAAGTCACCGTTCCCGCGGGTGAGGAAGGCATTCAGATCGCCCGCATGCTCAAGGAAGCGGGACTCGTTTCCTCCACGTCCGACGGCAACCGCATGATCGAGCAGGGCGGCGTTCGCATTCAGGGCGAAGGCGTTTCCGACAAGACGCTTCGCTTCAAGGCGGGTGAAGAGCTCATCGTTCAGGTGGGCAAGCGCAAGTGGGCCAAGATTCATCTCGCCTGACGGGAGAATCGGCATGATCGTGCTTTTGCAGCGCGTCCGCGAAGCGAGCGTCTCCGTCGAAGGCAAGGTGGTCGGTCAAACGGGACCGGGGTATCTCGCGCTCGTTTGCGCCGAAGCGGGCGACACGGACGAAAAGGCCGTGCGCGCGGCGGAAAAGACCGCCAAGCTGCGCGTCTTCGAGGATGAGGCCGGGCGCATGAACCGCTCCGTCCTCGACGCGGGCGGGTCCTCGCCGTTTCGCAGTTCACGCTCGCCGCGGACACGCGCTCGGGCAACCGCCCGGGCTTTTCGCGCGCCGCGCCGCCCGAAGAGGGCGAACGCCTCGTCGGGCGCTACGTCGAGACGCTCCGTGCGCAGGGACTCTCCGTGGAAACGGGCGTCTTCGGGGCGCACATGATGGTTTCGCTCGTCAACGACGGGCCGGCCACGTTTTGGATTCAGATCTGACTGAGGGGGGACTTTTCATGAAAATCGCATCCGCGTCGTTTGCCGAGGGCGCCTTCATCGCTCCGGAATTCGCGTACGGCCGCATCGGGGAAAACGGTGCGACGGAACGCTCCGAAAACCGCAATCCGGAACTCCACTGGACGGACGTTCCCGAAGGCACGAAGAGCTTCGTCGTCCTCTGTCTGGACGACGACGTTCCGACCGACCGCCAGACGAAGATGGGCGACGGCCTTCTGAGCGTCACGCAGCCCCGCCGCCGTTTCGTGCATTGGGTGCAGGCGAACATTCCGGCCGAGGTTGAATCGATTCCCGAAGGCTTCCTGACGGGCGACCAAAAGCGCAACGGCGCCTTCGGACGTCCGGGCGTCAACGACTACGTCGGCAACGCCACGCCGGGTCCCGACGGCACGGGCCTCGGCTACGACGGCCCCTGCCCGCCCTTCTTCGACGCCCGCTGGCACTACTACCGTTTCTCGGTGTTGGCGCTTGACTGCGAACTCGCGGATCTTCCCGAGGAGTTCCGTCTCGCCGACGTGGAGGAACGCATCGCCGGCCACGTTTTGGCGACGGCCGAAACCGTGTGCCGCTACACGCTCAATCCCGCGCTCGCGAACTGAGACATAAACCCGTCGGCCCGCTTTCCGAAGGACTCGGAAAACGGGCCTTTTCAAAAGGAGGAGAGCCATGTTTGACCGAAACGACACGCTTGAGCGCTGCGACCCGGCGGTGTTCGCTTCCATCGAGCGGGAGCGCCGCCGTCAGCAGGCGGTGCTGGCCATCCAGCGGCGCTACGGCCGCAACGCCATCCTGCGGGGCAGCAATTATCTGGAA
>ERZ840517.3016-NODE-3016-length-13656-cov-2.793324_pt1 | contig 13656 bp, 8 predicted proteins | sample MGYA00519876_ERZ840517 | MGnify/ENA primary metagenome ERZ840517 (study PRJEB31850, sample SAMEA3708882) | human gut metagenome | biome: human gut; feature: human-associated habitat; material: faeces | place: China | collected 2014 ... | reverse complement strand
CCAATCTCATTCTCTCCCTGCTTTAACTCAAGCATTAATGGAGTTGAATATCTGTAGCTGGCATCCATAATATATTTCTTCTGCCATTTCATTACTTTTTCCGGACTTGCAACGATCTGATTTCCATAACGGTCAGTTTCCTTAACTGCCTTTCCGGTATCTTCATCAATTGCCGGTGCCCAGTAATTCTCATATATTAATCTGTTACACTCATAAAATGGGACCTCGCCATTTAATGATAATGAAAGTTCCGGGACAAGTATGGAATCTTCGTCATTTGTAATATAATCAAAAGCAACTGCATATACACCTGCTTTTTCTACATTTAATTTTAACTTAGCAACTTTACCCGGAAGCGCATTTCCACTTTCATCAACAGCTCCCTCATCATTCAAACCCAATTCTACGGCTGATGTACCATAGTCATGTGTTTCTTTTTTATCAGTTACCAATAAGGCTGAACTTGATTCTGCGTCAAAAACATCTTCTGCAGAATACACAATCGATTCGCCAGTATAGACAGGATTCTTATAACTCTTGCTGACTATTTCATAATTGTGTTCAAGCCTTTCATTTTCGACAGTTCCCGTTGCCGCTGTTTCATCGGTGACTGCTTTCGCATCGCCATCCGATAAATCGGTAGTCACTGCCTCGTCTGATTCCGCTGTGGCTTCAGTTGATGTACCTGCAGCTGTGTCTACGTTCTCTGTCGCATATGCAGATAATTCCGCAGACATCATGGTAACAACTGTTGCTAATGCCACAACCCTTGTCAGGCCTCGACGTTTCATAAAACATGCCTCCTCTTAATTTGATATTTAAGCACAATAAACCCCTCTTCTCTAGTCATTTTACACAAGAAGGCAGGCCTGGTCGCACTTATACTATGTTAATATTATATACAATTTCGCCATATATGTCAATCTGATATGTTCTATTTTTTGTTGAAATATTACAACTATCTTATTTTGAATTTTTGCAAAATAATGATACTTTTTGCCAAATAGCGACACAATTTATCATTTACTTTTCTCCCTATTCTTCTATTTTTCCTCAATTCTCATGTTTTTTTCAGTTCTTTCACGCAATAATCAAAGCCCGTTTTTTTACTTTTTCTGCATTTTTCTCATTTTCTTATCAGACTTCCGTTTTTGTGCAATTTTACTATAGAAAATTTTCCATGCTATTAAAACCAGACAAATTCAAAATCTGTTCATATTTTAATTTTCGCATAGAACCAGAAAAGAGGCATCACCTGCCTCTTTTCTTATCATAATTCAATAATAATTCTGTCTTATATTCTAGTTAGTTATTCTTTTTCTTTGTTGCTACCAGCACACCTGCTACTACAGCTACAACCAATACTACTGCTACAACTACAACGATAACTGTTGTGCTTGAATCGCTGTCATTTGATTCGCTTGTGCTGTCATTGCTTCCTGCAACACCTTTGTTTGCATCCATATTTGGTTTTAAGGTTACTTTTTCTTTTGTTGTTACTTCTTCTACAGCACCGGCTTCTGAATATTTAGCACTATACATAATCATGGAACCGTGGTCGCAACCAACCTGAACAAATACACTACCTGTAGGTTCTTCTGAAAGTACACCTACTGCTTTCTGTGTATATTCTTTTCCATCATTTCCTTTTGTTGTTGATTCAAATACGAACTGTTTACCAGATCTTGTAACCTTTAATACAACATCTGCACCTACTGTAGCCTCTGCATATGTAGCTGCATCTGTATCTTCCCAGCTCTTCTCGATTGTATACTGACCATTTGTAAGCCAGTCACCTACTAACCAGCCAGTACCACCCTGTGTAATGGTAAACCAGTTCTTACTATCTTCTGATACTTCTGCAACCCATCCGAATACAGCATTTGATGTATCCTTTGTTGTTGAATTGAATGTGAATGTAATGGTTGTGTTATCTTTGATTTCAAACTGTCCATTTGCTGCTGAGTTCCATTCTGAACCTTCAACCGCATTTCCTGCTGTACCATAATCAACATCTGATGTTACCATATCTGCTGCGAATGCAGATACACTCATGCTGAGTGCTAACACTGTAGCTCCTGCTACTGTTAATAATCTTTTCTTCATGATAAAAAAAGCCTCCCTTTCACATATTATTGAAATATGATAAATTTATGTAACCTTTCATAAATTTGCATTTATTCTACCACATTTTTTATGCAACGTCAACAAGATAGAAAAAGTTCTGCAAACTTCTGATACATATAAACAGGAGAGAATCCTGCAATTCTCTCCCGCTTCTATTTATTCTTTATCTTTTTCAGAATCAGAATTCCTGCTGATTAAGCGTTCTTTTTCTTAGATGCGATAACCGCACCGCAAGCACCTAATGCTACAACCATAAGAGCTGCAACCGGAGCTGCATCACCTGTCTTTGGTGAATTTGTCTTTGCTGTAGTTGTTTCTTTTGCAGCAGCTGCTGTAGTTGTTTCTTCTGCTACGGCTGCTTTCTCTGCTACGATGTATGTGCTGAAATGATTTGTTTCAAAAGAAACTTTACCATTTTCAACAGATGTCTTTAACTCTGTTAAAGTTCCGTTATCTTCCATACGATATACAACAAGTCCTTTGTTTGCATCTAATGTTGAAGGAACATCGATAGTTACAAGAACATTGCCATTGTTTAAAGGCTGAATCTTTGCACCTGCTGCATCCAGCATAGTAATGTCTAATACTGCATATTTGCCTACTTTGCTGCTTAAAGTATCTTTTACAGCCTTGTCTACTTTAGCAAGTGTATCTTTGTCTGTTACAGTATTTACTGTTACAGTTGCACCTGTTGGTACATTTGTTCCTGTTACAGTTGCACCAGCCTTAGCAGCATCTGTAGCTGTAGCTTCAGTTTTTACACTTGTTGCAGCTGTAGTAGATTCTTCCTTCTTTGTGGTAGATTCTTCCTTCTTTGTAGTTGTTTCCTTTGTAGTATCATCCTTCTTTGTATCATCTGTTGAATCTTCTGAAGAATCTTCTTCAACAAGAGAAATATCTACAGTTGAACCATCAGAAACAAAGAATACATAGCATCCTTCACTCAGATCTGATGTAAAGTTTACTGTTCTAGTTGTTTCAATTCCATTTGCACCTATTGCTGTGTATGTATATTCGATATCATTTCCTTCTCTGGTAATGCTTACCTCAAGATGTGCATCTTTCATTGTTGCAATAAAATCTGCCTCTCCTAAATCTGCGATTCCACCCTGATAAGAAATGTCATTGCCGTCAACGGTTTTGTTATCTCCACCGCCCCAGCCCCAGTTATCACCACGGACTACTGCGTATTCCTTATATCCTGCTACTTCATCTGCCGGTGCTGTTGTACCGGTTGTCTTACCATTTACAAATACAGCTGCAACATTGTTCCACGGTGCATTTCCACCTTTGAGTTCCATATCAAACTCAACAGTTTCTCCATCTGCCACTTCATAGCCCTGGCTCCATGATGTCCACCATGCACCTGAAATAGTTTCAGCTGAAGCTGTCATAACAGTTGAAACTGTCATTGTTGTAGCTAATGCTACTGCAAAAAATTTCTTCTTCATCATTTACCTTTCCTCCTAAAATCAATGTATATTTCACCATATTGATGACTCTAATATAAAAACCTCCCGGGTTTTCCTGAATTGTGAAAATATCTTCCAATTTTCTCCAATATGCAATTAAAGAGAAGTACAGTGCGTACTTCTCTTCAATTATCATTGCCTAAGTATTGTTTCTATACTATGTTAAATTATTCTGTAACTTTCTTTCTAGAAACTACTACACCAGCACAAGCTACTACTGCTACTGCACCTAATGCTGCGATAGGAGCTACATCACCTGTCTTAGGGGATGTCTTTGTTGTTGCCTTTGTTGTAGCTTTGTTATCTTTCTTATCTGCTGCTGCAGCTGTTGTTGCATTATCTTTCTTATCTGCTGGTGCAGCTGCTGGTGTTGCAGTATCACCTTTCTTTGTATCAGCTGCTGGTGTTGTTGCTGCATCGCCTCCATTCTTTGTTGTTGTGAAGCCTGTTAATGCACATTTTTCACCAGTAAAGAATACATAGCATGTTTCAGGGAGAGCTTTTCCTGATGTTGCACTTGTAGAAATTGTATAACTTCCGATTTTTGCTGTATAGTCTAATTTATCACCTGTTCTGCTGATTGTTACAGTACAATCCTGACCAGCCTGCATTTCTGATACCCATGCATCAAAGTTAGCATCGCTCTGGAACTCAAGTTTGTTTCCTGTTCCGTCTGGTGCAACGAAGTCACTCATTCCTCCGCCCCAGCCCCAAGCATCAGCTCTGAAGATGGCAACTTCCTGTTCTGCTCCTGTGTAAGCATCACCAATTGCTCCTGTAACAGCCATTACATAGTTTTCATAGTTCTTATCACCATTTGTCTTGTCATTGAACTTGAATGTGTAGCTATCACCTGACTTTAATGTAACAGCATCTGTCTTTTCGTTAAAGAATGTTGTAACAGTAAGATCTCCTGAAATAGTATCTTTAACGTCTACTGCCATAGCTGTTACAGCTGTTGAAAGTGCCATTGTTGTAGCCATTGCTACTGCAAAAAATTTCTTCTTCATAATAAGAAATACCTCCATTTTAAATATTTGTTCCCCTTTTGGGTAACCTTTATTTTTTACAAGCATTATAATAACTCTCAATTATAATTTTGTCAACCTTTTTATTCACATTTTTTTCATATATCAGCCATTTTTTTATATTCTTTTGTTCACTTTGCATAAATGCCGTATTTGCGGCATTTTCAGTCACCCGTTCTTGCACTTTCAGGAAGTTTCCAGGTGGTTTTCTTCTGTAATTTTATTATTTTTTCACACTGCCTTACTATTTTTTCATCAAAACTCCATTTTTACATTCTGCCATTGGACTTGTATATTCTCCTCACATCGTCTGCAATATCAAAAGGACCGCATTACTGCGATCCTTTTCCTGTAAATATAACTCCGACCGTCTTAAATAAGATCTTAATGTCGAGTCCGATATTCCATTCTGCTATGTATTTTGTATCCAGTGCAACAACCTCATCAAAGTCCGTAATGCTGCTCCTGCCGCTGATCTGCCACATACCGGTCAGTCCCGGTTTAATTGCCATTCTTCTTCTGTGATGCTTATTGTATTTCTCCCATTCATCCACCGTCGGCGGTCTTGTTCCCACAAGGCTCATATCGCCTTTTAAAACATTAAAGAACTGTGGAAATTCATCGATCGAGGTTTTTCGGATAAAATTCCCCACTCCCTTGATAATGCGCGGGTCATGATCCATTTTAAACATCATACCGTCTTTTACTTTGTTCTGCTTCATCAGCTCTTTTTTGCGTTCTTCAGCATCCATATACATACTCCGGAATTTATAAATCCGGAATTTCTTTCCGTTTTTTCCTACACGAATCTGAGAAAAAAAGATCGGTCCGGGAGATTTGATGTAGATTGCAGGTGCAACAAACAGGAATAGTATCAGAGTAATAAGACATCCAACGATACCACCGCAGATATCCATCAGCCGTTTGAGGAAGATCTGCCTGTTGCTTGCCGAGGTAATATAATTCGTTACCACTGTATATCCGCCCACGTTTTCTATTCTCCTCTTTGCACCTTCTATTCCGCATTTTGTCAGTGTAATGTGGACGGTAATTCCCATTTCCCTGCAATCCTCAAGAATCGGATTGATCACATCTTCATTGTTATTATAGCAGGTAATAACCTCATCCACCCAGTTCTGACAAAGGTAATTCACGGCATTTTTCCGATCCGCTACAACAGGAATCCCCTTTATCGTCTGTCCTGTCAAATCTCTGTCCGTTACTATGATACCTGCAAGCTTCCTGTCACTGTAATTATTCTTACTGATTCTTCCCGCAAAGGTTTCCGCCATGGCATAGTCTGAAAGAATTACCAGAGCCTTTTTTCCCTTCTGTGTCAGAGCCGCCCGGCTTTTTAAAACTTTCTTTCTCCATACCCTTATCATATAACACAGGATAATGGCTATTTCCCACATCAGTACAACCACCATTCTGGAATACTGCTGTCCCGACTTTGTTATAAAATTGAACAATATAAAACCCGTGATAGTTGCTGATACATGGAGTAAAGTTTCTTTAAATTCCTGGAAATATCCCCTTCTCAAAATTCCTTTATAACTTTGCATAAAAAAAACGACCACAATATCCATAATGGTCAAAATAAATGCCATCTGCTGATAGGTGTCATTTTTCCACGGAAATTCAAATCCATTCCGGAACATATATGCCACCAGCAGGGCGATCTGTATACACAGAATATCCAGTATAATAAAATCACCATGCTTTAACCAGTTTCCTGATTCTCTCTTGTACATTTTCTAAAATCATCCCATCTTATTATTATTTTCTAACTATATCATCATAATATAACTCTCTTATAGTTTCAGCAGAATTTTCCCATAATAGCACTGTTTTCTTCGTATAATAAAGTAAACTGCGAATTTTTGTTTCTACTATAATAATAGAGAAAGGCAGACAGCCGGATTTTTTCCGCCATCTGCCCGCAGTTTTTTCTAATTGATATTGGTATAACCCATCAGACTGATATCCACTGCCTTTGCAGCTTCCCTGCCTTCTTTGATGGCCCATACCACAAGAGACTGTCCTCTGCGCATATCGCCTGCAGTAAATACATTCTTTACATTTGTCTCGTATTTTCCTGCCTCTGTCTTTACATTGGAACGCTCATTTGTTTCTACTTTAAATGCCTTTGTGACATAATCCTGGCTTCCTAAAAATCCTGCCGCTATCAGGACAAGGTCACAGTCCACCACATATTCGCTTCCGGCAACTTCTGCCATCATCATTCTTCCGGTTGCTTCATCTTTTTTGGACTCTAATTTTACCAGTTTTACCTTGGTCAGATTCCCCTTCTTGTCTGCGATAAACTCCTTGACCGTTGTCTGGTAAATTCTCGGGTCATGGCCGAATTTTGCAATAGCTTCTTCCTGGCCGTAATCGGTCTTTAAGACACGCGGCCACTGCGGCCACGGATTGCTCTCTGCACGCTCCGTCGGAAGTTTTGGCATCATTTCTACCTGTACCACACTGGTGCAGCCATGGCGGATGGATGTTCCGACACAGTCATTTCCGGTATCACCGCCGCCGATTACCATGACTTTCTTTCCCTTTGCAGAAATATAAGTGCCATCTTTCAGACCATTGTCCAGCAATGCCTTGGTTGTGGATTTCAGGAAGTCTACAGCGAAATAAATTCCTTTTGCCTCTCTGCCCGGAGCTTTGATATCTCTCGGATTTGATGCACCGCAGGCAAGGATAATACGGTCGTAGTTTTTCAGCAGTTCTGTTGCTTTCATATCCTCTCCGACATTAACACCCGTGACAAATTCCACACCTTCTTCTTTCATAATGGCAACCTTACGGTCTATCACCCATTTTTCCAGCTTCATATTCGGAATTCCATACATAAGCAGTCCGCCAATCCTGTCGGAACGCTCATATACCGTTACACTGTGTCCTCTCTGGTTCAGAGTATCTGCCGCTGCCAGCCCGGAAGGCCCGGAACCTATGACCGCTATCTTCTTTCCGGTTCTGACTGCTGGCACTTTGGCACGTGCATATCCTTTTTCATAAGCATTTTCAATAATGCCGTGTTCATTTTCCTTTGTCGTGACGGATTGTCCGTTCAGCCCGCAGGTGCAGGCTGCTTCGCAAAGTGCCGGACACACTCTGGAAGTAAACTCCGGGAAGTTATTCGTCTTTTTCAGACGGTAGTAGGCTTCTTCCCAGTTTCCATTGTAGATTAAGTCATTCCATTCCGGCACCAGGTTGTTCAGCGGACATCCGGATGCACCACCCGTCAGCATCATGCCTGCCTGACAGAACGGTACCCCACATTCCATACATCTGGCAGCCTGTATCTGCTGTTCTTCCTGTGATAAAGGAGTATGGAACTCGTTAAAGTTTTTAATTCTTTCTAATGGCGAAACAGCTGTACTTGTTTCACGCTCATATTCTAAAAATCCGGTTGGCTTTCCCATCTTAGTTCCTCCTTATTAGAATGCTTCTATCTTTGCCTGTTCACTGCTGAGTCCTTTTTCTTCCATCTGGACAATCTTCTTTAACATGGTTGCATAATCGTAAGACATAATCTTCTTGAATTTTGGAAGATATTCCCCAAAATTATCAAGAACTTCTTTTCCTCTTGCAGAATTGGTATATGCCACATGTTCCTGAATCATAGTCTTTAATTCTAATACATCGTATTTATCCGTTACTTCTCTCATAAATACCAGTTCTTTATTCATCTTTGTATACAGGTCGCTCTGTTCATCCAGCACATAAGCGATACCGCCGCTCATTCCGGCTGCAAAGTTCTTTCCTACTGTACCCAGGATTACAACACATCCGCCTGTCATGTACTCGCATCCGTGTTCACCCACACCTTCTACAACCGCAGTTGCACCAGAGTTACGCACACAGAATCTCTCTCCTGCCACACCGTTGATAAATGCCTTACCGCTGGTTGCACCGTACAATGCCACGTTGCCGATAATGATATTCTCACTTTCTTTGAAGGTAGAACCCTTTGGCGGATATACAATCAGTTTTCCGCCAGAAAGTCCTTTTCCGAAGTAATCGTTGCTGTCCCCGACCAGTTCCAGAGTAAGTCCTTTCGGGATAAATGCGCCGAAACTCTGTCCGCCGGCACCATTACACTTAATGGTAAAGGTATCTTCTTCGAGTCCTTCCGGATATTTCTTTGTAATCTCTGAACCAAAGATTGTTCCGAAGGAACGATCCGTATTGGTTACATCCACTTCTATACTGCGCTTCTGTCTGTCGTCCAGTGCCTTCGCAAATTTCTTTACCAGTACCTTTTCATCCAGTGTCTTCTCGAGTTCAAAGTTATACAGATTCTTCTCATGATAACAAATCTTTTCTTTACAGAAATCGGTATTTAAGATATTGGATAAATCTACATTTGCAGCACGTCCGGTAATATTATCCCTTCTCTTTAAGAGATCCGCACGTCCTACCAGTTCATCCACGGTCTTAACCCCCAGTTTTGCCATGTATTCTCTTACTTCTTCTGCGATAAACTTCATGAAGTTGATGACATACTCTGGTTTTCCCCGGAATCTCTTACGCAGCTCCGGATTCTGTGTTGCCACGCCGACCGGACAGGTATCCAGGTTGCAGACACGCATCATGACACATCCCATAGTTACAAGCGGAGCAGTTGCAAAACCGAATTCTTCTGCTCCGAGCATAGCCGCAATCACAACGTCACGGCCGCTCATCAGCTTTCCGTCTGTCTCAAGCACGACTTTATTTCTCAGATCATTCATAATCAGGGTCTGGTGTGCTTCTGCAAGTCCGAGTTCCCATGGAAGTCCTGCATTGTAGATGGAGTTTCTCGGTGCAGCACCCGTACCGCCATCATATCCGGAGATAAGGATAACCTGTGCACCTGCTTTTGCAACGCCGGCTGCTACCGTACCGACACCAGCTTCCGAAACCAGTTTTACAGAAATTCTGGCAGCAGTATTGGCATTCTTCAAGTCATAGATTAACTGGGCCAAATCTTCGATCGAATAAATATCATGATGCGGTGGTGGGGAGATAAGGCTTACCCCCGGTGTTGAATGTCTGGTCTTTGCAATCCACGGATAAACTTTCTTGCCTGGCAGATGACCGCCTTCGCCCGGTTTTGCTCCCTGTGCCATCTTTATCTGGATTTCGTTTGCACTGACAAGATATCTGGATGTAACACCGAATCTTCCGGATGCTACCTGTTTGATGGCGGAACATCTGTTCAATCCATCCGGTCCTACGGTCAGTCTTTCGAGGTCCTCGCCACCTTCACCACTGTTGGAACGTCCATGCAGGGTATTCATGGCAATTGCAAGGGTTTCATGTGCTTCTTTTGAAATAGAACCATAGGACATTGCACCTGTCTTAAATCTGCGCACGATGGAATCAATGCTTTCTACCTGGTCAAGCGGAATGGATTTCTTCGGATAATTGAAGTCCATGAGTCCTCTCAGGTTTACATCCTGGCCTTCCGCATCGACTTCTTTCGTATATTCCTTAAACAGGTCATAGTTTCCTGTTCTCGTAGACTCCTGAAGAAGATGTATGGTCTTTGGATTGTATAAATGTTCGGTTTTTCCACTCCGGAACTTGTGTGTTCCTTCGCTGTCTAGGGTATAGTCCACGCCGAGATCTAACGGGTCAAATGCTTTGGAATGAAGCTTATTAACATCACTCTCAATATCCTTTAAGGAAATACCGCCGATTCTGCTGACTGTATTGGTAAAGTATGTATCTATTACTTCTTTATTAATACCGATGGCTTCAAAAATCTGTGAACCCTGATAAGACTGAATCGTGGAAATTCCCATCTTGGAAGCAATCTTTACGATACCATGCAGAATCGCTGAGTTATAATCATTGACCGCTGCATAATAGTCTTTATCCAATAAGTTCTCATCAATCAGTTCGCGGATGGAATCCTGTGCCAGATATGGATTGATGGCACATGCACCATAGCCGAGCAATGTTGCGAAGTGATGCACTTCTCTCGGTTCGCCGCTTTCCAGAATAATAGCAAGCGAAGTTCTCTTCTTTGTCACTACCAGATGCTGATGCAGTGCAGATACCGCAAGCAGTGACGGAATGGCTACATGGTTTTCATCCACGCCCCTATCTGACAGAATCAGGATATTGGCACCATCCTTGTGCGCCCTGTCTGCTTCCAGGAATACATGGTCAATCGCTTTCTTTAAGGATGTATTTTTATAATAAATAATCGGAATGACTGCTACTTTAAAGCCGTCCACTTTCATATTTTTAATCTTTAACAGGTCTGTGCTGGTAAGAATCGGATTATTAACTCTCAATACCTTACAATTTTCCGGTGATTCCTCGAGGATATTGCCTTCTGAGCCGACATAAACGGTTGTGGATGTTACAACTTCCTCACGGATCGCATCAATCGGCGGATTTGTAACCTGTGCAAACAACTGTTTGAAATAATTGAACAGCGGCTGGTTGCGGTCGGAAAGAACTGCTAACGGGGTATCATTTCCCATGGCTGAAATCTGTTCTGTTCCGGTCAGTGCCATCGGAAGAATGCTGGTCTTTACATCTTCATAAGTATAACCGAAAGATTTCTGCAGTTTCTGGAGTTCTTCCTTGGAATATTCTTCCACTCTCTTATTCGGAATCTTCAACTCCTGAAGTTTTACGATATTTGCATCGAGCCACTCGCCATATGGCTGTCTTTTTGCATATTTTTCTTTTAATTCTTCATCATCGATGACTCTGCCCTGTACGGTATCTACCAGGAGCATCTTGCCCGGTCTTAATCTTTCTTTGACAACAATCTTTGCCGGATCAATGTCAAGCACTCCGACTTCGGAAGAAAGAATGAGCTTATCGTCCGTGGTAATCATATATCTGGAAGGTCTTAATCCGTTACGGTCAAGTACCGCACCCATCACATCACCATCGGAAAACAGAATGGATGCCGGTCCGTCCCACGGCTCCATCATGGTTGCATAATACTGATAGAAATCTCTCTTTGCCTGGCTGATATTTAAGTTATTGTCCCACGGTTCCGGAATGGCTATCATTACGGCAAGCGGAAGATCCATTCCACTCATTATCATGAATTCAAGCATATTATCCAGTCTTGCGGAATCAGAACCTTCTGCATTGATAACTGGTATTACCTTGTTAATCTCATCTGCAAGACATGAAGTATGCATGGTTTCTTCCCTTGCAATCATCTTATCCACATTTCCGCGGATGGTGTTAATCTCACCGTTATGTACCAGCAGTCTGTTCGGATGTGCCCTCATCCAGCTCGGCTGTGTATTCGTACTGAATCTGGAATGTACAATGGCGATGGCTGATTCATAATCCGGATCCTGTAAGTCGCTGAAGAAGGTACGGAGCTGTCCAACCAGGAACATACCCTTGTATACAATCGTTCTGCTCGAAAGTGATACAACATAGGTATCTTCGTTAGACTGTTCAAATACACGTCTTGCCACATACAGTTTGCGGTCAAAATCAATACCTGCATTTACTTTTGCCGGCTTGCGGATGAATGCCTGGATGATACACGGCATAACTTCGACTGCCTTATGTCCCAGTACATCCGGATGTGTCGGAACCTGTCTCCAGCCGAGGAACTCAAGTCCTTCTTTCTTGACAATGATTTCAAACATCTTCATTGCCTGCTTTCTCTGTAATTCATCCTGTGGGAAGAAAAACATTCCGACACCGTATTCTCTCTCATTTCCCAGTGAAATGCCGAGGGAATCTGCCACCTTCTTAAAAAACTTATGGGAAATCTGTAAAAGGATTCCGACACCATCACCGGTCTTTCCTTCCGCATCTTTTCCTGCTCTGTGTTCGAGATGCTCTACGATACCAAGCGCACCTTCTACTGCCTCGTGATCTTTATTTCCTTTGATATTAACAATTGCTCCGATACCACAGTTATCATGTTCAAATCTCGGATCGTATAATCCATTCGCTTTCTGCTGCATCTTTATCCTCCATCTATCCCTTGAGTTATTGTGTGTCTTTACCGCAAGGACATTTGTCTTTTCCTTAAGCTGTATATAATATACTACTATCTTTTTCATTTGTAAATATGTTTTTTTAGTTGTATTGTCTGATAATTTGACTATTTATTTTTTACTTATTTATTGTCTGTTTATTTAAAAGTAAAACGTGGAATTCTCATCTGGAACTCCACGTTTTAGAAACAATTTACCTTCTATTTTTTTGAAACTTTTTTTCACTTTTTTTATTTTCCATGTCATTTTCCGGAATTTTATGTCGAATCAGAACAATTCCAGTTGTAAATAATACCACACTAATCAGCTGGGACGTGGAAAATGCTATGCCGGCGATCTGATATACTCCACGAACAATATCTCCACGCAGCATTTCCAGCAGAAACCGAACCGCCGGATAGATGGTTAGATACAGTCCCATTATCCTTCCCGGTGCCGGTTTCTTCTTCCTGTAACACAGCAGGAAAAAGAACAGCAGGAAATTGCACAGGCTTTCCATGATCTGGACTGGAACTCTCGGTACAAGTTCTATGCCCGGTTCGTATGGATTCGCCGGAAAATGGACGGCAAAGATACCGTGATATTCCCTGCCATAACAGCAGCCGGCAAAAAAACAGCCCAGCCTTCCAAACCCGTGAAACAAAGGAATAACAACCGCCATAATATCGAGATACATCGTGACGGGTTGTTTTCTCATGCGGGCATAGAAGGCAATGCCCGCTGTCATGCCAAGCATACCGCCGTAAAACACATAGCCGGCAAATAATTCCCGGAGATTCCCTGTATTTCCCTGTATAAGAAATGGAATGGCATAGAATAATTTTGCCCCCGCAATCATTGCGATTCCCCCATAACTAATGGCACACCAGAAATCGTATGTCATGATATTCTTTGCCAGTTTCCGTGCCACAACCAACGCACAGAGAAAGCCTGCCAAAGCCATCGTAGAATATGCCGGTATCCTTAGTCCCATGATTTCAAAATATAACTGCATCACTTATTCTCCCATTTTTGCCGGGCTGATATAATCCT
>ERZ840517.3015-NODE-3015-length-13656-cov-2.865451_pt1 | contig 13656 bp, 9 predicted proteins | sample MGYA00519876_ERZ840517 | MGnify/ENA primary metagenome ERZ840517 (study PRJEB31850, sample SAMEA3708882) | human gut metagenome | biome: human gut; feature: human-associated habitat; material: faeces | place: China | collected 2014 ... | reverse complement strand
CCTCTATAAGCCCTTCTTTTGACAGATATTCTATCAGCCAACAACATCCGCTTATGCCGCTCCGGAAAGTCATGTCGTGCATCACCGTCCCCAGACTGTCTTGCGCCTTGCACAACAAATCATACCCCGCATCCGCATAGTTCCGCATCTGTGTCATACGGGCCAACAGGAACAGGAAGTGCACATATCCGAAATACCCGTCCTCGCCTGCCGAGAAAGCCGATATACGTTCTGTCCCGATCCAATACCCCAACGTCTTACAAAGTTCTCTGAAAGTATTCCTGTCACAGCAATACACACTTTCAGAAGGCAGGCAATCATAGTGAAGCACCTTGGTAGACAGGTTATATTTTCGTAAGTAGGCAGCCAGTTCCCTGTTATGGATGGCCTGTCCCGATTGGATGGGACGCGTATGCACCACGCTTACTTCGTCAATGACGGCCATGTCCCTTTGCGAAGCATCAATCAACACCGGCCAATGGGTTTCCGTCCCCCATCCCGTCTCGTTCTCATTAAAAGTGAACAACACTTTGTTTAATGCCTCACGTGAGAAACACGACACCATCATTTCCACGAAATTGATGTACCGCAACTTGCAATACCTGTCTTGCAACGTATGCCTCCATGTATAATAAGACATACTCAGTACAGGCTGTGCAATCTGCAAGCGGTAACGCCGCATGGCCTCGAACAGGGCATTGATGGCCGCGGTATCCATTTGGATGTCATCATCCGGAAAGAAGAAATAATCATACCGTTCTTTCAACTCCGGATACATTTCAAGATACCGGTAGATGACTTTCAACTTATATCCTTTGATGTGGCAAATATACTCCGTGTCTCCACGAAACTCTTCCATGGAATCATCGTAGACCACCAAGTGCAAGTCGAAATTGCACTCCCCCTTCAGCCACATACGGTGCAGGCTGTTTCGTCCTACTGCGGAAATCACACAATTGGAATGGTTCATTATATTTTGTTTTTAATTTGTTGGACTGTATGTTTCATAATATCCCTCATCAGTTGCTGCGACGGCCCTCCCGACCACAGCAATCCGGCACACACCAATGCCATTACAATGACCACGATGGTTATGCCGTACCGTGTAACAAACGGCAAGCGTCCCCCCATGAGCCGCTCTACTTCCGGACAATGTTGTTTCTGCTGTTTCATGCCATGACACTCATTTGATTTTTCACTAATTCATAATACCTGCCCCGTTTTTCCAACAAGCTTTGATGGTTGCCGCGCTCCACAATCTTTCCCTTGTCCATCACGATGATTTGGTCGGCATCCTTTACGGTACTCAGGCGATGCGCACTGACTACCACCGTACGTCCTTTGTAGAAACAATGCAGATTGTCCATGATATGGGCTTCATTGGTGGCATCGAGCGAATTGGTCGCCTCGTCGAGGAAAATATACTCCGGATTCTTGTAGATGGCACGAGCTATCAAGATGCGTTGCCGCTGTCCTTGGCTCACCCCTTTGCCCTCCATGCCGATGACGGTGTCATAGCCCAAAGGAAGAGACTCCACAAAATCATCAATCCGCGCCATACGGGCGGCACTTTTCATACGTTCTTTATCCGCCTCGTCTGTATTGATAGCAATATTCCCCTCTATGGTATCGGAAAAGATAAAACTGTCCTGCATCACCGAACCTGTAGCCGCACGCCAAGTATGAGGGTTGATGTCCGAGAGATTGACTCCTCCCACCTTGATACTGCCACGGGTCGGTTCATAGAAACCCTGAAGCAGTTTGATCAGCGTGGTTTTTCCGCATCCGCTTTCGCCCACGATGGCCGTCACCTGACGCTCCGGAATATGGAGCGAAACGTCCTTCAATGCCCAATCCCGCTCCGAACCGGTGTAACTGAACGAAAGGCGCTCAATGCAAATGTCCCTTTTTTGAGGAAGCGTGGCCAGTTTTTTATCAATATCCGCCTCTTCGTCATCCTGCGAATGTATCTCATTCAACCGTTCCAAACTGATTTTCGCATCTTGGAACGACTGTGCAAAACCGATGAACTCCCCAATCGGAGCCGACACCTGCCCGATAATGTAGGTCAGGGACATCATCATACCCAGGGTCATCGAACCGTCCACCACGGCTTTCGCTGCGATATAATAAATAAGTATATGCGTGGTTTGCGTGAAAAACACCGAACCGGACTGCTGTACCTGCCCGATGCGAAGCCCTTTCAGGCCAATCTGAAAGAGCTTGACCTGTATCCGCTCCCACTCCCAACGCTTCTGGCGTTCGCTATTATTGAGCTTGATGTCCTGCATGCCCTGTACCAACTGTATCATCTTGCTCTGTTCCAAAGCGGACTGGTTGAACCGCTTGATATCAAGTTCCCTCCGATAACGCATAAAAAACGAAATCCATGCCACATATAAGACATTACCTATAAGAAAGATGGTCAGTATCATCACATTGTAATAAGCCAATATACCCAAATATACAATGAAATTCACTATCGAAAACACGATACGCATGCTGTTACCCAACAGAAAATTCTTTATCCGTCCATGATCTCCAATACGTTGCAAGATGTCGCCCGTCATGCGCGAATCAAAAAACTGCAAGGGCATGGCCGTAAGTTTGATCAGGAAATCGGAAATCAGCACAATGTCGATACGCGAATTCATGTGCAGCATAATCCACGAACGGATGTAGTCGATGCTCAGGGTGGCCACAAAGAAACCCAACTGAGCCAAAAGTATCAGGGTGATGATATCCAAATTTCGCCCGTTGATACCTTGGTCTACCATCGCTTGCGAAAGGAAAGGCAACACCATCTGTATCAAGCTCCCGACAAGCATGGCCAACAGCAACTGACCTATCATGCAACGATAAGGCACGAAATAACGGGTAAACGAAAGAATGCTTCTGCTGTTCTTCCGATATTCATCTTCCACCTTTCCCCAATTCTCCCCCGGTTCCAACATCAAAGCCACACCGCACCCTTTATCTTCGGCACGTCTTCCAATCCAACATCGCTCAAATTCTTCTCGGGTATAGGTAAGGCGTTGCGAGGCAGGGTCTGAAATATGGATTTTATAACTTCCCGCCTTATCTCTTTCTATACCGTAACAAACCACGAAATGACTCTGGTTCCAATACAGGATACAGGGAAATACACCCTCCTCCGCTAATTGGCTAAATGTCATTTTCATCCCCACCGTATCCAAACCGATATGTTCCGCTCCTTCGCTTATGCCCAACATATTGACTCCACGACGTGAAACATGGCAATGACGACGCAACATCTCCGCTGTATAGTCTACACCGTAGTACCGCGCAATCATACGCAAACAAGTCGGCCCGCAATCCGACACATTATTCTGTCTGAAGTGTGGAAAACGTTTCAACCTATTCATATTTTTTCAGAGTTTCCAATTTACTGTTCCCGTTTTTGATGCACTTTTAAACGACACTAAAATATCCACTAAAAAATGGGACATGAACCTGAACACCCTCCTTTTTTAGGATTCTTGTTCCAGTGAAACACCAAATGCAACATCACGTAATGGGGCAGAGAACGAAACCATGTTTCGGTACGCCCTTGCGCATTGACACTATATTGTGTGGAAGAAACCTGATGCAACAGGTCGAACGCTTCAATCCTTGCAATGAGCTTGCCTTTCCAGAACGGTTGGCTGAGCGAGGCATTCAGCACAAAGTCATCCGTATTCAATTCCGCACTGCCATAGCCCCGGCGGCTGTACATTGTGGCATCGGCCGACAAGGTGGTCTTGATACGTGGTAGGGTGTAACGGGCAGAAAGTCCGTAGTTGAAATCCAAGGCATCGAGTGTCTCGAAATCGCGCATCCGTCCTTCAGAATGCCGCCAACGGATGTCACCGGAAGCCCGGATGTTGAATGCGTCCTTATTATATTGGATATAAGTACCATCGTGCAGGACAGTGGTGTTCACCGCATTCACGTGGCTTTCCGTCTCCCCCGCCAACATGGCGTGGTCTACGGAATGGTCATAATTCGCATCTGCATTCATCTGCCATGTCCAATAACGCTTCTCGCCGATGTTGGCCGAAATGTCGAACCGTGCCGTAGCGGAATAAGCTCCGCTCACATTCATAGGCTTGTAAGTGTACACGCCCGTCACCGGATTGTAACTCGCTGACTGCGCCACGTCACGGTGGCGGTAGTTGAACGACGCGCCAGCATGCCATAGGCTGACGTGCGTCCCGTATTTCCGGGTATAGTCGGCATTGGCACTTGTCGTGGCCGTCCCCTTCAAGTCAGGATTTCCCTCCTTAATCACAAGCGGTTGACTGTCGTCACGGTAACCTATTTGGTTCAGTATATCCACCGGAGCACATTGATAACCGGCACTGAGACGAAAATCGTGCTTTCCGTCTTCCGACATGTGCCGAAAAGATGCATCGGGTCTAAAATACACCCACGTGCCATGCATCAAAGTGTCGATACCTCCTCGCCTGTAATCAAGCGACTGATGAAAAACCGGCACATTGAGAGCCACACGCCAACGGTCGTATTGAATATCATAAAGCCCTAATTTATAAGTTCCATTTTGAGAAAAGATAATGCTGGCTGTATTACACCAATTACGATGATGGCTATCATAGGAATTGGAAGGGTCGGTAATAGCTGACAACATATCGAGCTGCGAAGCCAGTAAGAGCGTATCGGGGTGATAAAGGTAATCATGAATACGGCTATCGGAATAATTCCAATCGTCCCCAATAATAAGATCCACTTTACCAAACAAATCGGTAATAGTCCAATAGGTATTAAACATCATGTTCGTCAATTTATGGGACACATCACTGGCATTATGGCGGATATCATCGGCTTGTGTGGTGGCCTGCCACGTATCGTAACGGTTGGAAAGCCACGACTGATCATCGCTGTGCCTGAAAAAAAGGTAATAATTGCCATACCAACGTTTTTCCTTATTCACATTGAAAGATCCTCCCGTTTCCTGACAAAAAGCCCATGACCGCCCTTCACTTAATGCATCAGTACGCATAGAAGCTGTCAACCGGTCATCCCATTGGTTAAAGTGCGATCCACCTGAAGCATTCCTTTTCTCATAATCAAAATGGGACGTGAAATCAAAGTAAGCCGGCTTTTTGAAATTCAAACGGTTGACCAATTTCAAGTGCCAGTTGTCAGATTCATTACGGTTCTCCGTAAGCGACATGGGTTTGCTACCTTCAAGGAATTGCTCATAGCGTTGGTGCATCTCCAATTCGGTATTGGACGATGTGAAACCGGCATTGAAATTGTTCGTCACATTCTTATCTTTCGATTGGTAATCCAAATCGGTCGCTACGCTGCGCGTGGTGAGAAGCGACTGGGGCATGGTGGCCGGAGACCAATGGCCATGCTCTCCGATGTGGCGGCTTTCATTCACGTTGTTCACATTGCCCAACAACGCATACCGCCAGCGATCGGTAAACCCCAAAAGGAAGCCGCGCCCCAACCACCGGTCTTCCGTTCCGCCCGCAGCCTCCACATTGGCAATATATCCTTGGTTGTATTCGTTTTTCAAATTTACGTCCATCACATATTTGCGCGGTTCCACATCGTATCCCAACGCCTCACTCTTGTCCGTCTGTTTTTCATATACTTTTAGGTTTTTCACCGTATAATAAGGTAGGTTTTCCATCAACACTTTCTTGTTTCCACGGAAGAAAGTCCGCGAACCGAGCAACAATTCATCCACCCGTCGCCCGTTCACGAATATCTCGCCGCCGTCATTCATCGTCACGCCCGGCAACTGGCGTATCAAGGCATCGAGCATCGAACCATCGGGCAATTTAAAAGCGTCGGCATCATATACCAACGTATCTCCTTTATAATACATCTTGACCTTCGTAGCTTTTACAACGACCTCGTTCAAGGCCATATTACGCTCCTTGCGCATCTTAATAGTAGGGATTTTAACCGAACTTATTTGTGATGACGGCACGGAAACAGATTGCCAGACATCACCATACCCCGTCTTCGTAGCACGTACCAAATAATCCTTTTTTTCAGCCTTAACTGCGGCAGAGAACATCACCTGCAGAAGTTTTCCATTACGGTCTATAAAGTCCACTACCTTTGCGGAATCCACCACAACCGTACTATCCGGATTGAGAATAGAAATCCTCACTCCACTGAGAGGGACCTGCAGAAAAGCGTCTTCCACCTCACCGACTATTTCTACGGTCTGTGCGGAAGTGTGTACACAACAAAAAAGCAATAAAATATATACCAGTAAATTACCTTTCATATCTAATAGTTTTTACTCTCCATTTCATCTATTCTTCTCAATAAGAAAGCCTAATTCCATCGGTATCAAATCCGTGATACCGATGGAATACAAAAGCCTATCTTACATACAATAAGGAGTAGCTATTACTGTACTTCCAAATTGTTCGTACTTAACAGCACATTTGCCTATTACTATCGTCTGATGTCCGTCACTACTATTATAATCGGAGTAAAACACACAGGGGCGGCCACTTGTACTGACAGTGCAATTATCTACTGCATCTATAGTCAAACCACCCTCAATAGCGGCTAACTCTTCACGGGACAACATCCTGGCATCATTCAAAGCAAATCTTTTAAGCTTCTTCATCATGTTTCTGTTTGGAAAGTTAAACAATCACACTGACTCTTCCGCAGAGAGCGACTCTGCTCCCAATGGCGTAGTGCTTCGGCCACTGATATCATGCACAATATTTTTTCTTGGATATTCTATCTGACAGTTTGTTAGCATCACCAAATCCTCTATGTCATACTCGCGAGGCAAAAGATAACCATTCACCAATACCGTAGGTGTAGCCGTAAATCCATGTCCCTTGCACCACCGGAAATGCTTCTGTACCTCTTGCTCCACTTCGTCCGTATGAATACTGTCCGCATGCTCCTTCACAATGGATTCATATCTATTCTTTCCTCCGGCATACCATTCGCCATATATCTTGAGTGTGGCTTCCGGATTGTCTTTGTCGTAACACGAAATAAGGTATCGGCAACTGTCTTCCGCCTTTTCACTGAAAGCCGTGAAGATGTACTGCACACAAAGGTCGTCGCCATACCACTTTAGCATGTCCTCTACCCTTTTATGTAACCTTGCACACGGATTGCAATGTGGATTGCTGAGAACCGTGATATGCAAGTGAGCCTCTTTATTTCCGAAGACGACAGAAGAATCCTCTTCCGAAACCTTGTAATAGGTACTGCTTTCTATCAAAGCTTTGGCCACAACACTATTGGCTTTCAATCCCTTGTATTGCTGTACCATACGGATGCACTCTTTGTCCGATTGATACGAAAAGACATATTGATGCACAAGCATCACACAAGCCACCAGAACCATGGCCGACCACAAGCAAGCCTCGACGGACAATGAAATGCCCCGAATATGGCAAGCCGCCATGATGCCCGTGCACCACACCACAGCCTGCACTGACACACAAAGCACACACCAGTTCTTAGCCACACGCCATTGATAATAGATGCTCCACACCCCGTAGCACATGGCCAACCCATTCACCACACGCAACACGTCAATACCTGATGGATAAAGCGAAAGCAACAGGATATTCGCCATAAAATAACCGAATCCGATTTCACTCCAACTGACCCCAAAAATCTTGGCATACGCCCCCTCCAATATGCTGTTGCAATCAGCATGATGGAAAAATGAGCATACCTTATCACCATATTTGCTTTCGCCCAATAACTGTTTCTGCATAAGCATGAAACAAAGGCACAAGCCTACCAGATCCAACGACATGCAAAACAAATGGAGAAAAGACAACTCACCCCAATTATTTACGCATCCCATCCCTGTAGCAAACACCAATAGGGTTGGCAGACAAAAACATCGAGCCACGAACTGCAAATCTTCCCACCGATGCTTTTTGAAATCCGGCTCACCGGCCTTTTCCAAATCCTCCACCACCAACACATTGCCTGTCCAATCTGACTTGAAAGCTTCATGCGTGGATGTCTTCTTCTTCCCCTGTTGCCAGAATACAATCCGGCTCCCATTGCTCTCCAAACCGATAACAAAATCATTTCCCGTATGGAAAATACAGGGATAGCTGAGATTCAGCAAATCCTTGTCCTCCATATATACACCCAAAGCCCTGACGCCATACACTGCCAACATCTGCTTCAGCCCGTACATATTGCCTCTATGCGGATGTTCTTCGTACAAACGCCGCACATACCGCTTTGTATAGCGCACCTCTAAAGCGTCGAGAAAAGATTCCAATATATTTTTCATTTCAACAGATAACTTATCAGAGTTTCTTTATCCATACTGCAGATTTTCACCAGTTCCCGTCTCAACCGGTCTGCATCGTCTTTCGACTGGTAACTGGAACTCGCACCACGGGGATGATACAGGTGATAGAGTTGCCCACTCTGAGTCCATGCCACCTTGTGTCCGAGTATCCTTACACGGTGCATCCGTTCCGCATCCTCAGGTCCCCAACCGGTAAAGCGCTCATTCTCTCCTCCACATTGGAAATAATGCTGACGATGCACCAAATAAGCACCACCGCATAACCTGCGACCCAAAAAAGAACTCATCCTCATGCAACGCAAATATTCCAAATCCGGATTCTTCCTTACATTGATCGACATTTGTTCCGAAAGCATCACAAACTGTCCGTTATAGGGATAAGCAATGGTGCATCCTTCAAGAATCCGTTGCACCGCTTCACCAATCTGAGCGTAACCGACCAACACATCCGTATCCCATACTCCTACAACCTCCGTACCGGCCATGCGCAACAATTCATTGATATACCGCGTGCGATGAAAAACCGTAGAAGCATCTTCCACGAAAGTGTACTCCACCCCATCCGGCCAAGCTTCATCTCCAAGGGCTGGCACCGCATCGGCCTCCAATACAAGCATGCGACATCCTAAACCATCGAGCTGCCTCAATACGACACGGAGGTTTTCCCGTCTTTCTTCACAATCTATGCGTACCGGAAAGACTAAAGTAAGCTGTGATTTTAAATCTTGCAGTTGCATATCTTTAAGGCATTTTGTATTATAACTCTATCTGACGGCATCTGAAAAAGCGTATCCGAACCGGGTTGCCGCACGAGCAACGCGTTCACACACGTCTTATAAAAACCGTGTTGTCCCATACTTCGTATCATGGCCCACAATTCCACAGGCAAAGGACTCGAACCAACCACATCCTGTACCCAATCCATATAGTATATCAAATGTTCCAGTATCAGGGAAGCTTGGAAATCCCCTTCTTTCCTGTCACATAAATCCAACACCCTTTTCCATAAATATACACCGATTCCTCCCATCCCGTAAAAATCCGTATCTATGTCGGGACATTGGTTTATCAACTGTATCATACGGGAATCTATATGTTTCAGATAATCGGGCGACACGGTATAATCCGGCCTGTCCCATGAACTTTCCATCACCCCGCACGTGGCATGCACCATATCTGACACCTTATAACGGGCTTCATACAATTTGCCCACGGCATCCGCCGCCCGTTGATATGCATCCTCGTCCGACAACAACAAATTCAGACAGGACACAAGACGCTCCGTAAACTCCTCATCCATCATATTATCTTCATCAATGGATACGCGCAACTCCGGTGTGGCATCCAACATCTCCGCCAACCCAGTTGTATCCGTACCAATCAAAGGTATTTTATGACGCATCATCTCAATGGCCGTATAGCTGCATTGTTCATGAAAAGAAGGCATTACGCCGATATATGCAGACCGATAAACGTCCTCCACCTCACTGCTTGACACTTTCCCTAAAAAGGAGACACGACCTTGCAAATCCCTGCACTGCGACAAATAAAGTTGAAAATCCCCGTCCCCGGCAACCACCAAACGGATATCCGCATATTTGTCTGCAATATGCCTGAACGCATGAATCAAATAGTTCAACCCTTTAATCTCGTCCAAACGACCGACAAACAGAATTATGCGGCCATTTCCTACATTTTTATCTTTGTCGAAACATAAACCATCCCCCAAACCATTATAAACCAAGTGCATCTTATCCGAAGAAACGCCATAGCCTTCAGCCAGAATCTGTTGTGTATCTTTTGACAAGACAATGACCTCGTCAGCTAAATGCAGAAATTCTTTTTCGTTTTCCACGCTCGCCAACAAGCCTCTTTCCTTGTCATCTTTCGGCTGATACTCTTCGGCTATCAGTTCACGGAAACGGGTCTTATTGCCTTTCAGCTCAAAACACCACCCCAAATAGTGCACCGTAAAAACAATCCTGCAATCAAAGTATTGCCCTTTCAGCAAAGAGGCAAGCGGCTTATGCTGGAAATAGTTGAAATGGAACACCAATCGTTCATCATCCTCCGCCTTGATATGCCTGGCTAAAAAATAAAACACATTGCGGCAATAAGGCTCATTCTCCATACCCGAAAACAAAGCCGGAACCTGATAGTGACGGCATCCGCGTTCATCGTCCGCAATCGAATACTCTTTCACGTCCGAAAACAGGTCCACAAAAGATACTTTCACACCGGAACGTCCCAAAAGCCCGTCCGACAACAAACGTACATAAGTGCCTATGCCATAATTGGCCGCACGGCTCGCATTATTGAAGATGAATATGTGCATCATACCAGTATGGATTTTAATATATAATAAGCACATCCCCCGTCTATACCTAATGGCCTTTCGATATATTCCGCTTCAGGAAACGTAGGTTCGTTCAAAACGTCCATGACATCTAATGCCCGGCAAGGCAGATTGTTCCTTGCCACTGTGTCTTGCAACTCCATCATATACCGGCTGTCGAACGTCGCCACAGCCTCCACGCTTTGGCGCAGGTCGAGGTAAAGCATCAATCCTCCCACTCCTGTACGCACCGACATATCGGTCAATCTGCGCGGGTCGCGTTCCATAATCTTGCGGTCTATGTCTTCCAAGATGTCATTCAAGCTACATTCCACCAAACCGCGTTTACAAAGCAGTGTCGTGCCATAACCGATACCGGCCAAACCGCGTTCCAAACCTACCGGCATATCGGTATGCACCCCATCATACACTTGCTGAAACAACTCCCATGCGTACTCACGCATCACCTCGTCTCCATAAGCATCAGCATACAGATACAATGCGACCACCACGCCCATTTTGCCATGAAACAATCCGAGTTCTTGCATATAGCTGCTCCGTAACAACAAATAATCCGCGATTTTATCCATCTCTTTTTTCATAATAAAGCCTTTGAAAATTTTAAAGCAGACGATATGGCCTGCCCCATATCCACATATTTATATGAACCGAGTCGCCCCGCAAACCATGTATGGGGCACATTACATCGCCCCATGTCCTGATAAGCCGCATGCAAATCCCTATTCCGCTTGTTGTCCACAGGGTAATACGCCTCACTTCCGGGCGTATAATCCGCCGGATATTCCCGAGTGACCACGGTATAAGGCAAAGACAGTACCGCCCCGTTACCTGGCTCGAAATGCTTGTGTTCCACGATACGAGTATAGGGCACGGTGCGCTCAGTATAATTTACAATGGCATTGCCCTGATAGTTGGATACAGGTAACATTTCTTGTTCGAATCTCAGGCTACGGTATTCCAGAAAACCCAAACTCCATCCAAAATATTCGTCTATCGGCCCCGTGTAAACAATCTCATCCGCCAATCCGTCAAAGTAAGCCCTGTCATCCAAGTAATTGCAGCCTGTACGCCATTCGATGCCATCCAACAAACCTTTTATCAGTACATTGTACCCTCCCACCGGTATACCTTGATACCTGTCGTTAAAATAATTGTTGTCGAACGTAAACCGCACGGGTAAACGCTTGATAATCGATGCAGGCAATTCCGTACACGCACGTCCCCACTGTTTCTCTGTATACCCCTTGATAAGGGTCGCATACACATCACGCCCCACAAGACATATAGCTTGTTCTTCCAAATTAGCCGGATTTTCCATCACCGCTTCCCTACGTTGCGATTCAATTATGCGCCGCGCCTCTTCGGGTTGCGTCACACCCCACATTTGGTAAAAGGTGTACATGTTGAATGGTAAATTATAAAGCTTCCCTTTATAGTTGGCTATGGTATTTAACGTAAACCGGTTGAAAGATACAAACCGGTTGACAAAATTCCACACTTTTTCATCATGGGTATGGAATATGTGGGGGCCGTATTTGTGTACGGTTATCCCTTCCGCATCTTCGCAATATACATTACCGCCCAAATGGGAACGCTTGTCGATGACCAGACATTTCTTGCCATGCTGCTTGGCCATACAGGCAAATGTAGCCCCGAACAAGCCTGCACCAACTACCAGAAAATCGTATTCGTGCTTCATACCGCCTTATTTATAAGGTGACGGAAATAGGCTATAGTCTGCGACAGCCCTTCATCCAAACCCACCACCGGCTTCCACCCGCCCAGCACGGATGCAGCCAATGTAATATCTGGCCGCCGCCGACATGGGTCGTCCTGGGGAAGAGGTTTGTACACAATAGACGATCGGGAACCGGTCATGCGTAACACCCGTTCCGCCAAATCGTTTACCGAAATCTCGTAAGGGTTACCTATATTGATGGGACAATGCGGTACTCCGTCCTGCATAGTGCGGACAATCGCTTCTATCAAATCACTCACATACTGGAACGAACGTGTCTGGGTGCCATCGCCATGGATAGTCAAAGGCTCACCGCGAAGTGCCTGCACAATGAAGTTGGATACCACACGGCCATCCTCCGCACTCATCCGCGGCCCGTATGTATTGAATATGCGAATGATACGTGTATCTACACCGTATTCTTCATGATAGTCGTGGAACAAGGTCTCGGCACCGCGCTTCCCCTCATCATAACAGCTACGGACACCGAAGGGATTCACATTGCCCCAATAAGATTCATTTTGAGGCGAGACTTGCGCATCGCCATACACTTCACTGGTGGAAGTAAACAAGATTCTTGCTCCTTTCTCTTTAGCAAGTTCCAAAAGATGGATGCTGCCAAGGACAGAAGTCTTGAATGTATGTATCGGAGATTTTTGATACTGCACAGGAGAAGCCGGACAGGCCAAATGGTAAATCTCATGCAATGCCCCGGATACAGGCCATTCGTTTACTATATCATGCTCAAAGAAACTGAAATGAGGGGAGCCTAACAAATCAGCCACATTGGCTATCCTGCCGGTTTGCAAATTATCCACACAAATGACTTCCTCATAACCTGATTGAAGAAGCCTCCGGCAAAGATGGCTGCCTACGAAACCTGCACCACCTACGACCAACGCCCGAAGATTTGTTTTCCATTCCTGTTTTGTCATGGCCTTAAGATTAAGTTTGCTCAAATATAGATGTCAAATCATACTTTTTCCAAGTATAAAAGTATATTTCTGCAATTCTAAAGGCTATTTTCACCCAAAAGTGTGATTTTTTATCGTCAAAAGTCACACTTATTGAGTTTTTTTATAACTTTACACCATAAACAATTAACCTAAGTATAAAATGAAAACTAACCAATCCCTCACAACTACCAACTTCATAGGTTATGCACAGGAGGAATACGAAAATTTAAAACCGCTTATCGAGATTACCCTTAATTCCGCAACACTATTATAAAATATTTTTTTTAAGTACCTGAGCAACAAA
>ERZ840517.3007-NODE-3007-length-13694-cov-2.909231_pt1 | contig 13694 bp, 9 predicted proteins | sample MGYA00519876_ERZ840517 | MGnify/ENA primary metagenome ERZ840517 (study PRJEB31850, sample SAMEA3708882) | human gut metagenome | biome: human gut; feature: human-associated habitat; material: faeces | place: China | collected 2014 ... | reverse complement strand
ATGTCTGCACCGTTTAAGTATTCTTTGGACCATTCTACTGTCTTTTCAACTGCTTCTTTTACTGTGTATCTTGGTTTCCAGCCAAATACGGTTTTGATCTTGGAGCAGTCTAATTTCAGGAAATTTGCTTCGTGAGGTCCGCCTACCCAATGGTTCTCCCAGGTCATTCCCTCTCCCCAGGCATTACAGAATAAGTCTGTTAAGGTGCCTGTTGTTACACAGTCTCTGTCATCTGGTCCCACATTGTAGTAATCCTGATATTTGCTGTCTTTGTACTGTTCCATGGCAATGGTCAGATAAACTGCCAGCGGTTCTAATACATGCTGGAACGGTCTGGTGGAATGTGGGTTTCTTACCATGATCGGTTTTCCGGCCGCTGCTGCGCGGACACAGTCCGGAATAATGCGGTCGCTTGCAAAGTCTCCGCCACCGATCACATTTCCGGCACGGGAGGTGGAAATAGCACAGCGTCCATCTTCAAAGAAGGATTTTTTATAGCTGTGTGTTACCAGTTCGGAACAGGATTTACTGTTGGAATAAGGATCATAGCCGTCTAACGGATCACACTCTCTGTATCCGTATTCCCATTCTTTATTTTCGTATACTTTGTCAGTTGTTACGTTTAGGAATGACCGTACAGTGTCAGTAAGGCGGACACATTCCAGGATGTTGACCGTGCCCATTACGTTGGTCTCGTAGGTGTAGACCGGTTCTTTGTAGGACTCGCGGACGATAGGCTGCGCTGCCAGATGGAATACGATCTCCGGCTTTACTTCATCGAACACGCGGCGCAGATGAGCCAGATCCCGCACATCGCCAACTACACTGTGAATGGTGTCTTCCAGACCTGCGATCTCAAAGAGATTGGGGTCTGTGGGCGGATTTAAGGCATAGCCTGTTACCTGGGCACCTGCCAGTGTAAGGATGCGTACCAGCCAGGAACCTTTAAATCCGGTATGTCCTGTGACCAGCACTTTTTTTCCGTTATAGAATGATTTTAATTCTTCTAATGTTAATGCCATAATTACTCCTTAGTCTTTCCAGATCTTCCATGGTGCTTTTCCGGACTGCCACAGTTCTTCCAGTTTTTTCATTTCTCTCTGTGTATCCATGCACTGCCAGAAACCGCCATGATAGAAGGACTTCATCTGGCCTTCTGCAGCCAGTTTCTGCATTGGTCCCTGCTCGAAAATAGTAGAGTCCCCTTCCAGATAATCGAAGATCTCCGGGTTCATGACCATGAAACCGCCATTGATCAGAGCGCCATCGTTATCGTCTTTTTCACGGAAGGAAAGGACTGTATTGTCCTCTGCAATGTTTAACACGCCTTTGGACTGTCCCAGATTGACAGTTGTGATCGTTGCGATCTTGCCATGGGATTTATGGAATGCTACCAGCTCATTTAAGTCTACGTTGGAAACGCCATCGCCGTAAGTAAGCATAAACGGTTCATTTCCAATATATGGCTGGATACGCTTTACACGGCCGCCGGTCATAGTGTTTAAACCGGTATCTACCAGTGTGACTTTCCATGGCTCGGAATAGTTGTTGTGTACTTCCATGCTGTTGTTTGCCAGGTCAAAAGTGACATCGGATGTATGCAGGAAATAGTCTGCGAAAAATTCTTTGACTACATACTGCTTATATCCCAGACAGATCACAAAGTCATGGTATCCAAATTCGGAATAATATTTCATAATATGCCACAGGATCGGCTTTTCACCGATCTCGATCATTGGCTTTGGTTTTAAATGGCTTTCTTCACTGATCCTGGTGCCGAAGCCTCCTGCTAAAATTACTACTTTCATTTTTTTCCTCCGAGAGTGTATCTATGTTCTCCCACATTTGTGGGAGGATATATTGTTACCGGTCCCTGAAGATATTCAGGTGGTTTTCTTCCAGGATACGGAATGCATCCCGGATCTTATCTGTTCCTTTACGGTATTCGTAAAGATCATCTATTTCTTTTGAATGTTCTTTTAATTCCTGATCTGACATAAATGGGATCTGTGGTGCCATTTCTGCCATTTTCTCAAAGTTCTCTTCTCTGTAAGGTGCTTTCTGTATCTCACGATAAGTAGTATACCCATTTCCAATTAGGATTGCAATACAGAAGACAGTTTCAAGAACAGGCACTGCCCGTTTTAACAGTCCGCCATTGATACGTTTCCTGCGTATTTGGGAAGCCAGGGCAAAGGTAAGAAGGATCCCCAGGACTCCTACCTGAAACTGCAGGGCATATCGGGAGCTTAAGGCATAATCTTCTTTTTCAAAAATGTAACGTGAAAGGAAGATGAGAAGATGATTGGCTCCGCCGGATACAAGGAGTATTAACGGAAAGAGTGTTTTTTTATAAATGCCAAGACTTATGTTCAGCCACAGGGACCACAGATAGCCAACCATAAGTATGACTCCCAGCAGATAGATGATTTTGTTGGAAATACAACCATTTGCGATCCACTGCTGTAATTCTTCACCGCCAACCATCATTCCTGCCAGGGATTTCAGGATAAAACGGATGGGAAATGTAGGGAAGTCTTTTAATATTTCCCCTAAGGATCTTCCCGTTGCTCCTGCATGTTCTTCTACTGCAAAGGAATTGCTGAGAATGTAAAGGAGCAGTGGGATCAGTGTGCAGATAAGAAAGATCACATACTGTTTTCTTTTTTCTCCTGTATCCATAAATGCTGCCGCACCGGATGCCAGTATCATAACAACTGCATAAATCGCGCAGTAGGGACCGGCTGTCCCCAGTATGATCAGACATGGAAGCAGCATAAGTATCGTTTTGTCCCATTTTCGCTCTTGCCCCCGGTAATATCGGTCGAAAAGGATCTGGTGATAATAAAAGCAGGCAAAGGCAAAGAAATGGGACCAGCCACTTCCATTTGTCAGCATCTCCCATTTATTCAGGCTGAACATGACCACCATAAGGGCGATAAACCATGAGACAGAAATTTTCAACTGTCGGGAATAACCATTTTATATTTATCTTCAGCTGACGGGAATATGCTGCAAAACACCAGGCTGCAAGACTGACGCTTACAGCGCCTAATACCCGGTCAAAGGTAATGGAAAAGCCAAAAAATTTTACGTTTATGATACGAGACAGGTAATTGATGGGAATACGGGTGAGCACATCTGCCACGAAGAATTTTTCAGGGTTAAATACATCTGGCAGATAGCTGTTTACCAGGCGGATGTAGTCGGAATAGACTACATCGCAGGCTGCATTTTTAATATACCACAGGAGAAATGCCAGTCCCAGAAGAGGCAGAAGGTAAAAAACTATCCTGTGTGTACCGTCAATTATTTTTTTATCCCTGTTTCCGGGAAGTTTCATGTGATCTCCTCCTGCGTATAGTTACGTTCTTTTACGGTGTTGTAATGTGAACGATGGCTGCCAGCCGGTCCTGTCCTCTTTGCTCTCTGGCATTCTGCATATAGAAATTATAATCAAACTGCAGATGGACCATCTGCCATGGTTCTGCCTGTAGGGTTGTTTCTACTACGCTGGAATGAAGAGGTAGTGTACGGACCGGTTCTTCATCTTTTGTAATGGAAATGGCTTCCCCGCCGCTCATTACTCCCGGATACATAAATTCCAGTTCTATTTCCCCGGTGGAACCTGCCATCACAGTGAGGGATGCGTGTTCATCCATCCAGCCGTCGGAATAGTATCCGTAATCGGTCTGCAGTTTCAGGCTGCGGACAAAATCTGTGATATCCTGGAATGCATTATGAGCAGGATCTTCTCTGAGGACTAACATCTGGTCATCTACCATTCCAATATCACGGATGCTGTCTATAAATTCTACCTTTGTGCCCTCTGCCTTCATTTTCGGGTCAAATACTTTAAAGAAGGTACGAGCCGTAAAATCGCTCATTTCGTAGCTGTTGCCTATGATATAAATGGTTTTTCCGAAAATCCCGTTTCCGTATTTTTCGTAGGTCTGTTCTGCTAATGAATTATAGCGCAGCTGATCCGGCCACAGATACAATTTTGGATAGCAGCTGCGGTAGAACAGTTCTGCCGGAAGCATAAGTAATACGTAAAGTGCAAAGAGAATGCCCCAGGGATACAGGCGTTTTAAATACAGTTCTTTTTTTACTCCTTCTGTCAGTTCTCCGTAGATATAGGAAAGGAAGAGCAATGCACCAGCTAGGGATACATAGATCCAACGCATTTCCACACGGATGGTCACACTGGAAGATGCAATGTTTAATGCAATAAAACCGATAAAAAGCATGGTATTAAACAACATGGAAAATTTACGCTCTTTCCGTTTTTCCATGATGAATTTTACCAGAAACGCCAGTACCATGATAAGGAGCATCCCGTCTGCCATACCGATCAGCCCTTTGACCCACATAGGGCTTTCACTCCATGGGCAGCCGTTTAAGTGTTCCGGTCCTGCGTTAATTCCAAAGACATAGGCCGCCTGACTGAAGGCAAATTTGATGGCCTGTAAAATATTTAAGGTGTCTGCTACCTGGGTTCCGCCGGTTCCTGCAGGAAGAACAGAACCAATGGTAAAGGCACGGATCAGCTGTACCAGTCCAAAAGAGACAATTGTACTGAGCCAGAGGGATATTTTTTTGCGCTGTTTTAAGAGAAGGGCCAGAAGTAATAATGGCAGCAGTGCCATGTACCGTTCATGGACGAAACATACTCCAAAATACAGCAGGCTGGCAATGTAAAAACATTTTTTCCTGTTTTCTTCGTTTACATAACGATATAAATTCCAGAGAATGGAAATGGCCATCCAGAGAGCCATTGTCTCCATCAGTCCTAAAACCTGACCGATCTGATAATACGCCATCCGGCTGGCTAAGAACATGGCTCCTGTAAAGAAGCCAATGGCTTTTGCCCTGGAAAGCCGCCAGGCAATGGAATACAGATACCAGGACAGTGCTGCATTCAGCAATATGTTAATAGGCACGAAAAGAGCTACGTGATTTCTTACCACTGCCATTTCAAGCCAGGCTGCAAGATAATACAGGAAGCGGAAACGGGTGCTTCCCATAGGAAATACATATTCAAAGAAACTTTGTTCACCATAACAGGACCAGAAATCCATATAAAGGCCTTTGATCTGTATTCCATGGTTCACCCACACAGCTAACGCCAGCAGAAGTCCCATGAAGATCACATGGTCCTTCCACTCATATTTTTTCTCCATTCTGGAAAATCCGATCCTGAATTTAATTCTTTCCCTGGTGTCCAAATTTCTGCCTCCTTAAACTAGTTCCCGTTTTTCTCCATGCTGTAATTGTCACGGAACAACTGTACTAATCGTTCATCCGGTTCTTTAAATGGATGATCCAGATCTACTTTTGCCAGCATATTTCCCCATTCAAAGGTAAGATCTCTTAAGGTCCCTTCTGCGATCATATCTTCGATGATCTGTGTGGCTCTGGGCTGGTCTGCCAGATATCCCGCCTGTACATATATATATTCGGTTCCGGCCCATTTTAAATATTCTTCAAAATATGCCAGTTTTTTTACAAGATACACATCCCCACCGCTTCCTGTTATATCATAATAACTCTGGGCGCTGCAGGCCATATCTAACACCTGGGGGTGAAAGCCAAAGGCTACTACCCGGGTTTTAGGTGTAAAACGGGAATAAAGTTCCTTACAGCCTCTTCGTTCCCAGCTTTTATGTGTATGATGACGATGGTCATAATATCCTCTGTTTACCAGTTTAAAAGAGGTAAAGCCCGGGCATCCTGCCCAGCTGGTAGAGGATGCGATCAGGGTATTGAAGAGGAAAAATGGAACTGTCAGTAAACAGATGCCGGACCTGAGGATCTTTTTCGTTTCCACTGCTGCACTGCCTGTTGTAACTGCGGCAATGTTTTCTGTCTCTTCTGTTTTTAGCCAGTATCCTGTGATCCGCACGGTACTGATCGCCGCTACTGCATACACCAGTATGAAATAATTTCCATCTATCTGGGCAAGTGTGTAAATGCTGGCCGCGGAACCAATTAACAGTGTGATCATAAGAAAACCATCAAAGAAATCTAACTGGGAGATCTGCTGATGCCTTATAACCCTCGTTATTACCTGAAAGATCCAGAATAACAGGAGTGCTGTTACAAGCACTGTTCCCCAGGCAATGATCACGTGTTCCATATCTTCTCCTACCGGAGAGATCAGTATTCCCTTTAACCGTTCCAGCAGCCGGTGTATTTTTTCTCCCCTGGAAAGGACAGACGGATCACCGATCACATGGGAAAAGTTATAGGGATATTTTACTTTAAAACCTATCTTTTCAAAGAAATTTGCATATACAGAAGTTACCGGAACTCCTGTAAGCAGCCAGGTGCGATACCACAATCCTGCTGTTGCAAATAATGGCAGGATCCATGTTAAAAATGCTCTTTTTTCCGGCTTTCCTGCCTTTTTAAAGATCAGGAGACTGACAAGCCCCACACCGCCTAAGGCTGTAGAAAATACAAGAGCCGTTGGTTTGTAAACCAGTGAAAGAAGATAAACAGCTACCGCAAAGATGAGCCATATATTTTCTCTGACAACTGCCAGGCAGAGAAAATCGTAAATAATAAGCTGACACATTAATGTAATACTGTCACTTTTAGCAGAAACCGCCATGTTCATAATGCCTGGGATCGCACTGACCAGCGCTCCTGTCCAGAAACCGGCTGTTTTTCCGCTGAAACGCGCACCCATAACTGCGGCTGTCACTACACTGACTATGGTTGTCCAGAAAGTAAAGGAAAGGACAAATCCGTAAGTCGGTGTACCGGACAAGGGAAGCACCAGTACTTCTGCTCCCTTGCTGTAGGTATACACCAGATTGATCAGCCCCAGATTTTTATAAATACCGTTTCCATTATCCAGGACATAGGCGGAACGCAGTCCATAGTGGAGAGAGTCATAGTCCAGTTCATGGTTTAAACGGCCTGCCTGAAGAAAGAACATGGTGAGGATGAAAGCAAGAAGAGCTGCCTGAAGCACGGTTTCCGGCATGACTGCACGGAATAGATTGCTGCACTTACTGACCACATTCTGCTTTTTCATCCCTGACATATCTGCAATCTGTTCTGTTTTCAGACAGTTATCCACAGACCTGCCAAAATTTTTTTTATTTTTCCACAGGAAAATTGCCGTAATCCCCAGAGCAAGCAGCAACGCCAGCTTTCTCCAGAGCCCGATTCCCCCATGTCCTGTAAGAGATACTGCACATACAAGGACCATCCATGCTGCGCTTCCGGTGGTCAGCCCCAGAAGGATCTTCTCCCAGACAGGAAAAACAACTTTGTTTTTTCTTCCAATATTTTCCAAAAAACAGTTGTTGATGCAAATGCCATATCCAGCCAGCGTTCCCATCCACACACCAGCCCCTATCAGCGGGATCAGTATCCTGTGTCCCCAGAGGAACAAAAGCCAGCCGGGTATCAGACAGGCTATAGCCAGTCCTCTTTTTTCCCTGCTTTTTACTGCCAGGCATAACCACCATAAATTCCATAAAAACAGGACAGACAGTTCCATTAGCATCCGTCCTGTTTCTTTCTTTTGTAATGTTCCCCCCAAAGGGCCATGAAGTATCAGTCTGTTTGCAGCTGTTCCAATCAGAGCAATTGCCACCACCCAGAATACAGCCAGCAAAAGACCTTCTTTCCCTCGTCTACTCCCCATTTTAACTTGTTCCTTTTAACTCTTTACTCGTATTCCTTATAAGCGGAAGAATATCCCTTCATGATGAGTTTTACTACCGCTTTAGGCCAAAATCTGGCAAACATTTCTGCCTCTTCCCTGGCTCTCCGGTTGTCTTTGATGCAGGCGTTTGTAGTAGCGCCCTCATGGACCCGGTAATAGATCAGCGGCTTTTCCACACAGATAAACCTGCCTTTTTCTCCTGCCAGCTGTACCATGTGGTCCCAGTCTAAGGCAAACTGATACTCAGACTGGACAAATGGTTCTCCCAACCGCTTTTTGCTGTAGGTTGTTGCCGGACAGCAGATGGGATTGCCAAGTACCAGGGGCATTATTTTTATCCATTTTAAACCGCAAAGAATGTGAAACCGAAGGGGAATACGTAAAAGACGCTTCACCCACAGCATTTTATCCCCGGTAATTACCTTTTTATTTTTCACAATGGCATAATCAGAGGTAAATACAGTCATATCCGGATATTTTTCAGCTGCCTTTAACAGTTCTTCCCCATAGTTTTTGCAGTACATATCGTCCTGATGGGCAATAGTGACAAACTCTGCATCTGCCATGGAATAAGCATAGTTCCAGTCATCCCGGATATTGCTTTTTCCTTCCCGGATGTAGTAGGGCAGATCATATTTTTCTGCCATAGCTCCCAAAAACGGGCTTGGGGTGGATGTGCACATGATCACAGGAGATGCCACTTTCTGCTCCTTCAGAGATTTAATACAGCTTTCCAGATAAGGAGAATCACCATAGGCAGGTATTGCATATACATGCTTATGACTCATAAAAATGATCCTCCAGCATTAAGCACAGGGCATGGTATACAGGAAGATGCAGTTCCTGGATCTTAAAGGTTTCCTGTACCGGAACGATGATAGATACATCTGAAAATTCTTTGATCCGTCCGCCGTCACGGCCGGTCAGTCCGATCACAGTCACACCTAATGCTTTTGCTGCAGTTGCTGCATAAAGCACATTTTTAGAATTGCCGGAAGTCGTAATTCCCAGGAATACATCTCCTTTTTTAGCGTAGCCATACAGCTGCTGGGCAAATACCATATCTCCGTTTACATCATTGGAAAAAGCGGTAGTCAATGCCCCATGGCCGGTGAGTGCAATGGCCGGAAGTCCGCCCTGGAGATTTTCTGCCAGTTTTTCCCCCATCTGAGGGTCTGCTGCCTTTAAAGCCTGGGCTAGTTCTGCTGATACAGGACGGCGTTTTACAAAGCCTTTCATCAGCTCTCCTACAATATGTTCGCTGTCAGAGCAGCTTCCGCCATTGCCTGCGATCATCAGTTTCCCGCCCTTTTCATAGCAGTCTCTCATGATCTCATATGCCTTAAGGATGTCTCCTTTTACCGGCTCAAGCACCGGATAACGCTGTACTAATTCATCCAAAAATCTAAGTTCTTTCATATACGATTTTCTCCTTTTGCCAGAACTTCTTTTTCCAGGTTTTATTTTCTTTCCAGTATCCATTGTGCTGCCTGTTCAAGATCAGCTGCATAGTGGACATACGGCGGTTTTTCACCATTTTCCTGCTGTTCTTTATGAAGCTCTGCCCCATATCCGGTTCCTACTAAAATAGAGGTGACTCCAAATTTCTGTCCGGCTTCTGTATCAAGAAGCTTGTCCCCGATCATATAGGAAGCAGCCCTGTCCACCGGAAAATCCTTTTCTGCCATTTCAAACATGCCTGTTCCCGGTTTGCGGCAATTACACACTTTTTTGTATGCACCGATACCATGTACCGGATGATGAGGGCAATAATAAAAGGCATCAATTTCTGCTCCCTCTTTTTCTAACAGCTGGTTCATATACTGGTGAAGGATTTTTACATCTTCTTCTGTATAATACCCTCTTGCCACTCCCGCCTGGTTGGTGACTACGATCAGCTTATATCCGGCATCTTTCAGCTTCTTTAAAGCCTGGGGCACTCCCGGAAGAAGCTTCATATCTTCCGGTTTATGAAGATAATTCACTTCTTCGTTTAAAGTGCCGTCCCGGTCTAAAAATACTACTTTATTTAATGTATGTTCCACGATATTGTTTCCCATTTCTATAACGATTTATAGTTTTTTATTTCAGATTAAAACAATATTCTCCGTTTGGCATCTGTACTTTTACCTTGTCATACTGCCAGCGGTCTTCGTCTGCTACCCAGCTCTGGGCGCCGCGAAGTTCAAAGTTCCAGTCAGCTAACTGTCCGCCCATAGCTTCCATACGGGCTGCTACTTTATGGCGCACATTGTATGGGCAGTACATTAACAGGTATCCGCCGCCGCCTGCTCCTAAAAGCTTTCCGCCTAACGCCCCGGCCTTTAATGCCTCTGCATACAGCTCGTCGATCTGCGGATTGGAGATCTTATTGCTCATACGCTTTTTGCTCTGCCAGCCATAGTCTAACAGCTTGCCAAAACTGTGGAGATTGCCTTTTAACAGTTCATCCTTCATGGCATAAGCCAGTGCCTTTACCTCGCACATCGCGTCAAAAGCATCTTTCTTCTCATAGTTCTGCACCTGGTCTTTGATGATATTGGCAGAAACATGGATCTTTCCGGTATAGCATAACAGCAGGTTATACTGCAGTTCATGGATAATGTCTTTTTTAATACGCAGCGGGTTTACCACTACATTGTTGCGTCCATGGAACTCAATGAAATTAAAGCCGCCGAAGGTTGCCGCATACTGATCCTGGTATCCGCCATCGATCTTTAAGTTTTCTCTCTCTACCTCATATGCCAGATCAGCCATTGCATAGGCATCTAACATAATACCTTTCCACCGTGCCATAGCAGTAAGCATAGCAACCATGACGGTAGAAGAGGTTCCAAGGCCGGAGCCTGGAGGTGCATCACACTGTAAGTAAACTTCGCAGCCCTGCTTGATATCCATTGCCTTTAAGGCTGCTGTTACCAGGTCTAAGCGTCCGTCATAGACATAATTTTCATTTGTGTTGTATTTTACTGTCATATCGAAATCCAGAGAGTGGACGATGATCTGGTCATCCTTTCTTGGTACGATAGAACAATATGCGTATTTATTAATGGTACTTCCGATAATAGCGCCGCCCTGCTGCTCACAGAATGGTGCTACATCTGTGCCGCCGCCGCCAAAGCTGACGCGAAGGGGCGCTCTGCCTCTGATCACCATAGTTTTTCTCCTTTCGGACCCATGTATGCCGATAATTAATGTACAACTCCCGTTTTTACATCTTCCTGGAACTGGAAATATGCTTCCGGAATACCGATGTCAATGAAATAGCCGTCATTTACAAAACCGCCCAGTTTCTTTCCTTCAGAAAGCCACTTGGGGATCATCTCATTTTCAAGAGATACTTTGCCCTCCGGAATCTCCTCTAACAGGCTCTTTTTCATAAGATAAATACCGCCGTTAATGGTTCCCGGCACCGGATCTGCTGTTTTTTCATTAAATCCGGTGAGAATGCCATTTTCATCTAAAATGGCTTTGCCATAGCGGGACACATCCGGCACCTGGCGCAGCACCAGAGCCATATCCAGGTTCTGATCATCCTGCTGTTTTGCCAGACGGGTATAGTCGATCTGGTAAAAGGTGTCTGCGTTTAACACATAAAAACGGTCTTCTGTAATAAACTTACCTGCATTTTTAATAGCGCCCGCTGTGCCTAAAAGAGTTTCCTCATAGGCATAGGAAGCCTGGAAGCCGAATTCACTTCCGTCTTTAAAATATTCTTCCACCATGGAACCTTTGTAACCTACAGCGAAAATGATCTCTGTAATGCCGCTGCGCACCAGCTCCCTGGTCACATATTCCATAAATGGTTTATCCTCGATCAGTGCCATTGGCTTTGGTCTGTCGCTTACTACACTGCGAAGTCTGGTTCCCAAACCTCCGGCTAATAAGATTGCCTGCATTTTATTCTCCTGTTCTGTTTTTCCCTTTTTTGCAGTGCTAACCTCCAAAATGCTACGCATTTTCTCGGTCGCGGGCATTCGCCCTATGAAAAAACTTCTCAGCCGTATCTTCGGAAAGTAAACTTTTCTCAGTTTCGTCTGAGAAGTTTTTTCGCATTGCTCATTGCTATCGCGAAAAGTCTTCCTCTATTACCTTCCATGCCCCATCCATGCTGAAGTGTTCCCTGATATACTTCTGGGTTCCTTCGCACATCTGGCGGCAGCGGTCATTATCCTGATACAAAGCTACTGTCTTATCTGCAAATGTCTTTGGATCATCTTCTACTTCAAGAACCTGCTCTACCTGCGGTATGCCTTCGGCACCGGTGCTGGTGGTAATGATCGGTGCGCCGTTATAGATTGCCTCTACCACTTTGCCCTTTACACCTGCACCGTAACGCAGGGGAACTACCACTACCTTGCAAGAAGCATACAGGTTTGCCAGCTCTTCTTCACTGACAAAGCCCTTGATGATGATACCGTTTCCAGGCTGCTCTAAGGCTTTGATCTCATCTGTTACCTTGGAACCGACTACATAGAATTTAATATCCGGCAGCTGCTCCCTGATATACGGGAAGATTTCCTTTGCAAACCAGAGCACAGCATCTGCATTCGGCGGATGGGCAAAACCGCCCACAAACAGCAGTCCTTCTCTCTTTGCAAAGTCTTCCTGGATATTTGTCAGGAAGTGATCGTATACATACGCAGTAATGGCTTTTGCCTTGATTTCTGGATCAATAGCATGAATGGCGTTGATCTCCACATAAGACGGATAATAGGAAATAGCCGCCTTGCGCATCATGGAAAGTTCAATGGCCCTCCAGTAATCAGCCTCTCTCTTAATATTAATATCCCCGGTCAGCTCATATTCACGGCCCAGACGTAAGAAGTGCAGGTCATGACCATAGTAGATCACCTTGATATTGGTATTTTCCTTGATGAAGTCTACATATTTGGTAGCAATATGAGGTCTGTTCAGATAAGCAACGTCGATCTCATCTTTATTTAATTTCAGCCAGTCCCAAAGACCGGTAGCCCAGTGATCCCCATAAAGGATCTCAATTCCCATCTGCTGAAGAGTGGTAGAATATGGCTCTTCATGAAGGAAGTTATCTCCCAGGAACTTGACAACATAGCCTTTCTTTAAGAACATTTTCAGATACTGATAGGTTGTCTTGGAACCAGCGTCTTTATCAAAGGTAGGAACATAATGATCCACTACTAAAATGACTTTCTTGCCCTGACTGCGCTCTCTTGCACGGAATGGGTTTGGATTTCCGTCATTGACGCACTGCTTCTTAAACTCATCCGCCCATTTTTCCTTTAATTTCTGGCTGTTTTCCACCTGATAACGCTTTAGTCCGGTACCGTTTACATCCGTACCATTGGAAACGCCCTCAAAATGAATGACTTTGGAAAGGGGCTGGTAAACCACTCTGTAACCGGCTTTTCTTACCTCAAATGCCAGGTCAGAGTCTTCGCAGTAAGCAGGAGCAAAACGTTCATCAAAGCCGCCGATCTGCTTCCATAAATCTACTGACAGCAAAATGGCTGCACCTGAAATATAGTCTACATCTTTTACATAGTTATATTCTGCCTTATCCGGATCATCCAGACGGCCGTAATTCCAGCCGGAACCATCGCTCCAGATAATACCGCCTGCTTCCTGTAATCTTCCATCCGGGTAAACCAGCTTGGAACCAACCATACCAATGGTATCATCTGACTCGATCAGGTTCACCAGGGAAGAAAGCCAGCCTTCTGTAACCTTGGTATCATTGTTTAAGAACATGATATACTTGCCTTTTGCAGCCTTGGCAGCCTGGTTGCAGTTGCGAAGGAAGCCCTGGTTGGTCTGGTTGCGGCAGATCACAAGGCCGTCTACAAAACGGCTAATCTCTGCAGTAGCATCCGTAGAAACATCATCTGCAATAATAACCTCATACGTCACATCTTTGGTAAATTCCAGAATGGACTGTAAGCAGGCATAGGTATAATGGATCTGGTTATAGCACGGAATTACAATAGAAACAGTCGGGTTCTCATATTGCGGGAAAGAAAGATGTCCGCCG
>ERZ840517.2999-NODE-2999-length-13731-cov-3.056961_pt1 | contig 13731 bp, 10 predicted proteins | sample MGYA00519876_ERZ840517 | MGnify/ENA primary metagenome ERZ840517 (study PRJEB31850, sample SAMEA3708882) | human gut metagenome | biome: human gut; feature: human-associated habitat; material: faeces | place: China | collected 2014 ... | reverse complement strand
CTATTTCCGCGAACTTTTCTTCCAGTATCTATGTAGGTTACGGATATCTGGCCATCGCAGCGCTGATCTTCGGTAACTGGCGAATCCTTCCGACCCTGGGAGCATGCCTGTTATTCGGATTTGCCAGATCCGGCGGCTACCGACTGGTACAGGTATTACAGATGCCCAGCAGTTATCAGGATCTGGTGATGATCCTGCCTTACGTACTGACTCTGCTGTTACTGGTATTTTTCTCCAAACAGAATGGTGCACCGAGAGCTTTGGGTGTGATCTATGACAAGGGTGCAAGATAAATCTGCCGGAATGCAGATATTTACAGAATGCGGTTTTACGTGACTTTGAATAATTACTACAAAAAAGAGAAAGCAGAAGGCTTTCTCTTTTTTAGGTTAAAATATATAAGCTGAAAATGGGACTCGAACCCACGACCCCTTCATTACGAGTGAAGTGCTCTACCAACTGAGCTATTTCAGCGGACTAAGTTATTATATATGTTCTTGGGAATTTTTGCAACTGTAAAATTTATTATTTTAAAAGTTCGTTTCGCAGAACTGTAGATTATGTAGGAGACTGTAAGACGAAGATGCCATCCTGCAGATCTCCGAAGAAAACATTATAATCAGTTGCGATGCTTTTTGCTGCAATGTTCCAGAGACTGGGTCAGCAGATAGAGCAGCATGGCAATGACACATAACAGTAAGATAGAACTGATCACCATATCCAGCTGGAACACCTGGGAACCGTAGATGATGAGATAACCCAGCCCTCGTCTGGCTGCCAGAAATTCTCCGATGATGACACCGACTAAAGACAGACCGATATTGACCTTGGTGGTGCTGAGCAGCGTGGGAACAGATCCCGGGAGGACGACTTTGAAAAAGATATCTCTGCGGTTTCCACCCAAAGTGCGGATCAGAATCTCCTTTTCCGGATCCACCTGGTGAAAGGCAGTGTAAAAGCTGATAATGGAGCCGAAGACTGCCACAGAGATCCCGGCGATGATAATGGTGTTTATGCCGGTGCCCAGCCAGACGATGAACAGGGGAGCCAGGGCAGATTTCGGTAGACTGTTGAGTAGTACCAGATAAGGCTCTAAAATCTCCGACAGTTTGTCAGAGAACCACAATAGGGTGGCGAGCAGGAGACTGATAACGAACACTAAAAGGAAACTTAATATGGTTTCTAATAAAGTAATGCCGATATGCATCGGAAGAGATCGCTCGGTCCACAACTGTATCAGACATAGGACGACTCTGCGTGGGCTGGAAAAAAAGAAACTGTCGATCCAGTATGCATCTGCACTGATTTCCCAGAGAATCAGAAAGATTCCCAGGAGAAAGATACGCAGAAAGGCAACCTGTCTATGATGATTTTTGTGCTTGCGAAGATATTGTTCCTGGATCGTCAACAGGTGGTCATTTTGCACATTCTTAGGTTTCATCGGTTAATTCCTCCCAAAGTTGTTTGAAATAATATGGAAATTCCGGGGCGTTTCTGGCGGCGAGTGGAGAACTGTCCGTCAGGGTGAGCTGAATGGGCAATACCGTTTTGATCGTTGCGGGACGGGCAGACAGCACGTAAACTTTATCCGCCAGGCTGATAGCCTCTGACAGATCGTGAGTGACGATGATCATGGTCTTCCCAGCCTTGCGGATCAACTGACAGATATCCGAAGATACCATAAGGCGCGTCTGGTAGTCCAGGGCGCTGAAGGGTTCATCCAGTAACAGCAGCTGGGGATCCAGGGCAAGGGTTCGGATCAGAGCAGCGCGCTGCTTCATGCCGCCGGATAATTCGCAAGGGCGCTTGTTCTTAAATTTTTCCAACCCGTAATCGGACAAAAGTTGTTCCACATGGGCGATGCGCTCCGGAGTGAGGGCGTGATGGATCTCCAGACCCAACGTAACATTCTGATAGATGGTGCGCCATTCGAAGAGATGGTCATGCTGCAGCATATAGCCGATACGGGGATAATGAAGGGAACTGTCGGGATTATTTACGACAATGGTTCCGGTCTCAGGGGCGAGGAGCCCTGCGATAATGGACAGCAGAGTGGATTTACCGCAGCCGCTGGGTCCGACAAGTGCTACAAAATCCCCTTCCTCCACGGAGAAGGAGATATCTTTTATGGCATCGGTCTCTCCGGACAGTGTGTGATAGGAGTAACCTATATTTTTAAGTTCGATAAGAGCTCCCATAAAAAGGCATACTTCCTTAACATGAATATTTATAGTTATTGTATGAATTCCAGTGGAAAAAGTGTTTCCTGTAGCGGAAAGTGATGAAATTCACTGTATTGCATTAAAGTGTCGTTTGTGATATGATTAATTGCAATCAATGTCTGTGAGAAATTTTATCTGATAGACTACCAACGTAAAAAGATGGGAGAATGATCATGGCACAGTTATGGGGAGGACGTTTTACGAAACAGACCGATCAGCTGGTATTTGATTTCAATGCGTCCATAACATTTGATAAAAGACTGTTTCACGAAGATGTCACCGGCAGTATCGTACATGCCACCATGTTGGCAAAGCAGGGGATCCTCACCGAAGAGGAGAGGAAGAGTATTGTCGAAGGACTGACTGGGATCTTAGAGGATGTGGATGACGGAACACTGGCAATTGATGAGACCCAGGAAGACATTCACAGTTTCGTGGAGGCTACCCTGATCGACCGGATCGGAGATGCCGGGAAAAAGCTTCACACCGGCAGAAGCCGTAACGACCAGGTGGCACTGGACATGCGTCTCTATACCAGGGCAAGAGTGGCAGAGATCGACGGACTGCTGAAAAAGCTTTTGGAAGCCATTCTTGATACCATGGAGAACAATTTAGATACCTACATGCCGGGCTTCACCCATTTACAGAAGGCACAGCCCATTACCCTGGCGCATCATTACGGTGCCTATTTTGAAATGTTCAAGAGAGACAGACAGCGTCTGACAGATATCTATAAGCGTATGAATTATTGCCCTCTGGGAGCCGGAGCACTGGCAGGCACCACATATCCTTTGGATCGTGAATATACCGCGAGACTTCTTCGCTTTGAAGGTCCGACGTTAAACAGCATTGATTCTGTGGCGGACAGAGATTACCTGATCGAATTCCTTTCCGCACTTTCCACGATCATGATGCATTTAAGCCGTTTCAGCGAAGAGATCATCATCTGGAATTCCAATGAATATCAGTTCGTAGAGCTGGATGATGCTTATTCCACCGGAAGCAGTATCATGCCCCAGAAGAAGAATCCGGATATCGCAGAGCTGGTAAGAGGCAAGACCGGAAGAGTCTATGGTGCTCTGATGGCGTTACTTACTACCATGAAGGGACTGCCCCTGGCTTACAATAAAGACATGCAGGAAGACAAGGAGATGGCATTTGATGCCATGGATACCGCAGCAGACTGCATCACTTTATTCACAGGCATGATTCAGACCATGAAGTTCCGCAAGGACCGCATGGCGAAGAGTGCCATGAACGGATTCACCAATGCCACCGATGCTGCAGATTATCTGGTAGGTAAGGGTGTGCCTTTCCGGGATGCCCACGGTATTATCGGCAGGCTGGTATTGTACTGTATTGAGAAGGATACTTCTATTGATGCTTTAAGCTTAGAGGAACTGCGTTCCATCAGTGATAAGTTCGACGAAGATATCTATGATGCCATCTCACTGAAGACCTGTGTGGAGAAGCGTCTGACCATCGGTGCACCGGGTGAGAAAATGATGAAACAGGTCATTGAGAAAAATAAAGAATACCTGAAAAATGATGCCATAGAAGAGTATCAACAGTCTTTGGAAGACAGACTTTCGTAAAATCAGGAAAGAATGTCTTTTCAGATAAAAAGGAAATGCATAGAGCTGAGGAGGAAAATGAAAAATGAGTGAAAAATTACGTGTAGGTATCCTGGGTGGAACCGGTATGGTAGGACAGAGATTTATCTCTCTGTTAGAGAACCATCCATGGTTCGAGGTAACGACTATCGCAGCCAGCCCCCGATCCGCAGGCAAGACGTATGAGGATGCAGTGGGTGATCGATGGAAGATGACGACTCCCATGCCTGAAGCTGTGAAAAAGCTGATCGTCATGAATGTCAACGAAGTGGAAAAAGTAGCCGCACAGGTAGACTTCGTATTTAGTGCCGTAGATATGTCCAAGGACGAGATCAAGGCAATCGAAGAAGCTTATGCCAGGACAGAGACCCCTGTAGTATCTAATAACAGTGCCCACAGATGGACTCCCGATGTTCCTATGGTAGTACCCGAGATCAATCCCGAGCATTTCCAGATCATTGAAGCACAGAAGAAGAGATTGGGAACCACCAGAGGATTTATCGCTGTAAAGCCCAATTGCTCCATTCAGAGCTATGCACCGGTTCTGACCGCATGGAAGGAATTCGAGCCCTATGAAGTAGTAGCCACTACTTATCAGGCTATCTCCGGTGCCGGCAAGACTTTTAAGGACTGGCCCGAGATGGTAGGCAATATCATTCCTTACATCGGCGGTGAGGAAGAAAAGAGTGAGAAGGAGCCTTTACGTATCTGGGGTAAGATCGAAGGCGACAAAATCGTTCCTGCAACTTCTCCCGTGATCACATGCCAGTGTATCCGTGTTCCGGTACTGAACGGACATACAGCAGCCGTATTCGTAAAATTCCGTAAGAAGCCCACTAAGGAACAGCTGATCGAGAAGTTAACTTCTTTCAGCGGAGAACCTCAGAGACTGGGACTTCCCAGCGCACCGAAGCAGTTCATCCAGTATCTGGAGGAGGACAACAGACCTCAGGTAGCTTTGGATGTGGATTTTGAGAATGGTATGGGTATCAGTGTAGGCCGTCTGAGAGAAGATACCGTATATGACTTTAAGTTTGTAGGACTTTCACACAATACATTACGCGGAGCGGCTGGGGGAGCTTTGCTTTGCGCAGAACTTTTGAAAGCACAGGGTTACATCACCAAAAAATAAAGGGTGAGTGGGGTTATGAACGAGTTACACTATCAGCTGGATCTTATGCGCGCAATGAATCAGAAATTAAGCGACAGGGAGAAAATGTACCGCCTTTTGTGCGATACCATGGATTATGCTTATATCTACTATTCTTTTGAGAAAAATTCTGTCACGATGCTTGGAAAATGGGATGATTTTTTCGATTTCCAGATTCGGGACAGACGGGACTTTACTAAGCTTTTAGAGATGGTAGATGAGCCATATGTGCTGCCTCTTAGGGATATGCTGTTTTTGGAGAAGGGAGGTCAGGAAACTTCTTCTGTGGAATGCATGCAGAAGGGGAAGAAGATCTGGCTGCAGTTCTCCTGCAGGATATTCTATGAGGACGGCAGACCTGCGGATCAGATCATTGTGGTACAGAATATCACAAAACTGAAGACGCAGAACGAAGAACTTCTCTATATGGCGTATTATGACGGACTTACAGGACTGTACAACCGGAACTATTTTGTACGTCTCCTGACGGAGTTCCTACGGCGCGCGAAAGAAGATAACCGGCTGGTCAGTGTGCTGGTCATCGATATTGACGATTTCCGTAAGGTCAACGACGGACTTGGAATCGTGGCAGGAGACGAACTGGTACAGCAGTTCGGATCTTTCTTAAAGGAATTCAACAGTGACGATGTGATCGTCTGCCATCTGACCAGTGATGTCTACTGCATGGCAATCTATGATTCCTGCGGTGACAGAAGCGTGGAACACATTCATAAGGAGATTGTGAAGCGTACCAGAGAACCTTTTTATCTGGTGGGCGGACAGGTATTGAATATTACTGTAAGCGTAGGCGTTGCGGAATATCCGGAAGCTGCTACATCCGCACTGGAACTGATTAACTGTGCCGAGATCGTTATGTTTAAAGGGAAGTCCATGGGCAAGAACCGGATCCAGTATTTCGATACGCCGATCCTGAATGATTTTCTGAAAAATGTGGAACTGGACAGCAAATTAAAAGAAGCGGTATTTGATCATAACTTTATTCTGTATTATCAGCCCCAGTACTACGCGGGGAATCAGAAACTGCGCGGAATGGAAGCGCTGATCCGCTGGAAGGACGGCGACGGGAAAATGATCAGCCCAGCGAAGTTCATTCCGATTGCAGAGAAAAACGGCACGATTATCCCTATCGGCAACTGGGTACTGGAACAGAGCATCCGGACATTTTCCGAATGGAGGAACCGGTACGGCGTTCCGTTTGTATTGTCTGTCAATATCTCCGCACTGCAGTACCAGAAGGAAGACTTCGTAGATTTGCTGTTGAATATTATCCGCAAATATGATGTGTCTCCGGAGGAGATCGAACTGGAGATCACAGAGAGCATACTGATCGATGATTTCCGGGCAGTGACTGAGAAAATGCAGCTGTTAAAAGAATATGGCATCCGCATTTCCTTAGATGATTTCGGAACGGGATTTTCCTCCCTGTCTTACTTGAAGAAGCTTCCAATCAATACGCTGAAGATCGATAAATCCTTTACGGATACGCTGCTTACGGATTCCGCTACCAGAATCATTACGGAATCCATTGTCAGTATGGTGAAATCCTTAGGATTTGAATCTATTGCCGAGGGAGTGGAGGAAGAACAGCAGTATAAATATCTGCGTGCCATCGGCTGTGATATCATTCAGGGATATCTGTTCGGAAAACCGCTGTCCCAGGAGGAGATCGAACAGCTATTACAGAAGATATACTGATCAGTTGTTGCAGAAAGAATGAGGCTGCCATGTTAACTGGAAGGGAACAGGAAACAGCTTTTTTGGAAAATCATTATAAGAGACCGGGGAGTCAGATACTGGTGGTATATGGACAGAGAGGCGTTGGTAAGACGGCTCTCTTAACAGCTTTTGCGGAAAAAAAACAGACCATACGATATACCGCTCCCAACTGCTCTTCCAGGGAAATGTGCTATCAGTGGGGACAGGAGCTTAGAGAACAGGGGAAAGAGATTTCACGGAACCCTTCCTGGGAAGAAGTATTACAGTGTGTATCCGGAGAAAAAAGTGATCGCAAAAAAGTTCTGATCATAGAAAATTTTCATTATCTGCTAAAGGGGGATACCTTTTTTTTACAGGAATTGATCCGTTATCTGAAAGAACACAGGGAGGTTTCTCTTCTTGTAATTCTTACGACTTATGCATCCGGATGGGTGGAGAACAGTATGATCTCTAAAATAGGGAACCTGGCATTTTCTGTCAGTGGTTTTCTGAAGGTCAAAGAGCTGCCTTTTTCAGTAATGCGCCGGATTTTCCCAGGTGGGACGCTTCAGAAGAGCATAGAACTCTATGCGGTGTTAGGCGGAATGCCGGGATTATGGAAACTGTTGGAACTGTCAGCTTCTGTGGAGGAGAATCTGACGACGCTTTTTTTAGAAAAAAACAGTTTTCTTCCGGAACTGATGATCAAATGGCTGTCGGAAGAACTGCGGGAGACTGCTGTCTACAATACCATCCTTGCCACCATAGCAGATGAGAAGAACGGCAAGCTGAATGCTATGTATGCCCGTACCGGATTCTCCCGGGCGAAGATCAGTGTCTATCTGAAGAATCTGATGGAACTGGAGCTGGTGGAAAAAGTACTGCCCGGAACCTATGAGATCAGCAATTCTTTTATACGGTTTTATTTCCGTTTTCTGTTTCCTCACCAGACTGCCTGGAGAAGAGATAATGGCAGAGCTTTTTATGAAACATATATCCGTGAGGATTACAGTAGCTTTGTGAGATCCGCATACCGGAGAATCTGTCAGGAGATACTGCAGGCAGATTTCCATACGGTGGAACTGAAGAAGGCGGCACAGGGGAGAACATATTTTTTATGCAAAGATACTGCAGGAAAAAAGATCGTAGTGGATTATTCCGGTACGGTATGTTATACTTCGGAAGATTATGACGCACTGCAGACAGCGTTGAAAAGCATCCGGATGGAAACGGATGAGATAATAATATTTTGTGAGAATGGTTATGAAAATGCACTGGCGGAGAAAGTGTCCGGAAAGCTACAGTTTCGCAGCGTGGGTGTGTGATTTATGACAGGAAGACGGTAATACGTGGGTAAAAATTTATTTATTGCAGAGAAACCCAGCGTGGCAAGGGAATTTGCCAACGCTTTAAAATATAATATGCGTTCCAAAGACGGATATCTGGAGTCGGAAGAAGCCATTGTTACCTGGTGTGTGGGACATCTGGTGACCATGAGCTATCCGGAGGTGTACGATGAGAAATTTAAGAGATGGAGCTTCGAGACACTTCCTTTTCTCCCGGCGGAATTCAAATACGAAGTCATTGAAAATGCCAGGAAACAATATACCATCGTGAGTTCCCTGCTAAACAGAGAGGATGTCTCTACCATCTATGTCTGCACTGACTCCGGGCGGGAGGGAGAATATATCTATCGGCTCGTGGAGCAGATGGCGGGCGTGCAGGGCAAAGAGCGGAAGCGTGTATGGATCGATTCCCAGACGGAGGAGGAGATCTTACGTGGGATCAGGGAAGCCAAGGATCTCTCAGCGTATGATAATCTGGGGAATGCTGCTTATCTGCGTGCCAAGGAGGATTACCTGATGGGAATCAACTTCTCCAGGGCACTGACTTTGAAATACGGCAAGACTGTAAAGGATTACCTGAAGAGGGACCGTGCGGTGATCTCTGTGGGGCGTGTCATGACCTGCGTCCTGGGCATGATCGTTAACAGAGAACGGGAGATCCGGTCGTTTACCAAGACTCCTTTTTACCGGGTGATCGGCAATTTTAAGCTGCAGGAGAAGCCATTTACCGCAGAGTGGAGAGCCGTGGAGGGTTCAAAATACTATAATTCTCCTGTATTGTATAAGGAGAACGGTTTTAAGAAAAAAGAGGATGCCGAGCGACTGATCGGGGAACTTTCTGCGGAACCTGCGGGACCGGCGACCGTCATCGGCATCGAGAAGAAAAAAGAGAACAAAAATGCGCCGCTTTTATATAATCTGGCGGAGCTGCAGAATGACTGTTCCAAATACTTTAAGATCAGTCCGGACGAGACGCTTAGGATCGTTCAGGAATTATATGAAAAAAAGATGACCACTTACCCCAGAACGGATGCCAGAGTTCTGTCTACGGCAGTGGCAAAGGAAATCCATAAAAATATCGGAGGACTTCGTAATTATGCTCTGGCAGCACCTTTCGCCAAAGAAGTATTAGAGCAGGGCACCTATAAAAATATAGCAAAGACCCGGTATGTGAACGATAAGCAGATCACGGATCACTATGCCATTATCCCTACCGGACAGGGCCTGAACAATCTGGCGGGGCTGGCCCCTACTGCGGCAAAAGTATACGAGGTCATTGTACGTCGGTTTTTAAGTATTTTCTATCCGCCGGCAGTCTATCAGAAGTTCTCACTTACATTACAAGTAAAGGAAGAAAGCTTTTTTGCCAGCTTCAAGGTGTTGATACAGGAAGGATATCTGAAGGTGACTGATTTCTCCTTCAAAAAGGAGAATACGGCCCAGAAGGAGGACAAAGAGAACGAGAATGAAAGTGCCGATGAAAAATGTGATGCAGAGCTTACCAATCTGCTGACACATCTGAAAAAAGGAGATACCTTATCCGTAGATATCTACGAGATCAAAGAAGGCGAGACTTCTCCACCCAAGCGATATACCTCAGGCAGCATCATCCTGACCATGGAAAATGCGGGACAATTCATAGAAGATGAGGAACTGCGGGCACAGATCAAGGGAAGTGGTATCGGCACCAGCGCTACGAGAGCGGAGATCCTGAAGAAACTGGTGAACATCGAGTATCTGGCACTGAATAAAAAGACCCAGGTACTGACGCCTACCCAAATGGGAGAGATGATCTACGATGTGGTATCGGATTCCATAAGACCGCTTTTGAATCCGGCATTGACAGCCAGCTGGGAAAAAGGACTTACCATGGTGGCAGACGGTGTCATCACACCGGATGATTACATGGGGAAGCTTACGGATTTCGTGGGCAGGAGAACCGTTGCCGTGCGTGGACTGAACAATCAGGGAGTGCTCTGGAGACAGTTCCAGGCTACGGAAGAGTTTTACCAGAAGAAACAAAAGCAATCCAATGCGAAAAATAAAGAATAAAGAAGAGGAGAAACTATTATGGAAAATATTACGATTGAAAATCTGTATGATCTGACAGAGACCATTGCGGCAGAACTGTTCACCGAGGCAGAGTATCCCTGGGAGGTGCTTCCCCGGATCCACGATTTTATTTTGGAACTGGGCAAGAGACTGCCGGAGGAAATCTATGAAAAAAGAGGCGAGGATATCTGGGTGGCTAAAAACGCAAAAGTTGCTCCTACTGCCTGCCTGAACGGACCGCTGATCATTGATGAGGAAGCGGAGATCCGTCACTGCGCATTTGTCCGTGGCAATGCCATTGTGGGAAAGGGTGCGGTAGTCGGCAATTCCACCGAACTGAAGAACGTGGTCCTGTTCAATAAAGTACAGGTGCCACATTATAATTATGTGGGAGACAGCGTGCTGGGCTTTAAGTCTCATATGGGAGCCGGTTCTATTACTTCCAATGTAAAAAGCGATAAGACACTGGTTGTTGTGAAGAACGGCGAGGAAAAGATCGAGACTGGACTGAAGAAAATGGGAGCCATGTTAGGTGACCATGTGGAAGTAGGCTGCAACAGCGTACTGAACCCGGGAACTGTCATCGGACGTAATTCCAATGTGTATCCTACCTCTTGCGTCAGAGGCGTGATCCCTGCCGGACATATCTTCAAGAGACCCGGTGAGGTTGTGAAAAAATCTGATATTTAAAAAATTGATCAATATTATCTAATGCATCGATGAAATCAGTTTGACGAATGCCCTTTTATGGTTTATGATATTTATCAGTGCAACGCTTTGACGGGTTAAAGCGTCTATGCATTACAGTAAGCGGATCGAAAGATCTGCAGAAAAGAGGGCATTTATTATGAAAAAGAAATTATTATCTGTAGTACTTACCGCAGTAATGGCAGCGACTGTTCTGACAGGCTGTGGCAGCACCGATAACGGAACTGCTTCTACCACAGCAGGTAGCGCAGCACAGACTGAAGCAGTAGCTTCCACAGACGGCAAGGTATATAACATCGGTATCTGCCAGCTGGTAGAGCATGAGGCTCTGGATGCAGCTACCCAGGGATTCCAGGATGCATTAAAAGATAAGCTTGGTGATAATGTAAAATTCGATCTGCAGAATGCACAGGGTGAGCAGACCACCGCAGCTACCATCTGTAATGGTTTTGTATCTGATGGTGTGGATCTGATCCTTGCAAATGCTACGTCTCCTTTACAGAGTGCAGCAGCAGCTACGACCTCGATCCCTATCTTAGGTACTTCCGTAACCGACTATGCTACCGCGTTAGAGATCTCTGACTGGTCCGGTGCTACCGGCAGAAATATTTCTGGTACTTCCGATCTGGCTCCCATTGAAGAGCAGGAAGCTATGTTAAAGGAACTGTTCCCGGACGTAAAGCAGGTTGGTCTGTTATATTGTTCTGCAGAAGCAAATTCACTGTATCAGATTCAGCTGTTTGAGGCTGCTTTGGACAAGGACGGTATTGCTTATAAAGAGTATGCGATCGCTGATACCAATGAAGTACAGTCTGTAACTACTGCAGCGGCAGGAGAGTGCGATGTTCTGTATATTCCTACCGACAACACGCTGGCATCTGTAACCGAGACCGTATACAACGTAGTAGCTCCCGCTAAAGTTCCTGTCATCGCAGGTGAAGAGGGTATCTGCAACGGTTGTGGCGTAGCTACCTTATCCATCAGTTACTATGATCTGGGATATGCTACCGGTGAGATGGCATACGAGATCCTGGCTGAGGGCGCAGACATCACTACCATGGATGTTCGCTACGCTCCCAACGTTACCAAGAAATATAATGCGAAGATCTGTGAGGAACTTGGCATCACTGTTCCCGATGATTATGTAGCAATTCAGTAAGTATTCAGTCAATTAAGTACGGAAACAAAATATACTTCGATAGGGATAGCGCCAGATAAGCGGTATCCCTATCGGAAGTTTTAGGAGGAAAAAGAAATGTCTTACTTTATGTCACTGAATCCCCTTTCCCTGTTCAGGGCAATGCCGGGATCAATAGCGCAGGGAATGATCTGGGGAGTCATGGCACTGGGAGTGTATATTACGTTCCGCCTGCTGGATTTTGCTGATCTGACCGTGGATGGTTCCATTGCAACCGGTGCTGCGGTATCCGTTATGCTGATTCGTGCGGGAGTTTCTCCTATAGCTACGCTGCCCATTGCTTTCCTGGCCGGAGCATTGGCAGGCATGGTAACGGGACTGTTGAACACCACACTGGGAATCCCCGGAATTCTGGCAAGTATTCTGACGCAGATATCCCTGTATTCCATTAATCTGAATATCATGGGCAAAGCAAACCAGCCGGTCAGCGTAGATAATTATCCGCTGGTGGTATCTTTGCGTTATGTGACGGACGGTTCGGTGAGCAGACTTCTCTTTTTCCTGGGAATGATCGTATTTTTACTGGCACTGATCGCTGTGATGTACTGGTATTTTGGAACAGAACAGGGACATGCTATCCGTGCTACGGGCTGTAACAGCAATATGGCGAGAGCACAGGGCATCAATACCAACTTTATCAAGGTGCTGGCACTGATGATCTCCAACGGTCTGGTAGGTCTGTGTGGTGCGCTGTACGGACAGTTCCAGGGGGCGTCGGATGTCAATATGGGACGTGGAGCCATTGTCATCGGTCTGGCAGCTGTTATTATCGGTGAGGTTCTGTTCGGTAAATTCGCCAGCAAGAGAAAACTTGCTTTTGCATTTACTCTGGCATCTGTAATTCTGGGTGCAGTGATCTACTACATGGTATATCAGTTTGTTCTGTGGCTGAAGATGCCTTCAGAGGATATGAAATTGTTCTCCGCTATCGTAGTTGCCATTTTCCTGGCAATTCCTTACTTGAAGGAGAAGAGAACACTTCGGAAAGGAGCGTCAAAATAATGGCTTACGCATTGGAGATACAGGATATACATAAAGTATTTAACAGAGGAACCATCAATGAAAAGGTGGCATTAAATGGGGTGAATTTAAATTTAAATCCTGGGGATTTCGTGACCATCATCGGAGGTAACGGTGCCGGTAAATCCACCACGCTGAATGCCATTGCCGGTGTATGGCCCATCGATTCCGGCAAGATTATTATCGACGGTACAGATATTACGAGCCTGCCGGAGCATAAGAGAGCAAAGTACCTGGGAAGAGTATTCCAGGATCCCATGACGGGAACCGCCGCCACTATGGATATCGAAGAGAACATGGCTATTGCCTTAAGACGTGGTGAGAAGAGAACTCTTCGTTGGGGCGTTTCCAGAGAGGACAGAGAACTGTTCCGTGAAAAGTTACAGACGCTTGGACTGGGGCTGGAGGATCGTATGACCAGCAAGGTAGGTCTTCTGTCCGGTGGTCAGCGTCAGGCTATCACACTTTTGATGGCGCTGTTAGATGAACATACCGCAGCATTGGATCCCAAGACAGCAGCAAAAGTACTGGAGATCAGTGACAAGATCATCGCTGAGAATCAGCTGACTGCCATGATGGTAACTCATAATATGAAAGATGCCATCGTACACGGTAACCGTCTGATCATGATGCACGAAGGCAAAGTTATCTACGATGTGGCTGGAGAAGAGAAGAAGAATCTTCAGGTAAAGGATCTGCTTGCTAA
>ERZ840517.2984-NODE-2984-length-13790-cov-2.670477_pt1 | contig 13790 bp, 5 predicted proteins | sample MGYA00519876_ERZ840517 | MGnify/ENA primary metagenome ERZ840517 (study PRJEB31850, sample SAMEA3708882) | human gut metagenome | biome: human gut; feature: human-associated habitat; material: faeces | place: China | collected 2014 ... | reverse complement strand
TAGACAATTCGAAGATGCTTATGGTATCGGAAAATGTAATTTATTGAGAGACGAACAATATAATTCTTATGTAAAGGACGGAAAAACATACAATTATTCAGGGCTTGCATCATTTATGAAACGTTATAAAAATAATTTTAGTAAAATGGTGCTTTGGACAAAAGATAAAAAATGGACTTGGTGTATGGCGTTAATGATTTGTGCACAAGAAGGAGCAATTCCTGTGACCGAAGATATAATGCATTTTTTTCAAGATGAACTTGGGGTAAATTTACCGGTCGAAGATATTCGTGATAAATGGAGTAATGAAATGGAAGCCTATGAGTGGGTAATAACAGAGTTTGTAGATAAGGGGAAATGCCATCCAACATTATCTTTTTCTGTTGGCTTGCGTGAGGACAGCGAATCTAATCCTTGGAGGTTATATGATTATGCTGTTGCAACAAAAGGCTTGATTTTTTATTTGGAAGCTAAAGAGGGTAGTGAAGGGTTTAATATGATCCAAAAATTATGTGCTCATATGAAATATCCAATAGGCTCATCTGTGATGGGATATGGTGCGGATGATGATGGAGACGGACTAAATAAAGCAACTAATCCATATAATGTCGGTTTTATGGTGAGTGACTTCTACTCTAATGGTAGCTTCTGGTGTTCTTATCCCCGTAAGGCTTTTCAGCAACGTAAGGGACAGGCCATAGAAGCCAAACCTGGGAAGATATATGTGAGTTTGGTGTGGAGTGATGGAGACAACATTCAATTTGATGCTAATCATTTATACAATATGTTTAGTGCTCCAGGAAGAGGAGATGTGCCGGTTGGAGTGACAATGGCAGCTTCTTTACAGGAACTCAATCCTTTCTTGTTGGAATATTTTTATAAAAATTTGACTCCGAATGATGAGTTGATGGCAGGTCCTTCCGGTTTTCAGTTTATTTATGGTGATTCATTTGCTACTGCTGCTGCCGATCCCGACGGAAAATATGATGAGTGGCTGGCTATGAATAATGAATGGCTGGCTACAGCAGGTTTTCATACCGGTTGTTTATGGAATACTTCACATGAAGAACGTTATAGGGAATATATGAGAACTTGTGGATTACAAGGAGTTTATGACGGTAACAATGTGAGCTATCGTTATGAAAAAGGAAAAAATGGAGAAGGAGTCGTTTCAATATCACAGGGGGCACATTGTTGGAAAGAAGGGGATGTCTATAATTATTTGACAGGATTTAAGCCCAGCACTCAAAAACCAGTTTTTTGTAATGTTTATCTCATCGCTGCAAATTATGGTGGCTTGGATGGTTACGAACGGTTGAAACGTGAACTTACCCGTTTGGAAATGTATCTACCCAATACCTATGAGTTTTTGCTACCGATGGATCTCTGTGCTACATTTAATAAATATCTTGAAGAACATGGAGGTAAATATGAATAGATTATTTGGGTTATTGTTCGCGCTGTTTTTTGTTTTTTATTGTAAGGCAGATAATTTATCTGTCCCTATGGCGGGTAATGGAAATGGTAAATATTTGAATAGTTCGGTGCAGATATTGGGTGATGGGACATATGATGCTGCTTCAGTGTCAGTGATCAGTACGGGTAATAATACGGCTATTAAGATTAATAGTGTAAATCTGGGAGATGAAATATATACATATAATTCTTTTTCTGTTGAATACACAAATCCTCAGGAATTATCTGAAAGATCGTTTTTTGATATTTTTTTGGAGGATGCGGCTGAGCCAATAACTTCTGTTCCGGTGGAGAAAACAATGACAGGTGAATATAAAACGATGACGGCTAAACTGTCACAAAGTGTATTAGGAAAGCATAATATTTATATTCGTTGGAGAGGTCATAATTCGAGTCTTAGGACATTTATAGTCAATGAATTGACTCCTATGGCGGAAGTTCCTTTGGTTCGTTCATTTTCTACAAAGACATTTAAGTTTTCGAAGGCGATGATTGGGGATATAGAGGGGGTACACCAACTGAAAATGCTTTGGAAAAATCAGAATGCAGTAGTGAAAGCGGTTTATTTAGATAAAATAAATGAAGAACCCACTTCGATCAATCTGTCGAAAAATGATGAAGTGAATATTTCTCTTTTGGATAAAGGATTTAGAATCGTTTCTAAGTTTTCTATTGGCAATATTGAGTTATATTCTATATCTGGAGAGAAAATTCTGGAGTTAAGATCTAATAATTGTGTAGAGGAAGTTTCTGTTGTGCCGGGAGTCTATGTCTTGAAAATAGTGAATACTGAAAAGAAAGTAATTATACGGAAACTATTAATTTAGTTTGATTGAATATGAATACAAAAAAGGTAATCGCATGAATCATAATAAGTTATTTGTTTTGTTGATAAGCATGTTCTTCCATTTCAATGTGATGGAAGCAAGAGATTATGTCCAATATGTTGACCCCTATATTGGCTCAGGAGGACATGGACATGTTTTTGTAGGAGCTTCCGTTCCTTTTGGGGCCATACAGGTGGGACCGCAGAATATTCATAAAGGTTGGGATTGGTGTTCTGGCTATCATTATTCTGATAGTGTGATTATTGGATTTGCTCATACTCATTTAAATGGAACCGGATGTACTGATTTGGGGGATGTACAAGTAATGCCTTTTACGGGTAAAGTGCGGACAAAAAGAGGAGAACAACACGATATATCCGGTAGTTATGCTTCCTATTATAAGCATGAAAATGAAATAGTTCGTCCTAATTACTACTCCTTATTGATGGAGAATGGAATTAAGGTCGAACTCTCAGCAACAGAACGTGTAGCTATACACCGTTATCATTATCCTAAGCAAAATGTGGAGAAACATATTCTTATTAACTTGAAAGAAGGTAATGGTTTTGAAGATTATGCTTCTGGTTTAAAAAAAGTTGACGATTATACAATAGAAGGTTATCGATTTGTGAACGGATGGGCGCCGGAGCATCGTATTTATTTTGTTTTAAAAACAAACAAGCCGATTAAAGACCTGTTACTTTTTGAAGATAGTGCATTTGTCGATAGTAAAGATTTGAATAGTAAAGGAGTAAAAGGAGTTTTAGTTTTAGATAACGATCTTTCTGATATTTCTTTGAAAGTAGCCATATCGTCAGTAAGTTGTCGGAATGCAGCATTAAATGTGGAAGGTGAGATTCCACATTGGGATTTGGAAAAAGTGTCTAAAGAAGGATTGAAAAAGTGGAATAAAGAATTGGGTCGCATAAAACTGTCCGATACAAATGCGAAGAATTTGAAAATATTCTACACGGCCATGTACCATACGTTGATTGCTCCCACCACCTATTGTGATATCAATGGAGAGTATAGAGGACACGATAATAAAATAAGTAAAGCGGAGAAAGGTGTTAATTATTCAACATTTTCACTTTGGGATACTTACAGAGCTTTACACCCTCTGTTTACAATTACTCAAACAGAGCGTGTGGGGGATTTTATAAATTCGATGCTGGCTATTTACGATCAGCAGGGAAAACTTCCGGTATGGCCATTACTTGGGGGAGAAACCGATCAGACGCCTGGTTATAATGCACTGAACGTAATAGCTGATGCTTATTTGAAAAATATTAAGGGATTTGATGCTCAAAGAGCTTTTCAGGCATGTATTCAGTCGGCCACTTATTTGAAACAAAAAGGTATCCCCTATGTATTAGAACAGGAATACATTCCTGATGAAAGACTGGGTGAAGCTACTTCCATTGCTATGGAATATGCAATTGGAGATTGGGGAGTTGCTGCGATGGCTCAAAAGTTGGGAGATAAAGAAATGTTTGATCTATTTCTTAAAAGGAGTAAATATTACAAGCATTATTTTGACCCGACTATTCGGTTTATCAGGCCTAAAAGTGTTGATGGGACATGGGCTACTCCATATGATCCGATCATTTCAGTACATGGAGGACATGGCTTTTTTAGTGAGGGTACGGGTTGGCAATATTCTTTTTATGTTCCTCAATGCCCGTCTGATTTAATTGAGATGTATGGAGGTGATAAGCTCTTTACACAAAAATTGGATTCTCTTTTCACAATGGAGGGAGATATGGGAGAACATGCTTCTGTTGATATAACCGGTTTGATTGGACAGTATGCACATGGAAATGAACCGAGTCATCACATGGCATATTTGTATTCGTATGCAGGACAGCAATGGAAAACGGCTAAAATAGTGCGTCAGATATTGACGAATTTTTATACTGATCAAATTGACGGTATAATTGGTAATGAAGATTGTGGACAGATGTCCGCATGGTATTTACTGTCCGCTATGGGATTTTACCAGGTAAATCCTTCTTGGGGCGTCTTTGCTTTTGGTAGTCCGTTGTTTGAGAATGTTAAGATTGAATTACCCGGCAAGAAGAACTTTACAATTGAAACGATTCATAATAGTGATGAAAATATCTATATTCAGTCAGTGGAATTAAATGGAAAAACTTATTCTAAATCTTACATTCAGTACGAAGATATAATGAAAGGAGGTACTTTGAGATTTTATATGGGGAATAAGCCTAATTATCAGTTTGGGGCTGCATCTCAGACTCGTCCTTTTACTCCTTTCTAACCAAATGGTGTACATCAATGACTGATTTTATATGAAAAAAATATATAGTACAATTTTGGTAGGAAACTTATTGCTTGTTTTGTCTTTCTTTTCTTGTCAGGCACCAGAAATGAGAGTTTTTGATCTGCGTACAGACTATCTGACAAATCCAGTAGCCATACAAGCGAACTTCATATGGTTAGGTTGGAAGTTGGATGTTTGCAATGGAAAGAACAGAAATAAAATGCAGTCGGCTTATCAGATATTAGTAGCGAGTGATTCATTACTACTATTCGATGATATTGGTGACTTATGGGATTCCGGAAAAGTCAATTCTTCTCAATCCCAACAAATTCTTTATAAGGGGAGAGCACTTGTATCTCGCCAACATGTTTATTGGAAAGTTAGAGTTTGGGATGAAAATGATCAGGTGACGGAATGGAGCGCTATTGCTAACTGGGCTATTGGATTGGAGCCAGTTGATTGGCTGGCTTCTTGGATTTCCAACCGGGAAGATGATACTCCTTTGGAAGCTAATGTAGCCCCTGCTCCATTTTTTCGTAAAAATATTGAAGTTGTTAAAGAGATAAAAAATGCCAGAGTTTATATCTGTGGATTAGGTTTTTATGAAATGTATATTAACGGTGATAGAATCGGAGATCAGATGCTTGCTCCTGCTGTTACTAATTATGATAAACGTACCATAGAGCATATTCTGTATCCGTATGACGATCAATCACACAAACGCATACTATATAATACTTTTGATGTAACTTCATATTTGAAAAAAGGAAAAAACTGTTTGGGGGTTATTTTAGGTAATGGTTGGTACAATCAACGTGGGCGGACTGTTGAGGGATATATGTGGTATGATACTCCACGTTTATTGCTACAATTGGAAATTGTTTATCAGGATGGTACTATGGAAAATATCGTTTCCGATGAAAGTTGGAGGTGTGCAATCGGACCTTTGGTTTCTGATAATATATTTACCGGAGAAGTGTATGATGCCCGAAAAGAAATGGATGGATGGAGTTCGGTGGAATATGATGATTCATTGTGGCAAAAAGCGATAAAAGTACGTTCTCCCGAAGGTAAATTATATCCCCAGACTGCTCCGTACGACAAGGTAATGCAAATGTATCACCCCGAATTGAAGGAGCAGGTCAATGATTCTGTTTATCGTTTTGTTCTTCCGAAAATGATTGCCGGCTGGGCTATGTTGACAGTTTCCGGAGAAGCGGGTGACTGCATAAAACTTCGGTTTATTGGTGAGGAAGGTATTGATTTTGGACAATCGGATACATATATTCTGAAAGGAAATGGAGAAGAGTGTTGGGAACCTCGTTTTACATGGCATACATTCAGGGAAATAGAAGTGATATCTCCAAAAGTAGCATTGAATGCACAAAGTCTCATTGTAAAGGAGATATATACGGATGTGGATGAAACCGGGACTTTTGTATCATCGGATACGATACTTAACAGTATCTACCGGAAGTATATTCATACTCAAAAAATCAACATGCATGGAAGCATCAGCAGTGATTGTCCACATCGGGAACGCTTGGCTTATACAGGTGATGGACAAGTGTTGGTTGAAAGTATGTTGTATGCATTTGACTGCACTCGTTTTCTTTATAAATGGCTGGACGATATTGCAGATGCACAAAACCATATGACTGGTTATGTTCCTCATACTGCTCCCTTTGGTGGCGGTGGTGGTGGACCAGCATGGGGGTCAGCCTATGTGATTATGCCGTGGGCCTATTATCATCAATATGGTGATACCATACTGTTATCCCGACATTATGATGGTATGAAGCATTGGATTCAATATCTTGGTACTCGTTTGGATGCCAGAGGGATTGTAGTAAAAGAAGAGCCTAATGGCTGGTGTTTGGGAGATTGGTGTACACCCGATAAGATAGAATTACCGGAGTCGCTCGTGAATACGGCATATTATTATCGCGTAACAGATATTATGTCTAAAGTCGCTCGTGTTCTCAATAGAACAGAAGATACTCCTTATTTTGATGCGTTGGCTAAGCAGATTAAACAGAATTTTAATGAAGTCTTTTGGGATGAAGACGAGAACGGCTATTGGGAAAGTAGACAGGGAGCTAATGTTTTTCCGTTAGCTTTCGGGTTGGTACCCGAGGATAGAAAAGAAAAAGTACTGAACACGTTGTTACGTCAGATTGAATCGCTCGGTTATCATTTTGACACTGGAATTTTGGCAACTCCTTTATTATTAAAAGTACTGACAGAGAATAATTATGGCGACGTGGCATACAAGCTTATAACTCAACGCTCTTATCCTTCTTTTGGTCATTACATTACTCGAGATGAATATTCCTGCTTATGGGAAGACTGGCATGGGAATAGTTCCCGTTGTCACCCGATGTTTGGGAGTGTGGTGGCATGGTTCTACGATACATTGTTGGGTATTCGTTATGACTCGGAACGGCCGGGAATGAAGCATATTATAATATGTCCTCGTCCGATTGGTGATTTATCCTTTTGTAAAGGGAGCTTCCGTTCTCTGTATGGTATGGTCCGTTCGGAATGGGAGGTAGACGGAGAGCAAGGTTTCTCAGTGAAAGTGGAGATCCCTGCAAATACCACTGCTACTCTATTCATTCCGAAACAATATACAGAGGTCATGGAATCCGGAAAATGTATGGAAATGAAGGATAATACTTTGTTTTTGGGCTCGGGGGTTTATCATTTTATCATGAAGTAGAAAAAACAGATTATGAAGAAAATATTGATTTTACTATATGGTATTTTATTGTCTTTTTCTTGCTATGGAAAAGAGAAATGCTATCCAATAGATTTGAGATGTGAATATTTGTGTCGGCCGTTGAGTATTGATGAAAGATCACCACGATTATCGTGGAAATTATTCGATAGACGGGCAGATGCTTTACAAACTGCTTATTATGTAGCGGTAAGTACGGATTCTTTATCTTTATTAAAGGGTGAAAATATTCTTTGGTCTGAAGAAAAGAAGAGTAATAATACACTGATTAGATATACAGGCAAAGAATTGGAGCCTTTTACCAGATACTACTGGTGTGTTTCTATTGCTGATAAAGACGGTCAAAAATCATCGAAGGTAATATCTTCTTTTGAAACAGGTATGTTGGATCAGCAAAATTGGAAAGGTAAATTCATTTCCGACGGTAAGGATATAGAAGATCGTTCGACTCCTTATTTCCGCAAAAATATAGGTATAAGTAAGAAAGTTAAATCAGCGAGAGCTTATATTACAGCAGCAGGATTGTATGAGTTGTCTATCAACGGAAAGAAAATTGGTGACCATATTTTAGATCCTGCCTATACGGATTTTGCGAAGTGTTTGTTATATGCTACTTATGATGTGACCAAAGATTTGAAGCAGGGTGAGAATATATTAGGTATTTTATTAGGTAATGGGTGGTATAATCATCAGCCGGTTGCTGAATGGAATTTTCATCAGGCGGACTGGAGAGGTAGACCTTCTTTCTGTTTGAATCTTCGTATCGTATATATGGATGGTACAGAAGAAGTGATAGCCTCGGACCGTTCTTTTGAAACAACAGCAAGCCCGCTAACTTTTAATGCTATCTATTTAGGTGAAGGATATGATTTCAGGAGAGAAAACAGAGAGACGTATGCTTTAGAGAGTAATGGGGGGGATTGGCAACGGGCAATAGAAGTGGCTACTCCTGCTGAAAAACTGGTGGCTCTGAACATGCCTCCGATTCGTATAACAGACAGACTACATGCAAAAAGTATTAAGAAGTTTAGCGATACCAATTATGTGTTTGATTTCGGACAAAATTGGTGTGGAATAATTGATGGAGTATTTAAGGGAATAGAGGGAACTCGTGTGAAAATAAAACATGCAGAAAGTCTTGATGAAAAGAGAGAACATGTGTATGATGATTGTTTGACTGGTTTCTACAATGCCGAACGTTACGGAAAGCACCCCGATGATGAGCAATTCCAAACGGATATTATTTATTTAGATGGGAAAAAGGACCATTTTGTTCCTCGATTTAGCTACAAAGGATTTCGGTATGTGGAAATTACTTCAGACAAGCCTTTAAAGCTGGATAAAAAGAGTCTGAATTCTTGTTTTGTACATACGGATGTTCCGGAAATTGGATCTTTTGAATGCTCTAATCCTTTGTTTAACAAGATAATGAGTGCAACCCGATATTCTTATCTGTCCAATTTGATCGGAATTCCGACTGATTGTCCGCAACGAGAGAAAAACGGCTGGACGGGAGATGCCCATCTGGCTATAGAAACAGGGCTGTACAATTACGACGCCATTACTTTTTATGAAAAATGGATGAGGGATTTACAGGATAATATGTTTGATAATGGTCGTCTTGCTTGTATTATTCCTTCTGGTGGCTGGGGGCAAACGGACAATACGGTTGATTGGACTTGTGCAGTAGCCATTATTCCTTGGACTATTTATGAATTTTATGGAGATGCTACCTGTTTAGCCGAAAATTATGAAATGATGAAAAAGCATGCAGACTTTTTTCTGAAACATTATCCGGCTGGTTTAGTCCCAGATGCTTGTTTGGGTGATTGGTGTCCTTATAAAGCGGTATCTAATAAGGAATTAACGGCATCCATCTGTTTCTTCCGGATGGTAGATATTATAGCAAAGGCAGCCCGGTTATTCAATAAGGAGGATGATTTATTCTTTTATAGAAAAATGGCAGATAAAATAAAAACTGCAATCAATAAAAAGTTTTTGAATGAAGAAACGGGTATTTATGCAAGCGGTTATCAGGCGGAGTTGAGTATGCCTTTGCGTTGGAATATTGTTCCCGAACATTGCCGTGCTAAAGTAGCCGCCAACTTATCAGCACGAGTAAAACAGGACAATGATCATTTGGATGTCGGCATCTTTGGTTGCCAGGCGTTATTGGATGCTTTAACCACAACAGGAAATGTAGAACAGGCATATCGAATAGCCAATCAGACAGATGAACCTTCATGGGGTAACTGGATTGAGCGGGGAGCAACGACTTTACATGAGTGGTGGCAGTATGATGGAAAAGCCATAACTTCTGAAAATCACATAATGTTTGGTGAAATTGGTGCCTGGCTTTATAAAACATTGGGAGGAATCAATCCGGATGTTGCATGTCCGGGATTTAAGAATGTGATATTGAGACCTTATTTTTTGAAAGATATTAGTTATGTAAAAGTGTCGTATATTACGCCTCAGGGCATGGTTAAATCTTCATGGAATAGGAAAGGGGCAAAAATTATTTATAAAGTGACAGTTCCTCCTAACTCTACAGCAACGTTATTTTTACAAAAGGACGAGCCGGTGAATTTGAAATCCGGAACATTTACTTTTGAAGTGATACCATGACGAATATTATAAATGGAAAGATATGAAAACTGTAGAAAGATTTTTATTGGCAATTGTTGTAACTTTCTGTTGCGTAAATGTTGCAGCCCAATCCGGATATGATGCAAAATATCCATATGATCCGGCGAAGCAGCCTGTTGACGAAAGTGTAGCCGGTGAGGTATTGGAATTTCGTTTTACCAACTCCAAAATTTATCCGGGAACGGAGAGAAGCTATTGGATTTATATTCCTAAAGCTTATAAAGGTGATAAACCGGCCTGTTTGTACGTATGTATGGATGACATTTTGTTTAAAGCCACTACCGTTTTTGATAATTTGATAGCAACTGGGGAAATGCCAGTGACTATTGGTGTTTTTGTGGGGCCAGGTAAAATAGAAAGAAATGGAAAGTTTCTCCGGGCTAACAGAAGCTATGAATTTGATACTACTAACGACCGTTTTGTTCGTTTCCTGTTAGAGGAGTTGTTGCCTGATGCCGAAGCTAAAAAGACTACAGACGGACGTTTATTAAACTTTTCAAAGAATCCTAATGACCGTGCCATTGCAGGGGCAAGCAGTGGAGGTATTTGCGCTTTTACTGCTGCTTGGGAACGTCCTGATGCATTTCGTCGTGTGTTTAGTGCTTTTGGCTCTTTTGTAGCTATGAGAGGTGGTAATGAATATCCAGCGTTGATACGGAAAACGGAACCTAAACCTCTTCGTATCTTTTTGGAAGACGGAACAGAAGATGCATGGAATCCTCTTTTAGGGCATTGGTTTGATGGTAATTTGCTGATGGAATCAGCTTTGGCCTTTTCCGGGTATGAGGTAGCTCACTCTTGGGGGCATGGTGGACATGACGGAGTACATGCTGAGAATATTTTTCCGGATGTAATGCGTTGGCTTTGGAAAGGATGGCCGAAAGAGGTGGAGTGTGGTGTTTCGAGGAATGATATGCTTTCTGAAATTATAGACAGTCAATCACAGTGGCAGGAGATAGAGTTACCAGGAGTAATATCCAGTAGCCTGTTTGCCAATAATTCCGGAGATATTATATTTCAAACAATTGATCAGAATATCCATAAACTGAATCAGGATGGTATACAGAATTTAGGTCGATTCTCTGATTGCTCTTTGGTAGGTGTATTGTATAATAACTTGTTATTATTGGATTCGTCGGGTAGACTCATGAATGATAAACGTGACATATTGCTGAAGGGGATGCAAGGGACCGAAAGTATTTTACCGGTGGATGAATCAGTAGTATATACAGTTCAGCAGAAAGATAATGGAAATATATTATGGAAAGTAAATTTGAACAGAAAATCAAAAGAAAAAATAGATGAAGATGAGGTAGGAGGGAAGTTTTTGGCTATATATCCTGATCATTCACGTTTAGTACAGAGGAGAGTAAATTCCCAATGGATATATTCTTATGTTCCCTCGGAAAACGATTTATTCTCTGATAAACAGCCTTATTACAGATTGCATAGTACCAATGATTCTTTTGCTTCTGAAAACGGAAATATGGTATTTGACAGCAGGGGGTATCTTTATGTAGCGACTCTGCTGGGAGTTCAGGTTTGTGACAGAGAGGGGTTGGTAAGAGCTATATTACCAATACCCGGTGAACAAATACATTCTTTATGTTTGGGTGGTAAAGATATGAATGAGTTATATGTTTTGACAGAAGATAACTTATATGTTAGAAAATTGAATACGTCAGGAATTTGAGTATAATTATGAAGAAAAATATTTTACTTTTACTATTAAGTTTTTTGTCTTTTTATGTAGAAGCTGGGAATAATAAAGAAGTGCCGGCTTCTCATTTCAGGGCTCCTGCTTATCCATTGATTACAATTGACCCTTATATTTCTGCGTGGTCGCATACTGATAAACTGTATGAAGATGACGTCAGGCATTGGACGGGAACAGAACATCCTTTAGTAGGTGTTTTGAGAGTAGATGGTAAATGCTATCGTTTTATGGGGAAGGATAAGCAAGTATTAAAAGCAATACTAAAAGATGCTCGGAACGAAGAATGGCAGGCTAAATATACAAATACATTGCCTTTGGCCGATTGGTATAAAAAAGAGTATAATGATGTGGGATGGCAGGCAGGTGTGGGGGCATTTGGAAGTGCTGATATGTCTCACGTTAAAACCGGATGGAGCCAGGGGGATATTTGGATACGCCGGAAATTCTCAATCGATCATAAAAATGTTATCAAGAAAAAGTTATATCTGATTTATTCACATGACGATATTTTTGAATTGTATCTGAATGGGCAGATGCTGGTGAACACAGGATATAAGTGGAGAAACTATGTTGTGCAACCTTTGGATGCGGAACAAGTGAAATCTCTGACATCAGAAGATAATCTTATTGCAGCTCATTGCCATAATACGATGGGAGGAGCTTATGTTGATTTTGGCCTTTTTACCGAGGATGAGGTAGAGTCCTTTTTTGGTACGGAGGCCGAACAAATAAAGGTGAATGTATTACCTACTCAAACTTATTATTCTTTTTATTGCGGTCCAGTGCAATTGGATTTGAAGTTTACGAGTCCATTGGTTCTTACCGATCTGGATTTATTGAGTAGTCCGGTTAATTATATTAGTTATGAAGTTCGGTCGTTGGACAAGCGTGCACATGATGTACAGATCTATTTCTCTGCAACTCCCAAATGGGCAGTTAACAGCCCGGAACAAGAGGTTAGTGTAGAAAGCTATCAATCTTCTGGCATTCATGTACTAAAAACAGGAACTTTAGAACAGAATGTTTTAGGTAAAAGCGGTGATATCATTTGTATTGATTGGGGGTATTTTTATCTGGCAGGTAAACAGACGGAAGCCTCTGATATGTCTATGGGGGCTCCAGTATCTATTCAGAAGAGTTTTGCCGAAAAAGGAATACTGCCAGTTACAAAAACAACCCGGACATCCGCACGGTTAGATAAGGACGAAACCCTCTTGGCGTATAGTGAAAATATGGGTAATGTGAAAGAACAAAAAGCAGAAGGCTATCTGATGATTGGCTATGACGACATTGCCTCTGTCCAATACTTCGGGCAAAACTTGAAGGCGTATTGGAAGAAAAAATATCCGACGATGGAAGCTGCATTGGCCGATGCCCGAAAAAACTATACCAAAACCATGCAGAGATGTGACGAGTGGGATTATAAGGTGATGAAAGATGCGGTTGAAGCTGGTGGACAACAGTATGCCGAACTTTGTGCTGCTTCTTATCGTCAGGCGGTAGCGGCTCATAAATTGGTCTTAGGTCCTGAAGATGAATTGTTCTTTTTTTCAAAAGAGAATAATAGTAATGGATCTATTGGTACAGTGGATGTGACGTATCCTTCTTGTCCTGTTTTTATCCAGTATAATACGGAAATAATGAAAGCCATGCTGAATTTTATATTTGATTATAGTGAGTCCGGACGTTGGAAAAAAAACTTTGCAGCACACGATGTTGGTACATATCCATTGGCAAATGGGCAAACTTATCAGGAAGACATGCCTGTGGAAGAAACAGGAAATATGTTGATTATGACAACGGCGATTGCTATTGCTGATGGAAATGCGGACTATGCAGCCAAACATTGGGAAACATTGACTATTTGGAGTAATTATCTGGCAGAGGAGGGACTGGACCCTGAAAATCAGTTATGTACTGAAGATTTTGCAGGACATTTGGCACATAATGCAAATCTATCCGCTAAAGCTATAATGGCTATTGCTGGTTATGGACGTCTGGCTAAAATGTTAAATAAACCGGAGGAAGCTAAGAAATATACTGAGATGGCTAAAAAGATGGCTATTGAATGGGAACGTAAGGCTAATGATGGAGACC
>ERZ840517.2978-NODE-2978-length-13808-cov-8.918709_pt1 | contig 13808 bp, 8 predicted proteins | sample MGYA00519876_ERZ840517 | MGnify/ENA primary metagenome ERZ840517 (study PRJEB31850, sample SAMEA3708882) | human gut metagenome | biome: human gut; feature: human-associated habitat; material: faeces | place: China | collected 2014 ... | reverse complement strand
TACCAGCGGTGCAAACATATCAGCCATTGTGATTACCTCCGAATTTACTTTCCAAAATTCACACCCCGTGTCTGTTGGACACAAGGATGCCTTTCTTCTTTATTCTAACACACCGGGCAAAAAGTTCAAGACAAAATTGTGTTTTTGTGCTAATATTTAAGAGAAAACAGGTTTCAAATTGTGAATAAAATATCATACTGTTTCAGAAGGAGATCGAACCGCCATGGATTGGGAAACGCTGAAAGCCGACTGCCTTGCCTGCAGCCGCTGTGAGCTGTGCAAGACCCGCACGAATGTGGTGTTCGGGCAGGGCGTGCCGGACGCCGAAGTGCTGTTTGTGGGCGAGGGCCCCGGCCAGAGCGAGGACGAGCAGGGCCTGCCCTTTGTGGGCCGCAGCGGTCAGCTGCTGGACAAGTATCTGTTTGCCATCGACCTGGACCGGGAAAAGAACTGCTACATTGCCAACATCGTCAAGTGCCGCCCGCCCCAGAACCGTGACCCTCTGCCCGCCGAGAGCGAGGCCTGCATGCCCTGGCTGCGGGAGCAGTTCCGCCTGCTGCGGCCCAAGATCGTGGTGTGCCTGGGCCGCATCGCCGCCCAGCGGATGATCCGGTCCGACTTTTCGGTGACCAAGGAGCACGGGCAGTTCATTGAGAAGAACGGCATCCTGTTCATGGGCACCTTCCACCCGGCCGCCCTGCTGCGCGGCCCGCAGAACAAGCCCAATGCCTTTGCCGACTTTGTGGCTCTGCGGGACAAGATCCACGAAGTGTGTGAGCATACCTATGAATGAATAACCCTCTCCGTCTGCTCACTTCGTTCGCATCCACCTCCCCCGAAGGGGGGAGGTTTTGGCAGCGTAACAGCCAGATGGCGAAAAGCTCGCTCTTCGGGAGAGCTGGCATCGCGCAGCGATGACTGAGAGGGTTCCATTTTCATTCACCCCACGCCTCTTTTTTGCATATTCTAAAGCAAAAGCGAGGTGTTTTTTATGCAGCGTGTTTCGTTTGACCGGGTCGATTTCTTTCTGGGGGCCACCACCCCCGCCGGGTTCAAGGGCTATTTTGAGCCGCTGCGCCGGGAGCCCGGCATGCAGATGGTGCTGATCAAAAGCGGGCCAGGCTGCGGCAAGTCCACTCTGATGAAGCAGCTGGCCCGCCGGGCCATCCAGCAGGGTGAACCGGTGGAGTGCATCCACTGTGCCAGCGACCCTGACAGCTTTGACGGAGTGATCTTTGTTCGGCAGCGCCGGGCCATCGTAGATGCCACCGCGCCCCACACCATAGAGCCGGATGCGCCCGGTGCCGACGAGGTAGTGCTGAGCCTGTACCATACCATTCAGGCCGACGCCCTGCGCCCCCATGCTGAAGAGGTCAAGGCGCTGTTTGCCCGCAACGCTGCGCTGCGGGCGCGGGCTGCGCGGTATGTCGCTTCTGCCGGGAGCCTGCTGCTGGACAGCCGCCGGGCCGAGGCCTGCAGCGCTAACTTTGAAAAAGTGCGCCGCTACGTCAAGCGATTGTGCACCCGGCTGCTGCCCCGCACCGAGAACACCGCCCGCGAAGAGCTGCGGCTGCTCTCGGCTGTGACCCCAAAGGGTGAGGTGTTCTACCAGCACACCGCGCAGGCGCTGGCTGACCGGTTCATCGTGTTCCGGGACGAATATGGTGCCGTGTCGCGCCTGCTGCTGGAGCTGATCCGTGCCGAGGCACTGGCCCGGGGCTATCACATCATCACCTGCCCCTGCGCCATGCACCCGGAGGATAAGATCGACCACATCCTGATCCCGGAGCTGCGGCTGGCCTTCCTCACCGACAACCGGTGGCACCGGGTGCAGCTGCCCGGCATGCAGGCCGTGCGGTGCACCCGGTTCCTTGACCGGGAAAATCTGGCGGGCTACCGCGCCCGGCTGCGGTTCAACGAGCGGGCGGCCGCCGAACTGCTGGAGCAGGCCACCGCCCTGATGGCACAGGCCAAGAGCTGCCACGACGAACTGGAGACTTATTACCGTACCACCGTGGACTTCGCCCAGGTGGACGAAGCTGCCGCCCGGTGCGCGGAGCTGTTCGGGCTGGAAGCGCCGTCACCCGACTGCTGAGTTCTTTATGATAAGGGAAGTGAAATCATGTCCGACATCCGTCTGCCCATCCGGCAGCTGGTGGAGTTTCTGCTGCGCAGCGGCAGCATCGACAGCCGGTTTGCCGGTTTTGACCGTGCACTGGAGGGTGCCCGCATCCATCGCAGGCTGCAGAAGGCCGCCGGGGAGGGTTACGCCGCCGAGGTGCCCCTCTGCGCCGATTATACAGTCGACGGCATCCACTTTACGCTGGAGGGCCGGGCCGACGGCATTTTTACCAACGAAACCGGCGTTGTGACCATTGACGAGATCAAGACCACTGCGGTGCCCGAGGAAGAGATCTGCGAGGATATGAACCCCTGCCACTGGGCGCAGGGCATGGTGTACGGAGCCATCTACAGCGCACAGGAAAGCCTGCCCGCCGTGGATGTGCGGCTGACCTATTACCAAATCGACACCGACCGGATCCTCCGCTTTGTACGGCACTTTTCCCGGCAGGAGCTGGAGCAATTCCTGCACAAACTCCTGCACCGGTATCTGCCCTGGGCACAGCGTCAGCTTGCATGGCAGGAAACCCGCAGCGGCAGCCTGACCGCCATGCGGTTCCCGTTTGAAGCCTACCGCCCCGGGCAGCGGGCACTGGCGGGCGAGGTCTGGCGGGCCTGCACCGCCGCCCCCTCCAAAAAAGGCACACGGCTGTTCTGTCAAGCCCCCACCGGCATCGGCAAGACCATGAGTGCGCTCTTCCCTGCCCTGAAAGCCATGGGGAGCGGCTGCGGGGAGAAGCTGTTTTACCTCACCGCCCGCAACACCACACAGGCCGCCGCCGAGGATGCCATTGCCCGCCTGCGGGCCGTACAGCCCGACCTTGCCCTGCGCAGTGTGACCCTGACCGCCAAGGAAAAAGCCTGCCTGCACCCGGACGCCGAGGGCCATCCGGCCTGCCTGCCGGAGGTGTGCCCCTATGCAAACGGCTACTACGACCGCATCAAGAATGCGCTGGCCGCACTGCTGGACGGCAGCGGCCAATTCAGCCGTGCCGCACTGGCCGACACCGCCCGACAGTTCACCGTGTGCCCCTTTGAGCTGGGGTTGGACCTGAGCGAATGGTGCGATGTTGTGATCGGGGACTACAACTATTTGTTTGACCCGGTGGTGCACCTGAAGCGTTTCTTCGACACCTCCGGCGACTGGCTGTTCCTGATCGACGAGGCACACAATCTGCCCGACCGCGCCCGCGCCATGTACTCGGCCCGCTTCTGTAAGAGCAGCCTGACCGACGCAAAACGCACGCTTGGCAAGGGCAAAAGTGCCCTGAAAACCGCCCTGACCAAGGCCGACAAGGCCATGCGGGAGGCGCGGCAGGCCTGTGTGCGTCTGGCACCCCGCAGGCACGCGGAGGACGCCCCCGGCGAACCGGCCCAGACCAGCCTTCTGCCGGAACCGGATGCCCCGGCGTTTGCCCTGCCGGAGCCGTTGTATGCGCAGGACGGCACGGTGTTTTTGCAGGAGCTGCCCGCCGCACTGCTGACACCCCTGCGGGCGGTGCAGGCCCCTTTGCAAGCCTGGCTGGAAGACAACCCGGAAGCCGACGCCCACCCGCAGATGCTGGAGCTTTATTTTGCGGTACAGGATCTGGTGCGGGCTGCCGAACGGTACGACAGCCACTTTGTGACCCAGCTCACCGCCCGCGGCAGCGAGCTGGAATTGCAGCTGCTCTGTCTGGACCCGGCTCCCTTTGTGGATGCCAGCCTTTCCACCGGGCGCAGTGCCGCGCTGTTCAGCGCCACCCTCACCCCGCCTGCCTACTACCGCAGCGTGCTGGGCTGTGCCGACGCCCGGGCCGTGGCGCTGGAAAGCCCGTTCCCCGCCTGGAACCTGGGGCTGTTCTGCCTGCCGGGCATCTCCACCCGCTACCGTGACCGGGAGCGCAGCGTACAGAGCGTGTCGGATGCACTGGCCCGGCTGGCGCAGAGCCGGGTGGGCAACTATCTGGCGTTCTTTCCCAGTTACGCCTATCTGCGGCAGGTGCAGGAAGATTTTGCCGCCCGCTATCCGGGCATTTCCACCCTTGTGCAGGAGAGCGGACTGGATGACGCCGCCCGCGCCGCTTTTCTGGCACGATTTGAGCCAGACCCTGCCCATACCCTGCTGGGCTTTGCCGTCATGGGCGGCATCTTTGGCGAGGGCGTAGACCTTGCCGGCGACCGGCTCATCGGCTGTGCCATCGTGGGCGTGGGGCTGCCGCAGGTGAACCCCCGGCAGGAGATGCTGCGCCGCTACTACGACGCCCAGAACGGGGCCGGGTTCGATTACGCCTACCGCTATCCCGGCATGAACAAGGTCCTGCAGGCCGCCGGGCGGGTCATCCGCACGCCGGAGGACAAAGGCGTGGTGCTGCTGTTGGATGACCGCTTTGCAAAACCGGAGTATCAGCGGCTGTTCCCGCTCCACTGGAAGCACCTGCAGTATCTGCCCGGCCCCGCCGCACTGGAAACCGCGCTGGCCGCCTTCTGGGGCAGCAGACCCGAATAAACGCACCCCCCGCCCACGGACCGGACTCTTCTGTCCTTCTGTGGGCGGGGGGTGTCGTTTGAGTGCAGGAAACTTTTGCGCTGCTGCGTTGGTTGCCAAAAAAGTGCAACTTTTTTCAAAAACAGGCTTGACAAGCACCGCATTTGCGGGTATAATAGCACACGTTGAGCGGCTCACACCGCAAAACACGAACCAAATGATGGGGATTTGCATAGTGGTAGTGCGGTAGACTCTGACTCTACTTGTGGGAGTTCGATTCTCTCATCCCCAACCAGAACAAAGCCATCCGATGAACAATCGGGTGGCTTTTCTGTTTTGTTTTCTGCCGATTTCACGCAGTGAACACACCGCACTGTACCAAAGGTCTTTGGACAAATCAAACACCCGCACCGCATTCCCTTTTCTTGGGAGATGCAGTGCGGGTGCTTTTTCAATTCATGAAATGATCACCGGACTTTGCCGCAGTTTTTGCAGGACCGCCCAGAAGCAGCGTTGAGTGTTCCGCAGTCCGGGCAGTACCACCGGCCATCCGGCATCGGGTCAACCGGCGATGGAGTCTGATGCTTTTTTACAGATGCTTCACTATCAGGTGCTGTAAACAGCGGAGCGATATTCACATCTCTGCGGCCCGAACCCGCAAGGCTCCGAAAGTCCCACGATTTGATTTCCTGTGCCAATGTAGCTTTTGGCTTCAGGTATTCTCCGCATCGTTGGCAGTAACGGACCCCTGATTGGTTTTCATAGCCACAATTTTTGCAAGTCATGTCAATACCTCTTAAAGGATGCTGATGCGGCCTGCACCGTAGGGATTCTCGTAGTCCAGCAGGTAGCCGGGGTACTCTGCCAGCACACTGTTGGCGCTGGAAAGGTGCGGCAGACCCTCTGCGTCCACACCGCCAAAGGTCATGGCGTAGGTGGACATGACAAGGTAATCTTCCGACACATAGTCCTTGATGAGCTCGGCCCCGTCAAACATGGCAAAGCCGTCGCCCAGATTGCGCAGGGTGTAGTTCATGCCGGCCAGAGCATAAGTCTTGGCCGGGTCCAGAGGCTCGTAGGTGCCGGTGTGACGATCGTAGATCTTCACGTTCTGCACACGAGGCGTGCCGGTGGCACTGCCGATCCAGACGTTCTTGTCGTCGGTCTGCACGGTGTTGGGGATGTCGGTGTGGATCTCATAGGTCGCACCGGCCACCTGCAGGAAGCCGCCGTTCTCCTTGCCCTCTGCACCGGCAAAGCGGGCTGCAAACTCCAGTGCATCCTGGATCTGCTTGCCGCTGACTGCCATCAGGCAGGCCACGTTGCCAAAGGGGCTGACCTGCTTGCAGGTCTTGAAGGTCCAGTACCCGGCTGCCACGTCGGTGCGGATGCCGCCGCCGTTCATGATGGCGATGTCACAGTGCAGCTGCTCCACCTCATTGAAGTAGGTGTAGATGCCGTCGGCCACAAAGTCGCCCAGGTTGGTCTCACCGGAGCGGATGCGGCGTTTGCCGGTAGCAGGGTCGGTGATGTAAAACTTGGTATCGGCCACGGCGATCTTCTCGCCCAGCATGTCATCCACTGTGTTGACCCATGCGGCCTGCTCTGCTGCCACGGCGACATCCTCCTGATCGTAGGTGGACACCAGCCGGGTGGAGATGGTGCCGTCCGGGGCAATGGTCATCTCGCCCACATTGGCAAAGTAGGAGCCGGTCTGGGTCAGGGTGACCATTCTGCCGGAAGCGTCCGCCACCTGCTTATTCTCCATCACCGTGTGGGAGTGGCCGTCGATGAAGGCATCAAAACCAGTGGTGTGGGCAATGACCTCCTCGCTGGTCCAGGGAGAGGACGAGGGGTCCACGCCCAAGTGGCCCAAGCCGATGACCACATCGGCCAGGCACTTTGCCTTGTCAACGGCCTTCTGCACGGCGCTGTAGAGCTTCTGGCCGTCCTCGCCGCCCAGGATGTCGTAGATGTACTTGGTCTGGGCCTTGTTCATGAAGTAGGCCGGGGTGGACTTGGTAAACGTCTCGGGCGTGGTGATGCCCACAAAGGCAATGCGCACACCACCGCGCACGAACACCTTGATTTCCGGCAGCACCCGCAGATTGGTGCGCAGGTCCACCCAGTTGCAGGACAGGTACGGGAAGTCGGCATCCCGCATGAGCTCCTTGGCACGGTCCATGCCGTAGTCGAACTCATGGTTGCCAGGAGTAGCGGCATCGTAACCGGCGGCGTTCATCAACTCAATGATGGAAGCACCCTGGTCCATGGAGCCGTAAGCCGTGCCCTGCACATGGTCACCGGCGTCCACCAGCAGGACCTTCTTGCCGGCGTTCTGATAGCTCTGCTTCAGGGCGGCAATGGCCGCATAGGTGAGCTCCGGGGCCTGCTTGTCGATATAAGTGTGCACGTCGTTAGTGTACAGGATGGTGACCTCGGATTTTTCACCGGTCCAGCAGGCAGACGCAGCCGGGGCCCCGACGGCCATGGCGGCGGCAGCGGTGGTGACACCGGCGGCCTTCAGGAAATTGCGGCGGGAGATAAGATGTTTCACGGGAAAACGACCTCCTCTTTTTCTGGCATTTGATGGGGCAGGCTCTCCCCTGCCCCTAACTGGTTCAAGCATAACACAGAACCGCGCCAAGAGCAAGACAAAACATGCCGTTTTGTTCAATTTTCCTTCACATATCAGCCATTTTCCTTGCATTGTGCATCATCCCCGCGCAAAAAAGAGAACGCCCCTGCAGCTGTCCCAGCATACAGGGGCGTTCCCATCCGTTTAAAAAGGCCGGAGAAAGGGGGCCTTAAATGGCGTTGTATTCCTTGAGGATCTTCTCAAGGTCGGTGCCCTCGATCTTCTTCAGAGCTTCCTTCAGGGCCAGACGCGGGATGAGCGGCAGGTCCATGTCGGTGATCTTCTTGCCGTCGCGCAGCTTGACCGTTGCATTCAGCAGGTCACGCACGTCGTAGGTGCTGCCCCAGACCTCGGGCACACCGCGGTCCACGTTCAGCAGGGTGTACACGGCCTCCATACCGGTGCGCATGGAGTACTCGGTGGTGAAAATGGTATCGCGCTTGGTCTCCGCAAACTGGCCCAGGAAGGCAAAGTTCACAGCGCCCTCCGGCACGATGTCGGGGCGGTCGCCCATGGCACGGGGCATGAAGAAAGCGTCAATATAGGGCATCATCACCGGCACGGTGTTGGCGCTGTGCTCTGCCAGCTCTTCGATCTGGTCGGTGGGCACGCCGATGTGGTACAGCCACTCCATGCAGATCTCCTTGCCGGTGCAGTCGCGCATGGGCTTTTTGACATAATCGCCGGGCTTGTCGCTGAACAGGCCGTAGACCCAGACACACAGCTGATCCTTGGGTTGATCGCGGAACTGCTGCTGACGGTTCAGCGTCCAGCTGAGCAGCCAGCTGGAGTCCTTGACTGTAACGATGCCGCCGGTGACGGTGTGACCGCTGAAGGGATCGCGCTTGCAGATCTTCTGGATATACTGCGGGATCTTGTCATCCAGGGTGGTGATGGTGGCGCTCTCCCAGTTGGACAGCTCCGGATCCGAGCAAAACTTTTCGGGGTGGCCGAAGGACGGGTCCTGTGCGGCGATCTTCTTCCACAGATCCCAGCCGTTGCCCGGCTTGATGGTGGGGTCGAAACCGGCTGCCTTGTCCTGGGCACCCACAGTGCAGCTCTCGACACAGCCGCCGTTGGTGATGAACAGCAGATCGTTCTCGGTCAGGTCGATGTTGGACACCTCTCCTGCGTGCTCCACGGTGACCGAGCTTGCCATCTTGCGGCTGCCCTGAATGTCGAACCTGACGTCCGTGACCTTGGTGTCGTAGTGGAACTGCACGCCAAAGCCCTTCAGGAACTCGATCATGGGCAGGATGATGGACTCATACTGGTTGTAGCGGGTGAAGCGCAGGGCGGTAAAGTCCGGCAGGCCGCCGATGTGGTGGATATAGCGCTTGATATACAGCTTCATTTCCAGTGCGCTGTGCCAGTTCTCAAAGGCAAACATGGTGCGCCAGTATAGCCAGAAGTTGGAATTCAGCACCTCATCGTCAAAGAAGTCGGTGATCTTCTTGTCCTGCAGCTGCTCGTCCGGGGTGAAGAACAGCTTCATGATCTCCATAGCGCCCTTGTCGGACAGGCCGAACTTGCCGTCGGTGTGGGCGTCCTTGCCCTGCTCCACGGTAGCACGGCAAAGGGAGAAGTTGGGGTCCTCCTTGTTCAGCCAGTAATACTCATCCAGCACGCTGGCACCCTCGGTCTCCAGCGAAGGGATGGAGTGCAGCAGGTCCCACATGACCTCAAAATGGTTGTCCATCTCACGGCCGCCGCGCATGACGTAGCCGATGCTGTACTTGTAGCCGTCGCAGGCACCGCCGGGCAGGGCCTCCTTCTCGAACACATGGACATGCTCGCCCTTCATCTGGCCGTCACGCACCAGATAGCAGGCTGCGGTCAGGGCTGCCAGGCCGGAACCGACGATATATGCGGATTTATGATCAACGCCCTCCGGCTTTTTGGGACGTGCAAATGCTTCGTAGTTGCCACTGGAATAGTACATGGAAAAGCCTCCTTGCTTCGCTTTTTCTTTCTTACAGCAGTTCAATGCTGCTCTCTATGGCAACAGTATACCCTGCCTTGGCCCGCAGAACAACAAACAAACTCTGCCCCCTGTATAAAATTTAGACAACTGTCCCGTTTTGTTGGAAATGCGTACAAATTGTGACAAAAAAAAAGCGGAATGACCGCTGTCATTCCGCTTTTGCAGGCGTTTGTTTTATTTTGCGGTGGGCTGGGCTACCTCAAAGTCGATCTTGCCCAGATTGACGTCGGAACGCACGATGGTGATCATCATGGTATCGCCCAGGCTCCAGTTCCTGCCGGAGACGGGGTCGGACAGGCGCACGCCCTCGGTGAGCATCGTGCCGGAGGGGGTCAGGCTGGAAGCCGGTACAAAGCCCTCCACGCCGTTCTCCAGTTCAATGAACAGGCCGCGCTGAGTCACGCCGGAAATGCGGCCCTCGTAGCTCTCGCCCAGATGGCGGCGGGCATACTCGGCCTTGTAGCAGTCCTCGGCCTTGCGCTCGATCTGCATGGCGATGACTTCGCGCTCGCTGGCCTGCTTGCTGGCCCGCTCCGCAAAATCGGTGTAGCGCAGGATCATGGTGTCCTTGTCGGTGCCCTTGAGCTGCGCGGTCATGATGCGGTGGATGGCCAGGTCCGGATAGCGGCGGATGGGGCTGGTAAAGTGGGCATAGTCCTGCAGCACCAGACCGTAGTGACCCTTGGGCTTTTCCTCGTACAGAGCCTTGGACATGCAGCGCAGCATACCGGTGTTGATGATCTGCTCATACGGGCCGCCGCGCACGCCCTCCAGAATGGCGCTCAGCTCCTTGGGGGTGGGCACCTCCTTGGCAAAGTGGTCGTTGATGCCGCAGGCCTGCAGCAGAGCATGCAGACGTTCCAGCTTTTCGGCGTTGGGCTCCTCGTGCACGCGGTACACAAAGGGGATCTGCTTGACCCGGGCAAAGTGGGCAGCGCACTGGTTGGCCAGCAACATGAACTCCTCGATCATGGCTTCGCTCTCGCCGGAGGTGCGCTTTTTCACGTCGATGCAGTGACCATTCTCGTCGAGGATCAGCTTGACTTCACCGCTCTCGATGTCCATGCATCCGCGCTCCTTGCGCAGGCGGGCACGGTGGCCGTACAGCTCCTTCATGGCGGGCAGCTGAGCCAGAACCTCGTGGTACTTGCCCTTGAGCTCGTCGTCGGCACTGCCGGCCAGCAGGGCGTTGATCTCGGAGTACACGCCCTTGACACGGCTGCGGATGACCGACTTGACAAAGCGGTAGTCGGTCAGGTTGCCGTCCTTGTCCAGACGCATCAGGCAGGAGAACGCCAGGCGCAGCACGCCCTCGTTCAGGCTGCAGATGCCGTTGGACAGCTGCTTGGGCAGCATGGGCACCACCTGGTCGGCATAGTATACGCTGGTGGCACGGTGAAAGGCTTCGTTGTCCAGCTCACTGCCGGGCTTGACGTAGTGAGACACATCCGCAATATGCACGCCCAGCTCAAAGCCGCCCTCCGGCGTCTTGGTCAGGCTGATGGCGTCGTCGATGTCCTTGGTCTCAGCGCTGTCGATGGTGAAGATGGGCAGAGCGCGCAGATCCATGCGGCCCTCACAGTCGGCCTCGGTCACCTCGGCGTTCTCCAGCTTCTTGGCCTCTTCGCGGACCTTATCCGGGAAACGGCTGCGGATGTCCTGCGCATAGAGCAGAGCCTTGGCGCAGCGCTTGGCCTCGTCGGAGCTGCCAAAGCGCATGGCCACGCCCACGCGGTGATCTTCCTGCCGGTTGCCGCGCTGCAGGATCTCCACAGCCACTTTGTCGCCGTCCTTGGCACCGCCCTCGCAGTCGCGCATCATCCGCATGGAGATGGCGGGGCAGTCATCGGGCACGAACTTCAGCATGCCCTCCACACGGCGGACGGTGCCCACCAGATCGTTCTTTTCTTCCAGCACGGCCAGGATCTCGCCCTCGTCGCTGCCCTCCACACGGGGATGCTCAAACTTTTCCACCAGCACCTTGTCACCGGGCATGGCGCCGCGGGTGAAGCGGCCCGGGATGAAGATATCGCTGGTGCCGTCCTCCAGCATGACAAAAGCAAAGTTCTTGCCCAGCTTGACCACCTTGCACAGCAGGGCCTTGTCGGCGCGGCCGGAACGCACCGTAAAGAAAACGCCCTGCCGCTGGCAGATCACAGCCTCGTGCACCAGCTGGTCCACGGCCTCCATCACCTTGCGGTCCGAGCCACGGTCCCCGCCGAACTTTGACTTGAGGTCCTTCACGGTGCACGGCTGATTCTGGATCGCGTGCTCAATTTTATCGCGCATTGCCATAATATTTTTCTCCTTGCTCTTCCTGGCTGCGGCCTCCGTCGGGCTGCAGCCCTGCCAGTTCCGGGCATTGCTGCCCACCCTGCTGCGGCAGCCCGAAAAGACAGCTGCCCGCACTTTTTTACTCAACTATGTCGGTTTTACACAGAAAAACAGCCCCGTCAGAGCACGGGGCTGCATGGGGTGCATCAACCTGCCAGACGGCCGGTGAACAGGCAAGCCAGAATTGCCACCACGAAAAAGACGACACCGGCAATGCGGGTCACCTTGGCCAACATCTGGTCAGCCGGGGTCAGGCGTGCGTTGTTGGCACCGCCTGCACTGCCGTTGATGGCGCCGGAAAGGCCCTGGCCGTGGGTGTGCTGCATGAGGGTGAGGAACACGATGACCAGCGAAGCGACCAGCAGGATCGCACCGCCAACGATTTCGATAACAGACATGGATTGAAACGCTCCTTTATTCAAATTGAATGGGAAAACCACGCAAAAATACGACTATATAGTATCATACCATCTGCAAAAAAGCAAGCACAATTCCGCATTTATCCCAACCAGTGCAGTGCCGTGCACAGCTGTGCAAACACCGCCGCGCTGGAGACCGCCGCCTGCGTCTGTCCGTCCTGCAAGACCACGATGGTGTATTGCGGATCCTCGGCCGGGTAAAACCCCGCGAACCACAGGTTCTTGCGCTCTTTCCCTTCGGCCGTGAACTGCCCGGTCTGGGCGGTACCGGTCTTGCCCGCCGCCCCGCCGGGCAGGCCGGAAGCATCCTGTGCCGTGCCCTCGGCCACCGTCTGCTCCAGCATGGTGCGCAGAGCCGCTGCGGTCTGCTCCGTGAGCACCCGTTCTGCCTGCGGGCGGGCAAAGGCCGACAGCTCTTCCCCGGATGTTTCATCCAGCGCACAGTCCAGCAGGCACGGCGCACGGTAAACACCGCCGTTTGCGATGGTGTTCATCATGGCGGCCACTTGCAGCGGCGTTGCCAGCAGGCTGCCCTGCCCGAAGCTGAAATTGGCCAGCTGCCCGCTCTGGGCCAGTTCCTCGGCTCCCGGCAGGGCTCCGCTCTGGGCGGTAAGGCCCTCCGCCAGCCCGATGCTCCGCCCGAAACCCAGCGCCTGCGCCTGCTGCAAAAGAGCCTGTGCTCCCAGCTGCTGCCCCAATCGGATAAAATAGCCGTTGCAGCTCTTTGCCAATGCGGCCGAAAGGTCCACTTCGCCGTGCGGCACACCGCCTGCGCAGCGGAAGATCTGCCCGTCCACCACCACCGCGCCGTTGCAGTCGTACTCCGGCGCAAGGCCGGCTTCCAGCGCCGCCGCTGCCAGCACCGGCTTGAACACCGACCCAACCGCATACGCCTGCAAGGCCCGGTTTAAAAAGGGGCTGTCCGGCGCTTCCAGACTGTCCGCCGGGTCAGCCGGGTCAAAACCCGGCACACTGACGCAGGCCCGCAGGGCTGCCGTGCGGACGTCCAGCACCAGAATGCAGCCGGTGGTCATGGTCTGCGCCGCCACCGCCTCGGCCGTCCGCTGGACAGAACGGGAGAGGGTCAGGCGGACCCCCACCGCTCCGCTGTCCGCCTGCAGATGCTGCACCTGCTCCCCGGTGCGCAGGGTGCCCTGCGCGGTCACCGGGCACAGCAGAGTGTCCCGTGCCCCGCTGCCGGTGAGTAGCGCGTCCAGTGCTTTTTCCAGCCCGGCAGCACCGTGGCCCTCACCGTCCAGATACCCCAGCAGCTGCGGGCACAGCGGTGCGGCTGCATACCGCCGGGACGCCGCATAGCATGGAATGCCCAGCGCCGTCATGTCCCGGTCCACCTCCACGAGAAATGGAGCCGCCCGGCTGCGGCTGCGGTACAGCAGTTCCTGTCCGGCGGTGTCGGTGCAGGCGTACAGGCGGGTATAATTCTCCTGCCCCGGGAAGCAGAGAGCCAGCCAGCGTTTTTCCAGCCCGGTGAATGGCAGGCCCATGCAGTCGTAAAAGCCGCCGCGCCGGGCTGGCAGTTCCAGCGTGACTGTGCTCTGTGCCGCCGCACGGGCTGCATAATCCGTGCGGGACGCCAAATAAAACAGCCTGCACAGCACTCCGGCAAAGCCGAACAACAACGCCGCATACAGCGCCAGCACCCTCCGCCCGGACATGGACACGCCCCCTTTGGCATAGCGTGGGCAACGGAGACCCAGGCTATACAAAAAGAGAGGCAGAACCTCCGAAGAAGTTCTGCCTCCCTAAGGCACTTTTATAAGAGCGCTTTTGCGGCTTAGTACATGCCGCCCTTCCAAACCACACTTTTGGAGCCGAATCACGAAT
>ERZ840517.2969-NODE-2969-length-13856-cov-4.641548_pt1 | contig 13856 bp, 13 predicted proteins | sample MGYA00519876_ERZ840517 | MGnify/ENA primary metagenome ERZ840517 (study PRJEB31850, sample SAMEA3708882) | human gut metagenome | biome: human gut; feature: human-associated habitat; material: faeces | place: China | collected 2014 ... | reverse complement strand
CGGTTTCTACCCTCTTAACTCCCGTTTCCCTTTATTTCTTAGTCTGGCGCAGACCAGAGATCGGCGACCGCTTCGATCAGGAGGACGGCAGAGGATTTTTTCTACCGTAGGGGAGCACAGTGTGCTCCCATGTCGAAACCTATACGCAGTGCCGGATACCGTTCTGCTACATATGTGGTTTCACCTCCGCCGAGGATAAATGCTACTAAATAGATAGATTCGTAGGTGCCGTCCATAATCTCCAGACTAACGAGTTGCGCAACACGAGTATGTTGCGCCTGCGTTGACCCTCCGACCTGTGTAGCAGTACGTTATCTGTGAACTGCAAATATTTCATGAAACAAACGCAGTGGTAACCCGACTGTCGTTCTCCTGTTTCGGAGCGGTCGCCGCTCTCCGATTTTCGCCAGACTATCTAACAAGGGAAAGGTAGGAGTTCAAAGAGGAAGGAAAACCGCAGGTTGTCCTTCCTTTTTACCCCCGCGGCGGGTGCCGCGACGTTCCCGCCGCAGCGGCGGCGAATCCCCCGCTGAGGTTCAGCGAAAAACACTCCGCCCGGATAGGGCGAACCCGCCTGCGGCAGTTCGCATACCCCGCTCAGACGGTACAGAAAAATCCGTGTCGAATGGATAAATCAAATTCATCTAATTAAAGCATATCCTAAAAAAACAGCACTGTCAACGCAATAAAAATTACAAAATGTAAACAATTTGTATATGTCAGCGCACTTTGTGGGAATTTGTGCAATAAGGATTGACAACCATCTTCTACTATTGTAGAATATAAGCAATAAAAGGTGTTTTACATTTGTAGAATAGAAGGAGGGTTAGACTATGCGAAACGACAAGCGATTGCCTGATGCGGAGCTGGAGGTCATGCAGACAATCTGGTCTCTGGGCACACAGGTCACGGCGGCCGAGGTGCAGCAGCACGCGGATAAGGATTGGAAAATGACCAGCGTGCTCACGTTCCTGTCCCGCCTGTGCGACAAGGGATTTCTTTCCTGCACGAAGGAGGGACGGCAAAACCTGTACACGCCGCTCGTCAGCGAGGAGGACTACCGTCAGCGCGAGAGCGTCGGTTTTCTGCGCCGGCTGTGCGGCGGCTCGGTGAAAAATCTGGTCGCGAGTCTGTCGGATGCGGGCGCACTGACCGAGCAGGACATCGACGAGCTGCGCGCGTTCCTCGACAGGCAGGCGCACTAAGGAGGGGATCTTATGCTGCAATTTTCGGAAAAACTGCTCAACAACCTGATGCAGATCGGCCTGACCGTATCGTTGGCGGCGCTCGTGCCGCTCATTCTGCGGCGGCTGATGAAAAAACGCTATCCGGCCCGTATGGTATGTGTGGTGTGGGCGATTCTCGCGCTGCGGCTGCTCGTTCCGGTGCAGCTGACACTGCCGCAGGCGCCGGTGCAGGTCATGCCGCGCACCAACTATGTGGTGCAGAGCAACCAGACGGCGTTCCGGCAGGCCGGACTGCCGGTTGCACAGAACCCAGCCCGATGGGTGACGGGCACGCAGGCGCAAACGCTCAGCGCGGCAGATACCGGCACGGTAAAGACCGTGGATATTACCGACATTCTGCTGACGCTGTGGCTGGCAGGCGTGATTGCCTGCGTACTCTGGCAGGGGATTGGCTATTACCGGCTGATACGCAGCCTGAAAGGTAAGTCCCGTTCGGTCGAACGCGCGGATCTGCACACGATTTTGCAGGAGCAGTGCGCCGACCTGGTTATTGACCGGGAAATTCCGCTGCGGGTATCCTCGGCGGCGGACTGCCCGATGCTGGCCGGATTTATCCATCCGACGCTGTATTTGCCGGATGAGCGCATTTCCCGGACGGACGCAGTGTTCATTTCCCGCCACGAGCTGACGCATTACAAGCACGGCGATCTGTGGCTCAAGCTGCTGCTTCTGGCGGCACGCTGTCTGCACTGGTTCAATCCGCTGGTGCATCTGATCGCGCGATTCGCGCAGGAGGACATTGAGGCGGCGTGCGACGATGCGGTTGTTCGCGGACACGATGGCGCGTACCGCCGAGCCTACGGCGAGACCATCCTGCGGTCAGCTATCGCGCAGGCGCAAAAGAGAAAGGCTTTGGTGTCCTGCTTCGGTGATGACAAAAAGACGCTCATGCGTCGGTTTGAGGGATTGTTTGACAAGTCGGTCAAAAAACGCGGTGTCGCGCTCGTTGTGATGATCGCGCTGCTGGTCGGCTCGCTTAGCTGCACGATCGCGGTCGGTGATAACAATAGGGGTCTAACGAAAGAGCTGCGTATACAGCTGGCACAAAAACAGGCGAATGAGGCGGAAAACCTCGGTTATACGGTCAAACTGGACGGGAAAGACACCTATTTGATCACGGATAGAGAGTTCAGCGATAATCCGGGCGAAACCATTCCCGGACGTGTGGTACAAAAGCTGACCTTTGCAAAACAGGATGGAGAGTGGGCCGTATCGAACAGCGAGATTGTGCCGGAAAACGGCCGTGTGACTTCTCTGGATGAATTTAAGCTGTTGTATGAGAATGATCTCGGCTTGCCTGATTTTCTCTTAGGCAGCAATCAGTGGAAGATTGCAGGCGGCTATGATATCAGCGACCCGGTAAATGCGGCAGAAGCACTGCTTCGACTTTTCCCGGCGGCAAGTCAGGTTGAGGGCAGCGATGAGGAAGTAGCACCCTACAACGACATCCGCAAGGTAACCTTCACGTTTAAGGATAACAGCAAGGTTGTTGTCACCATGATAAACCAGTTCGGTCAGGGCTGGCTGCCGCAGGACTGGACGGACGGCAGCGGCGTTCGTTCCCGCACGGCGGCGGATCTCGCGCAGCAGTACGCACGCGCAGTTCTGCACAAGAGCGCACAGTATATCTTCCCGATTTTGACGCCGGACGGTCAGAAAGACCTTATCGCGCAGCAGATGGCTATGACCGGCGGCGAGCAGTGGACGTGGAAATACGATCCGTCCTCGCCGTCTGCAACGGATTTCGTGCTTGTACCCACCGATGACGAGCAGGACTACACGGTCGTATTCCGATACACGAGCAGCGCACCGGACGATGTTCGCTCGGCGTACACCGTGCAGACCATCCGCGAGAACAAAAACAGCTCGGTGATCGGCGATATCCGCGAACTCAGTACGGACAGCATGACGCAGAGCGAATTGTTCCGGACGTACTATGCGACCGGTCTGTCGTGGCCGACCGTGCCGCAGTACATCGACAGCATGGATACGCAGATGATAAGAGGCTACGCCGATCCGGCACAGGCGGCTATGCAGTATTTCGGCATGGCGCTGCGCGGCGATTCCTATCTGATGCTGGTGAAGGACACCGAGGTCATCCGGCAGGCCGTCGGCGGCTGGAGCAACAGCGATGATAATACGGAAACTGCCGTTGTACAGCTGATATTTGGCGATTCCAGTGCGCCGGTCAAGGTGCAGATGGAGAAGACTGCCGCGGGTTACTGGCAGCCGGTCGGCGTGGTGGAGGACATCACCGCTAAGAGCGGGGAGCAGGAGCTCGGCATCGGCGCGAACGCAAGAGGTGCGCTGATAACTGGCAAACTGCCGACTGAGCTGGCAGTCGGTGATACCATCAAATTTACGTTTGCGAATGAGCCGTCCGGCGGCGTACAGCTCACCAACCGGCTGGTCAATCTGGACGGCACCATGCAGGATGCGCTAATAGATGAGCAGACAGTGCTCACCAAAACCGCTGACGGCTGGACGTACACCGTGCCGGAGAGCATGAGTAAGTCGCTTACCTCCACGGCGGCAGAGCCGTATCTGCACGCACTGGTGCTGGAATACACGGACGCAAGCCATATTCAGCATAAGGCGACTGCGGTGTATACAAGCGGGAGCGACAGTGCGGACGAGAACGAGGACAGCGATATTACCTCAACGGATTATTACAACGATTCGCTGAATTACAGCCTCAGGCTGCCGCAGTCCTTCGTTGATAACGGCTACGCCAAGCGCAATCCGGAGGACGATAGTATCCTGTTCGGCATGAAGAACGCCATGGGCGATGCCAGCCGCGACCCGACCGAGGACGGTGCAATTATGACATTACGCGCGGATGCGACTGCCGTTTTGCACAGCGAATACGGCGAAAACTGGACGGAAAACTATCCGTCTCCGGTCAAGCAGCTTGCCGAAAAGGACGGTTTGACCTATTATCTGGCATATGTGTCCGATGTGCAGTATGATCCGGCCAATCAGGAGATTGCCGCCAAGTACAAGGAAATGTTCACTGCCGCGCAGAATATCACCGCGGATGATTTTGCACTCGACGACCTGACGGATAAGGACGGTACTGTTCGCCGTGCACAGCTGCTGACAAGTCTCGGTGCACATTATGCGGTACTGCATATGGGCGCACAGCATGACCAGCCGTATCAGGTTGCCGTTAATACGGATAATAATTCCTGTGAGGTCTATGTCAGCCGTATCGACTGGACAACCGAAGCACAGTATAAGGTCTATGCCGCTGATAGGGTGACTTTCGAGGATATTACCAATACCGAACCGACAACGGTGGAGCATCTGGCCGATTCTGCAAAGGGCTTGACCGCAGAGCAGTTTGATTTGCTGTACGGTACGCTTGATTTGCCGGTCTATACCGATGATGAATTGGCAAATCTGCAAAGAGTATTGCAGAAAGATCAGATACCGGAACAGGGAGCCGCATTTTTCCTTGGTTTAGGTGATATGTACGGCATATTTGACGGTGATTCTGTGAAGATTTACGGCGATAATAACGAATTTGCATCGCTGACATACCGGTTTACCGACCCGAATACCGGTAAAGAAAACGGCAAATACGTCAAGCTGACCATGCACAAGGCAACAGCTGACAGCAGTCTGCCCGCACTGTGGATTCCGTATAGCTACGAGTTGTATACAGCCTAATCAGGCGGTGCTGAGCATAATAACCAATAAAACCTCTGGGCGGCGCTGTTACGCCGCCCTTTGCGTTGAGTAGCCGATATGTGCAGCAGTAGGGTAGGCAAGACCCGTTCGCTTCTCAAGCAGCAACCTCCCGTTCAACAAAAATTGAAAACCCATGATTTTGTTCACACAACGAACAAACACCGGCGGTATACTTGCGGTATTATAAGAATGTAAGGTGGAATTATATTGTCTACTATTTTAATCGCAGACGATGAGGCGCGTATCCGTCGTCTGGTCAGCGACTTTCTCAAGCGGGACGGTCATACAATCGTCGAAGCCGCCGATGGAAAGGAAGCGCTGAATATTCTGGAGAACCGCCGTCCGGGACTGGATATGGCCATTCTGGACGTGATGATGCCGGGGATGGACGGCTTTGAAGTCCTGCGGGAGCTGCGCGAGCAGGAGCACGGCGAAACCCACCTGCCGGTTATGCTGCTCACCGCCCGTGCCGAGGACGCGGATCAGGTGCGCGGCCTGGAAGGCGGTGCGGACGATTACGTCACCAAGCCGTTTTCGCCGATCGTGCTGGCGGCCCGCGTGCGCACACTGCTCAAACGAGAAGGCCGCGTCGGTGCACCGCTCGAACAGCTTGGCAAGCTGTCGGTCAATGAGCTGCGCCGTGAGGTCATGGTGGAGAACAAGCCGATCGACCTGACCCCCAAGGAGTACGAGCTGCTCATCTACTTCAAAAATAACCGCGCGATTGCGCTGTCGCGCGAGAGCATCCTCAATGCTGTCTGGGGTTACGACTACTTCGGCGATCTGCGTACCGTGGATACGCACGTCAAAAAGCTGCGCGCCAAGCTCGGGGAGTGCGGCACCATGATCGAAACCGTGCGCGGCTACGGTTACCGCTTTGAGGTATGAAGCTGAAGCATCGGTCAATCCGGTTTACGTTTTTTGCTGCGATCAGCATTATCGCGCTGGTGTTTATCGGTATTCTGGTGCTGCTCAATGTGTTTTTCTATCAGGATTACTATATGATGACACGTCGAAGCGAGCTGCGCGATGCCTACGGCAGCATCTGCACCAGCTACGCGAGTGATTCCTCAGATGTTGCCGCGCTGCTGGACAGCTATGAGAGCCGCAGTGCCATTCGTCTGGCGGTGGTGACCGATAACGGCGATGTGATTACCTCGTCTGCCATGCAGGAGGGCGACGTAGGGTTTGATTTTGGGCACATGGAGCAGAAGTTCCGCAGCTTTGCGGTGCTGGCGTCCGTGGTCCAGAATCGTGACTGGGTAGATTTGGGTAAAAACGAATACCGCTTTATGACGATCAGTCTGCGCGATAATGACCAGTATTTATGTCTGATCGGCGTGCTGAATGCGGAACACGGTGAATATCTGATCGCATATATGCCCTATGCGTATATCGAACAGAATTCTTCGCTGAATCTGGTGTTTCTGCTGATTGCCGGTGGCTGTGCGCTGCTGATTTGTCTGGGGTGCGGCTATGTTATCTCGCGTCAGTTTACGCGCCCGCTTATTCAAATGGCGGGACTGGCCGACCGAATGAGTGAGCTGGATTTCTCTATGCAGTACACCGGCAAGGAGGACGGCGATGAGATTGACCAGCTGGGACAGTCGCTCAACCGCCTGTCTGCGTATTTGGAGCAGGCGATCGGTGAGCTGAAGGAGTCCAACGATCAGCTGGCACAGGAGATCGAGGAGAAGGAGCGCATCGACAATATGCGGCAGGAGTTCATCGTGAACGTGTCGCATGAGCTGAAAACGCCGATCGCGCTTATTCAGGGCTATGCCGAGGGCCTGACGGCTGGCGTGGCCGATGACCCCGAGGACCGAAAGTTCTACTGCGACACCATCGCCGATGAGGCCGACCACATGAACAAGCTGGTCATGCAGCTGCTCAGTCTGTCGCGGCTGGAGCTTGGTGCAGAGCAGACGTTCGACGAGGATATTGATCTGCATGCACTTTGTGCGGAAGCGGTGCGCAAAATCGCTGTTTTGTGTGAAAACCGAGGTTTGACCGTGGAATATGAGAACACGCATATTACGGTCCGCACGGACGGTGATCTGCTCGATCAGGTGCTGATGAACTACCTGTCCAACGCCATCCGCTACACGCCCGAGGGCAAGCACATTGAGATTTCGGCGGCAAGAACCGGAAACAGCGTGCGCCTGTCCGTGTTCAATGAAGGCGATGGTCTGCCGGAGGAGGAGCTGCCGAAGATCTGGGAGAAATTCTACCGCACCGACCGCGCCCGTACCCGAGAGGCCGGCGGCACCGGCATCGGTCTGTCGCTTGTCCGCGCCATCGCGGATACCCTGCACGGCGCCTGCGGCGCGGAGAACGTCGAAGGCGGTATCTGCTTCTGGTTTGAGCTGCCGGATCTGCTGCCCGCGGAGGACAGCAAGATAAAAGACTGAATTTGTCGAATAGAAAATTGAAAATTATGCTTGACAACTGTGTTATCCTATGGTATAGTATATAAGCACTCTGAAAGAGAGCTGCGATAAAATCTATATCGCGGGGTAGAGCAGTTGGTAGCTCGTCGGGCTCATAACCCGGAGGCCGCAGGTTCAAGTCCTGTCCCCGCAACCATGTTTAACCGCTGATTTCGTAAGAAATCAGCGGTTTTTTGTATTTTTTAGAGCACTTAGAAAACCTCCGGGCAGGCAACTTCAAAGTGGCAAGTCGTATGGAAGGGTAGTGGTATCAAAAAAATGCTTGTTTGGGAGGTGCATTTTTTGATACCTAAAACAAAAATTTTGAGCAGCGCACTTAGAGCAGCAGGTGAAAAACATCAAGGAGATATAAAAGCAATGCCATTAAGCGGGGAATGCATCAACACCTACATAATTTTCGATTTCAATGGCAGCAGTGAGGTAACGTCAAAGACCATGACTGTCATCTACGGCGAGTGCTTGCTATGAACCTTATGCCGACACGGTGAGGTAGCGTCTGTCGGTTGGTGATGCCAGTGATGGTGACAGCAATGGCAAAGGCACTAGCGATTATTGACAGGCGGAGAACTGGACACTGTATGCATAGGTGGCGCGAATGCGATCATGGCAGCAGCACTGCTCGATTGCGCACGGCACAGCAGGTCCAGCGGATGCAGGCTGGGCGCCGCATAAGAAAACGCCTCCGTAAAGTCCTGGCTCAAATGCAGGAACTTTTCAGAGGCGTCAAGGCCGGTCGCAAGGCGCACTGCCTGGCAGAGCTTATCAAAGAGATACACGAACAGCAGATACGGGATGTTGGGAAGCAGTTTCTTTTTCCAGTCAACCGTCATAATTCCACACCCCGGTCTTTGGTCTTGACCTTCTCCCGCTGGCGGTGCTGGGCTTTGGCCTGCTGCTTCGCCTGCTCCAGCTCCTTGCGGATAGAGGGCTTTTTCTCTTTCTCCAGGTTAATTGCGGAGAACTCCCGGAAGGCCGCCGTGATGACGTCGGCATCCCGGCCCTTAAAGAACACCAGATAGCGGGGTATCTCTCCGCTGGTGTCCTTTTTCAGCGCAAAGTCAATGCCGTACTTCTTGGCGGTGGCGGAAAAGGCCCGGATGTTCTGGTCGGTGATCTCGATGTTGGAAACGCCGGTGTTGTGCTTCATCAACTGCCGGAGGGTCTGCTTTCCGTGGTGCAGCTTGGTCTTGTGGTCGGTCACGCCTTTCTGCATCTCGTCCAGCACTTTTTTCATGGCCTGTTGCAGCATCCCGGCGGAGAGCTTGGTGGCCTCCACACAGAGGGCAACGGTGCGCTGGGTGACTTCTTCCTGCATAAGTCATCATCTCCTTTCTCCGCTGCCGTACAGGTCGTGGTTCACCAGGGATGCATAGTAGCTGTCGATGGTGGCCGGGGCGTTATACAGGGCAGCTAGCAGATATTTCTTGATGTTGCGGACATAGGTGGTGTTCTCCCGCATACGGTCCAACACATACTCGATGTGAGAACTGTTCAGCTTCAGGAACCGGGATTTGACCACCTCCGCCGGATAGTCGTCCCCGGCAATGCGGATCGTCTCCTTGCGGGAACAGACGGTATCCACCATGAGCTCCACCAGCTCGTCCAGGCGGTCACGGTCAAGGCGGTGGTTCTGGATGAGACAGTCATACTCGATGTTCTCCAAAATCAGTTCCCGATAACTCTCTCGCTCCCGCATCCAGTCCCGTCCGGTCCGTTTGGCTCCTGCGGGGGGTGGGGGCTTGATTGGATAGGATTTGATCCTTCCGTACTTGATGAATCAGTATTTTGTTCTTCAGGATTTCTGTTCTCTTTATTTAATTGCGGCCGCTTTTCCAGACATGGGTTATCCATATCCGGGTTTTCCGTATCTGGACAAGCCGCATCCGGCTCGTCCTCACACGGCTGGCCCGTGTTCGGGGGATGGGGTGTCTCGTAGATGACATACTCCACATCCACGATTTTGCCTTTGCTGTCCCGGAGCCGATTGCGGACTATGTACCCGGCCCGCTCCAGCTCTTTCAGGGCGGAGCCGATGCTGTCCGTGCCCTCCTTGCAGATTTTGGCCAGGCCTCTGGTGGTGTAGTTCCAGTCCTCCGGCAAGGACAGCATCATGGAGAGCAGCCCTTTGGATTTCAGGGACAGCCCTGCGTTTCGCAGGTGGTGGTTGGACATCACAGTGTAGTCACGGGTTTTCTCAATGCGAAATACCGCCATCATATCACCTCCCTTCGGCGGTCTGGAAAAGTGTTCGTTTTCGGGGAAAATATGGTCTCTACGCCGCCCGGACACCCTAAAGGGGAAAACCTATGGGCGGCGGTCTTTAGGCCAATTGCAGAAGAAAACACATGGGATTTTCGACTCATTTTATGGCGGTCTTCAAGGGCGATGTAAGTCTCCACTCATAGTAGCTGTTAAAATGAATGATGATATTGCAGGATGCAACCGAATATGAAAAAACGCCGTAGGTCGCATACCTATGGCGTGTGCTGTTTTTATATTGAAAAAGCCCTCGGAATATAGTATAATATTACCATATTTTAAGGCTTGTCACGAATTAAACGAAGCAAGCTATACAAAATTTTGCTAAACAAGAAGGGAAATAGTATGAAAAAAATTGCGGTTTTTAACCATAAAGGCGGGGTGTCAAAAACGACCACAAGTTTTAACTTGGGGTGGTGCATCTCTAAACTCGGTAAAAAGGTATTATTAGTGGATGCAGATTCTCAATGCAATTTAACAATGTATGCGCTAGGATCGGAAAAGTTTGAAGAATATTATACAGAAAAGCCTAATGATAACATTTATACAGCCTTAATACCCGCATTTAAATCTCAGCCGCGACTCATTCAACCAATAGACTGTCCACAAATCAACGAGAACCTTTTCCTTCTCCCCGGACATCTTGATTTTACCGAAAACGAAGTTCAGCTTGGTATTTCAATGCAGTTATCGAGCGCTTTTGGAGCGATGGAAAACCTTCCTGGTGCTATAAATTATCTTGTGGAAGAAACCGCTAAAAAGTATGGTATTGATTTTGTAATTTATGATATGAATCCGAGTTTGAGTGCGATTAATCAAGATATTTTTATTTGTTCTGACTTTTTTATTATTCCTTGCTCACCAGATTTGTTTTCGTTAATGTCCATAGATTCTTTGTGTAGAGTTCTTACTTCTTGGGAATCTTGGGCACAAAAGGCGCGACCTCTTTTTAAGGATGCAACATATCCGCTACCTCAAAGAACGCCTAAATTTCTTGGATATACAATAAATGACTTTAACCTTAGCCACGGTAGACCTCAGTACACATTCAGGGAATTTATGCAGAAAATTTCTGAAAAAATTACTACGCAACTAGTCCCTGGATTGCAGAATCATCAGATGACATTGGATGTCTCTCAATACGATCAATCCTATGAAACGATGCGCATCAGCGCCCATGAACATCATATAGATTATCCCGACTCGTTCTGTTTGGCTCAAATTTCCAATTTCAACAAATTGATTGCGCTTTCAAATGCAACATCGGTCCCTGTATTTGAAGTTCAATTGGATAAGCAAATGCAACATGAGGGACAAGCTAGAACGCTTTCTTGGTTTAAATTTTTGTATAAAGCGTTTGCAACACGTATTTTGGAGTTGACTTCACATGAGTAGTGAAAAAGATTTTTTTGACGAACAAATTGGATCATTAACAAGTTTATCAGCTATCTACCAATATCTTAAAGATAATGCTGGTATGATGGATGCTGATGCACTTCTTCGGTCCGAATATGTACTTATTGTAAGTACATTTGATAATTACTTACACAATATTGTTCGCAGAAAACTTCGAGAAGCATTTTTTAATGCTCAACCCCTACCAAGCGATTTTTCCTTATCAATGGAAGTCTGTCAAATGCTTCGAAACGAACCTATTGAACTGAACCAAAAGCAAATTTTGGATGTAGCTCTTAGACGCAGTTTGGAGAAAGATTCATTTCAATCACCTAAAAGTGTTGAATATGCTTTAAGCTTAATTAAGATTAAGCACATTTGGAAAACAGCGAGCATAGCGACAGGAAAGTCTGCTGAACATATAAAAAATCAACTGGCACTGATTGTAAAAAGGCGAAACCAAATTGCTCATGAATCAGATATTGACTTTGCCACCAGTTCATTACGGAGTATTAGTGAGCAAGATGTTATTGAATGCCGAAATTTTCTAAGAGAATTAATAGAAGTTATAGATACCCAAAGTACAGTTTACAAGGGACTACACAGGGTAGGTATCTGACGGGAGGTGTGCCGCCCGTCAGATTTTCCATGTGATGTTCAAGCTGTCGCTTGTGGCGGCTACGGTGGTAATCATCAAATCTACCACACGCCGCTTATCGTCAAAGGATACGCTGTCCCATGTATCGAGGTAGCCGGAAATCTGATTGACCTGTTCCGGGCTGATGGCTTCCACCGTCAACTCGGCTATCTGCTTCACAAGTTCCTGCTTGCGCCCGTCCAGTTCCGCTATCTTCACATTCACATAGGAGAGCAGGACATTGTTTGCGCCCGTCAGACTGTCCACCAGCTTTTCAATCTCGCTGTCCACATGGAGAAGTTCCACTTGCAGGGCGGCGATTTTCGGGTTGGCCTTTGCCGCTTTCTTCCTGCCCGTCAGCGTCTTGTGCTTTTCCAGCTTCTTCACCATCTGCTGATAGACCACCGCTTCCAGTTCGGAAGTGATGATTTTCCCACAGCCCGGACAGCTTTTATTGTCCAGCCGTTTCGTACAGCGGAGATATTGACGGCCTACCCGGTTGACGATACTCATAAGCGCATATCCGCAGTTCCCGCACTTGATTTTTCCCGCCAGCCATGTGTGGGTGGCTTTCCGGGCGGACTGGATTTTCATGTTGTTCATCAGCTTCTTGCGGCACGCCAGCCAGATGTCAGAGGGGACAATGCCCTCATGGGGAGCCAGCACCAGCATTTGATCTTTCAAGTCGTTTTTCTTGCTGGCCTTTACATCCCGTCCCTGATACAGATAGCACCCGTTCATTCCTGTAAAGTCGGCGGCGTCATTGACAATGACCGTTCCCTGACTTTTGAAAAACTCGTACACATCCAAGTCCGCTTGCACATAGACGGGATTGCGTAACATCTGCGCCAGCGTGGGGCGTATCAGTTCTTTACCGTAGAATAAAATCCCCTGCTCCGCAAAGTAGCGGGTAATGTCCCCGTAGGAGGTTGTGGGCTGGGCGTACATCTCAAATATCAGCCGGATATTGGCCGCTTCGTCCGGGTTTACCACCAGCTTCTTTGTGTTGATACCGTCCATTTTGATCGGCTCTGTATGGAAGCCGTAAGGGGCTTTCCCGCCCATCTTAAAGCCCCGCTGACTGCGGGAGTAGTAAGCGTCCGTCACCCGCTTCTGTATTGTTTCCCGTTCAAGCTGGGCGAACACGATACAGATGTTCAGCATAGCCCGCCCCATTGGAGTAGAGGTATCAAACTTTTCCGTAGAGGACACAAACTCCACATTGTACTGCTGGAACAGTTCCATCATATTGGCAAAATCCAGAATGGAACGGCTGATACGGTCAAGTTTGTAAACAATGACCTTTGCAATCAAGCCCCGCTTAATGTCCCGCACCAGTTCTTGAAACTTCGGGCGGTCTGTGTTTTTGCCGCTGTACCCTTTGTCTGTGTATTCCTTGCAGTTCCCGCCTTTCAATTCGTATTTGCAAAACTCAATCTGGCTTTCAATGGAAATGCTGTCCTTTTTGTCTACCGATTGCCTTGCATAGATCGCGTCTATTCTGTTATTCATTTTGTCGCTCCTTTTCTTAAAAAAGAAACGGAGCTGCTGACACTTATATTATACTGCCAGCAGCCCCGCAAATCAACGATGGCTTCGGAAAACCTTACGCCCTGGCTTCCTCATTCTGCCGTCTGTCGGCGTACTTGCGGAACACCTCATAAAGCTGCTGTTCCAGTTCCCGGCGTTTGGCCGCTTCCTGCTCCGGCGTGAACACCGGGGAGAGGTTTTCCAGCGTGATTTCTTTCCCTTGAAAAGTTACGACCTCTGTTTCCTTTTTGTATCTGATATTACTTATAAAATCACCTTTCCTTTCCATAATGCCGCCCCCGTTTCAACTCCGCCAGCACTTCCGGCGGGATACGATCAACAAGCCGCTGAATGTTGTGCAGTTCGCTTTCCAGCTTTGCCCGTTCCATTGTGCCTTTCATCTTATCCTTTTCGCTGGCTTTGGCTCTGGCTTCTAACTGCTGATTTTCTTCCAAAAGGTCATTTATCGTGACTTTGTACTTTTTCAGTTGCCCGGAGAAGTTCTCCATCTGCGGAAACCACTTTTTCAGCAGGGAGAGGGCTTCCTCTTTCTTCTTTCCGGCGTTCAGCGGGTTAATGCCGTCAAGGGCGGCTTCAATGGCTCTGGCCTGTTTGGAGAGGGAAACCGCCTGTTTGAAAAGCCGG
>ERZ840517.2959-NODE-2959-length-13880-cov-2.494033_pt1 | contig 13880 bp, 8 predicted proteins | sample MGYA00519876_ERZ840517 | MGnify/ENA primary metagenome ERZ840517 (study PRJEB31850, sample SAMEA3708882) | human gut metagenome | biome: human gut; feature: human-associated habitat; material: faeces | place: China | collected 2014 ... | reverse complement strand
TCTTATATGTTTTTCCCAGACGATTCAATGTCGCATCCGTCCACTTTGCAACCTTTCCGTCCTGCAACTGTTTATTCTTAAAAAATATACTTATATCACTGTCAGAAAACTCATTGTTTCCAATGATCATTTTCTCTCTTACGACCTCATACACAAAATCAAAGAAAAGTGTGTCATGAGCCATTGCACCTACTAAGGCAAACAACTTCTGTGTCGCTAAGTCACTTTCCATAAATACCGGATAAAAGGACGTATCAAGTGCCTTTATTCTTGCCGATACCGTAGAAAATATCTGACCTGCACGAAGTGTAGTCGGTGCGCCAAAGAGATTTTCATTCTGATTCTTTTCCTTGATTTCATCCAGTGTCATGCCCTCAGACAAGAACTTTACCACTGTCTTAAATTCCATGAACCAAAACGAAAACTTCACTGCTCCTGCGCTATATTCCCGTCTATTCATTTTACTATACCTTCCTCAAACAGCTTCTCTTTCCGTTCTATCATCTCATCAATACGTTCTATGTATTGTGTCACATCTTTCACATTCGCACAGCGTTCAATCCGTCCGTCCGGATAAATGCGCTTGGTAACGGAACCCGCACCCAGTGCCACGATGGTCTGTTTCTCTTCCATAATCAGAATATTGTAAACCCCGGCTTTTCCTATTCTGGCATATCCTACATTCTCCATATTTCCGGCAATATTTTTCTGACGATACATATAATAAGGAGTCATACCCATATTCTCTGCGGCGGCTGCACATAACTCCATGATCTGCTCATTGTTTTCAATGGTAAAGTCTTTGTACTGTTCCCTCATGATATTTAAACGTGCCGCACGTTTGATGGCAAGCGAATGGATAGTAAGACTGTCCGGGTTTAACTTTTGCACCTCTTCCATAGAGAAACGGATATCTTCCATAGTTTCACCCGGCAGACCAACAATGAAGTCCATGTTAATATTGTCAAATCCCATCTTCCGTGCCAGCTGAAAAGTTTCCTTTACCTGTTCTACGGTATGATATCTTCCAATTAAATCCAATGTTTTCTGATTCATGGTCTGAGGATTAATCGAGATCCGGGTTACACCGTGTTTTAATAATACTGCCAGTTTCTCCGGTGTAATGCTGTCCGGGCGGCCGGCTTCTACGGTAAATTCCTGGTTATGGGAAAAATCGAAACTATCCCTTACTGCATGGAGCAGGCGATCCAACTGTTCCGGTTCTAATGTGGTCGGTGTTCCCCCGCCGATATAAATACTGTTTAATTTCCGATCTGCGAAGCGGGCTGACGCATAGGAAATCTCCTTTAACAGGGCAGTTACATAGTCATCCGCTTTTTTTGTATATGCCCCAATGGGATATGAGGTAAAAGAACAGTACAGGCAGGTGGTCGGGCAGAATGGTATTCCGATATACAGGCTGTAGCCTTCTTCGTAATCAATTTTTTCCAGAAGTTTTATTTCACGCCGTGCAATCTGGATTCCCAGTGCTGCCTTTTCATCCGTAACATAGTAATTCTCTTTTAAAAAAGAAGTGATTTCTTCGTCCGTAACATCCGGTGCGGCTTCTATCATGGTTACAATTAATTTTGTCGGCCGGATGCCCGTCAATGCCCCCCACGGAAGTTCTGCCTTTGTCAGTTCGTGCATTACCCTGTAAATCTGCTTTTTTAATTCCTTTTTGAGATATTTTTTTTCCGGACCTTCTGCAAGACCTTCCGTATGGATTCCCTCACAGTCCACATGGATCTGCTGTCCTTCCACGGTAAGCATCATTTTTTTCTCTTCCAGCTCCTGCTCCATGCCGGACTGGGCAAGAAATGATTTTACAAGAATGGAAGATTCATATAAAAATTCTTCGCTGTCTATATTTAATTCGAGCTTCATTAAGTTAAAAATCCTTTCCTGTTGTTAAAACATCGTCCGCTCTTCTCCGATGGAAGTAGCCGGGCCATGTCCAGGGAAAACTGGTGTATCATCCGCAAGCGGTAGCAGTTTGTTTTTAATGGAATCAAACAATGCCCTTCCGTTTGAGGTCGGAAAATCATATCTTCCAACACTTCCCTGAAATAGGGTATCTCCACTGAACAGTACCTGTTCCCCGTCACAGGAAATAAGATAAGACATACCACCCTTTGTATGACCCGGAGTAGCCAGTGCCGTGATATTCAGACCAGCAAGGAAGAGCTTCTGCATATCCTCAAGATAGTCGGTTGCATCTATGATAAACGGATGCTCCCCCATTAACTCGGAAAGATTATTATAACTGTTTCTTAACACTTCTTTTTCTTCGCTTCCTGCATAGACCGGAACATGAAACTGCCGTTTAACCGCTTCCACCGCTCCGATATGGTCATAATGTCCATGAGTCAGAAGAATTGCCACAGGTTCTAACAATTCATCGTTTATGGCAGTAATAATCCGATCCGGCTGATCAGCAGGATCGATGATCATACATTCCTTTGTATTTTCCTTATGCACCAGATAACAGTTTGTCCGGATTGGTCCAAGTACAAGTTTCGATATATTAATCTGATTCATTTTGTATCCTTTCTTCTTTAGCCCGTAGTACGTTCAATGTCTATAACATTATCAATAGCTCTTATTTTCTCTATAATTCTGACCATCTGTGGTTTGCCCTGCGTCAGGAACGATACCTCAATGGTTGCAATTTCCTGTTTGCTGGTACGGCTGTTCATGGCACGCACATCGATGTCATTTTCCGTAAATACACGCGAAATATCCGCAAGAAGTCCGGTCCGGTTATTTGCAAATATCTTGATTTCACCCATGTATTTCTGATCGGACTTTTCTTCCAGACTGCTTGCTTCCCAGTCCGCTTCAATGACTCTGGCACGCTCGATTTCCGGCAGATTCATAATGTTGACGCAGTCGGTACGGTGAATGGATATTCCCCTTCCACGCGTGATAAATCCAACAATCTCATCTCCCGGCACCGGGTTGCAGCATTTAGAATACCGGACGGAAACGTCATGCGTACCTTTCACCACGATGCTGCTCTTTGGCTTGATCAGATATTTGTTATCCTTATTTTCGGAAATCTCTTCAAGAATCTGTTCATCCGTAATCAGCTTCTTATGCTTCTTCTCATATTCTTCGTAAAGCTTGTTTACGATCTGTCCTTCCTTGAGTCCTCCGTGTCCTACGGCGGCCATGATGGAATCCCAGTCCCGGAAACTGTATTTCTTCAGAAGTTTTTCCATGTATTCCGGTTTGGTAATATCGCTTAATATGATTCCTTTCGCTTTACAATATTTATCGATCAGATTCTTTCCGCGGATAATATTGTCTTCCTTTAATTCGCCCTTAAACCACTGGTTAATCTTATTCTTCGCCTGCGTGCTTTTTACGATATTCAGCCAGTCACGGCTCGGTCCTTTGGAATTCTGGGAAGTAATAATTTCGATCCGGTCCCCGTTCTGGATCACATAATCGATCGGAACCATCTTTCCATTTACTCTTGCACCGACCATCTTATTGCCAACAGCACTGTGTATACTGTATGCAAAATCAATCGGGGTAGAACCTGCCGGAAGATTTAAGACATCTCCGGTCGGGGTAAAGCAATATACATCTTCTGCAAAAAGGTTCAAATCACTTTTTAAGAGTGACATAAATTCCCTGTTGTCTGACATCTCCATCTGCCATTCCAGAATCTGCCGCAGCCAGCTTAATTTCTCTTCTTCCGTGCCAGGTGTCAGCCTGCCATTCGGATTTTCTTTGTATTTCCAGTGTGCGGCGATACCGTATTCTGCTGTTCTATGCATCTCCATGGTACGAATCTGCACTTCGAACGGCTGTCCGGAAGGTCCTATCAGTGTCGTATGAAGTGACTGGTAATTATTCGGCTTCGGCATCGAGATATAATCCTTGAAACGTCCCTGAATTGGTTTGTATTTTTCATGAATAATTCCGAGTGCCGTATAACAGTCTTTCACACTGTCTACAATAATACGGACGGCAAACAGATCGAGGATTTGATCAAAGGTCTTATGCTGTGTCACCATCTTCTTATAGATACTGAAGGTATGTTTCATTCTTCCATATACATGGGCATCAATCGATGCTTCCCGCATAAAGCCTTCGATTTCACTGACCAGCTCCTTAATGCCTTCTTCGCCCTGACTGAATTTGGCATTTCTCAGTTCTTCGACCTCGTTATATTTATCTGGTTCAAGATAACGCAGGGAAAGATCGTCCAGTTCAATTTTTATTTTGGAGATACCGAGCCGGTCAGCAAGCGGTGCGTAGATATCCATGGTCTCCCTTGATTTCTCTGCCTGCTTCTTTGTATTCATGTATTCCAGTGTTCTCATGTTATGCAGCCGGTCGGCAAGTTTTACCACGATAACCCGGATATCCTTTGCCATGGCAAGAAACATCTTTCTTAAATTTTCCGCCTGTATCTCGACTTTGTCCTTGGAATAACTTAACTGGGTAAGCTTGGTAACACCATCTACCAGCAGTGCTACTTCATCCCCGAATTCCTGACGTACCTGTTCCAGCGTAACATCCGTATCTTCTACAATATCATGCAGGATACCTGCAATGATGGATTCCTTATCCAGTTCCAGTTCCGCAAGAATAATCGCAACGGAAACCGGATGAATGATATAGGGTTCACCGGAACGCCGTTTCTGATCCTTATGTGCTGCCGATGCCATCTTATAAGCTTTTTCGATCTGGGACAAATCGGTAGCCGGACGGTATTTGCGTATGGTATCAATCAGTGTATGATATAATTCTTCCGGATTCTCATATTCCGATTCTTCTTTTACTTTATGCGGCAATTCGATCGTCTTCGTTTCTGTTGTAATAATCTTATCTTCAGCCATCGTACATCACTCCATCCTTATAATTTGTGCCTGGCACTGGCCAAACTGTTATTTTCCTAATGATTCCCTATTATAATTAGATTTAAACAAAAAAGCAACCTTTTCTTTTGGGCTGCTCTTTTGCTTCTATCCGGTATTTATTTTCCGTCGTAGCAGATTACGGATTCCACTCGCTGTCCTTCCAGACGTTCCCGTCCCTTTAAACCTGCCAGTTCAATCAGAAATACGATTCCCACAACTTCTCCGCCAAGCTGGTTTACCAGTTTGATAATAGCTTCTGTTGTTCCGCCGGTTGCAATCAGGTCATCTACGATTACCACCTTCTGCCCCGGATGTATGGCATCCTTATGCATCTCGATCACGGCACTGCCATATTCCAGATCATACTCTTCTGATATAGTTTCACATGGAAGTTTTCCTTTTTTACGCACCGGAACAAAAGATTTGTGAAGATTATATGCAATCGGTACGCCAAAGATGAAACCTCTTGATTCAGGACCAACTACAACATCAAAATCCAGATCCGCAATCTTCTCCTGCATGGAATCAATCGCAAGATGTAAACCATCTGCGTCCTGAAGAACACTTGTAATATCACGGAAGATAATTCCCTCTTCCGGAAAATCAGGAATACTTCTGATATAATCGTCTATTGTTTTCATAGTAAACTCCTTTTCCTATTGTAACTATTGCCTGTCTTTTCTATTATAACTCAAACGGAAGTATTTGAAAAGCAGTAATTATTAATAATAATCTGTTTTTCTGCGATACCGCGGAATACATTGACCTGAGGATAATAGATTATGGACATCCGGACAGAATTTGTAAGCCCCATCTGCACAGCACGAAGCTGCTCTTTGCCATATGCTTTTTCGATCTCCGAAAGAAATTCATCGGCCTTACGAAAGATCAGTGCCGGCATCGGAAAGTGCTGTCCGCTTAACAGGGTAAGTTTAAGTGAATCCTTATTTTTTCCGATGATCCGTATCCCTGCAATGGATACATCTTTTTCGGCAAATACTGGCTTTTCATTCCCCTTTCCGAAAGGTTCAAGCAAGGACAATTCTTCCACGAAATCATTGGTAATGTATTCAAACGGAAGTCTGGTATCAATCCAGACTTTTGGAATCAGATCCTCGTCGGTCAATGCCGTTTTGTGATTCAACATCGTTCGGAGTTTTTCTATATTCTCTTCTTTCAGAGAAAGTCCTGCCGCCATCTCGTGTCCTCCAAACCGGTCGAGCAGTTCCCGGCAGCCGGTGAGTTCCTCAAAGATATTGCAGCCTTCGATGGATCGTGCAGAGCCCTTGACACCTTCCTCTGCCCTGGTCAGGATAATCACCGGTTTCCATAATTTTTCACGCACTCTTCCGGCAATGATGCCGGCGATGCTTTCATGAACTTTGGGGAGATACAGGACAAGTATCTTATCTTCCCCATACTTCTCACATTCCTGCAGTGCGAATTCCACTCCCTCTTCGGTATATTCCTTCCGTTTATCATTCAGTTCCTTCAGCCGTTTTGCAGTCTCGGCTGCTCTGGAAGGATCTTTTTCGTAGAAAAGCCCGAAGGAGAGTTTTGCGGTTTCCAGCCTTCCGCCAGCATTGAGGCATGGCCCGAGCACAAAACCGATATGATAAGAAGTGATATGATTCAGATCCAGTGCGTTTGCCTCGGCTAATGCGAGTAAGCCGTTATTATTCGTTCCTGCAATCCGATTTAACCCGAGTTTTGCAAGAATCCGGTTTTCCCCGGTCAGGTCGACCACATCCCCGATGGTTGCAATCGCCGCAAATACGATATATTTTTCCAGAATTATGCCGGCCTGATCGGGAATCCGTCCAAGTCTTGCATATAATGCCTGGATTAATTTATACACGACAGCACCCCCACAAAGCAGTTTATACGGGTAGCCACAATCCGGCTGTTTCGGATTAATGGTAGCATCCGCATTTACCCGCAGAAAACGGCGCCCCTGTTCCGTTTCTTCATAAGGAATTTCATGATGATCCGTGACAATAACTGTCATGCCAAGTTCTTTTGCATAGGCAATCTGTTCGATGGCAGCAATACCATTGTCACAAGTAACGATGGTATCTACCCCGTCCTGCCATGCCTTGTCAATCAGATGCTCATTGATTCCATATCCGTCCTTTATCCGATCCGGAATATCCATGGAAACCACGGCACCGGCGGCTTCGAGTCCGTCCGTCAGAATATAGGTTGAGCATACACCGTCAATATCATAATCGCCAATGATCCGGATATGCTTCTTTTCCGTAATCTTTGTGATAAGAATTTCCACGGCCTTTTCCATGTCCTTCATCTGCCATGGTGCATGCAGTCCCGTTTCATCGCCGTACAGATAATTCTGATAATCGTCCTCTGTTATATTATCCCGGTTTCTTATAATACGGGCAGTAACGGGATTGATGTGATATTTTTGTGCCAATGCGTTAAAATCAGCTTTTTTAGCCTGTACCAGCCATTTTTCCCTGCGCATAAATTTTCCTCTTTCTTATTCAGATGATCCTGTGCCGCTGCACAGAAAAATGGCGGAACAAATCCGCCATTTTTCTTTTTATTCTGTATTATTTTTTGTCTGCTTTTTTCTTCTTCATCATCATGTACCATAAGGAGCATGGAATAAAGATATTGGTAAACATACCGCCGATAATACCAACCATAAGAGGTCCCGCGAATTCCTTCAGGGAAGATACACCCAGAATGTACAGGAAGAAAATGGTAATAAAGGAAGTAAAGGAAGTATAAATCGTTCTGCTCAGTGTCTGTGTAATACTTCTGTTACCAAGTTCAAGAATGTCTGTCTGTTCTTTATCTGTCTTACGGTGTTCTCTGACACGGTCAAAGATGACGATGGTTGCATTGATGGAATATCCTACAAGAGTAAGCATACACGCAATGAAGGTATTACCTACGGACGTATAGGAAATTACATAGAATGCAATGGCAATATCGCAGATCAGAGTAATAACGGCACTTGCTGCATATCTCATGTCACGGAAACGTACAAAGATATATAAGAGCATAAATATAAGTGCTACTACGACTGAAATAATGGCATTCTTTCTCATCTCACTGCTCAGTGTAGAACCAACTTCACTGTAGTCAAAGTCTGTTACACCATAATCACTGGTCAGTTTATCCTTGATTTCGTTAATTACGGAAGGATCTACCTGTTTTACTTTTACAGAGAATTCATTTGAACCAACAACCTCATTTGCGATTGCTTCGGCATCACCGGAGATTTCCTGGATGACCGGAAGAATGGTATCATTAAATTCATCCGTTGTGTATTTCTTGTCAAAGTTTGCAGTGATATTGATACCGCCTTCAAATTCGATACTGTAATTCAGTGTCTTGTTTCTTCCGTTGATATTCCCGGATTTGTTTGCAAAGAGTCCGACAACAGCAACGACAATGATAACGGCGATAACGGCAAAGGAAATGACTCTCTTCTCGATAATATGGAATGGTTTTCTTTCCTTCTGCACACCATACATGCTCTGCTTGTCAAGTCCCATATTGTACATGGTCTTTACAAAGAATCTGGAAACAACCAGCGCGGTAAAGATGGATAATACAGTACCAATCGCAAGTGTCTGGGCAAAACCTTTGATGGTTCCGGAAGTCAGAATCATTAATACGATTGCAGCAATAAATGTAGTTACATTACCATCAATAACGGCGGAACTTGCTTTCTTAAATCCAATATCGATTGCGGATTCAATGGATTTTCCAGCTGCGATTTCCTCTTTGATACGGGTATTGATAATAATATTGGCATCCACCGCCATACCGATGGACAAAATAACACCGGCGATACCGGATAAGGTAAGTGTCAGGTCAAATCCGTTCAGACAGATAAGAGTTGCCTCTACATAGAAAATAAGGGCAAGTCCTGCAGCAACACCAGGCATACGGTTGATGACTGCCATAAAGATAATGATGACAATTACACCGAGAATACCTGCAAAAAGGCTGGTTGAAACAGCATTCGAACCAAGTCTTGCACCGACAACCTTATGGGTAATATCCTGTAATTCTACTTTCAGGGAACCGATACGGATCATGGATGCAAGCTGTTCTGCCTCTTCATAGGATGACATACCGGTAATTTCTCCGGAACCTCCGGTGATTGCGTTAGTTACACGAGGACTGCTGACGATCTCACCATCATAGATAATATAGATAATCTTACCGATATTATCTGATGTAACTTCTGCAAATGTCTGGGCAGCTTCGCTGTTCAGCTCAAAGCTTACCACATACTGCTTCTGACCGGTGGACTGATCCGTTGTTACCTGTGGCTGTGCATCAACAACCTGTGAACCTTCGATCCATGTTTTCTCACTGTCCTTACCATAATCTGTCACGAAAGATAAAGATCCCGGTTTACCGAGCTTTTCAAGCACAGCATCTGCATCGCTCTGTCCAGGGATATCTACGGTAATACGATTATCCCCTTCCATGTAGACATCGGATTCTGAACTGAATTCTTCGGCTCTGAGCTTTAATTTGTTCAGAGTATCTTTCATATCTTCTGCCGTATAATCACCGACAGCCTCGTAGGTAATACTTACACCACCCTTTAAATCCAGTCCAAGAATGATGTTTCTGGCACTTCCTTTTTCCATTCCTCTGATTTTAACACCGAAGACAAGTACCAGTGCAAGCAAAATCATGACAATGATACTCACAAGAAAAAGTACAATACTTTTCTGTTTCTTTTTCTTCATTTCTAGTTTCCTCCTGATTATTCTTCAGCCGCCTCGGCAGCTTTCATCATAATAGCGCATTCCACGCGCTTTCTCTGCATCTCGCAGCCGATATCATAGGCATCGGTTATCTTTCCATGGAACTGGAAAGCATTCGCTGCACATCCGCCACTGCAGTAATATCTTGCAAAACACTCGCTGCATTTTGGTTTTGCATAAACATTACAGAGTTTAAATTCATCACGGATATCGGTGCGGACAATGCCGTCATCTACATTTCCCATGAGGAAATCTTCATTTCCTACAAACTGATGACAGGGATAGAAATCGCCCCATGGAGTGACAGCCAGATATTCTGTTCCGGAGCCACATCCAGATAATCTTTTGGCTACGCATGGTCCCTGTTCCAGGTCGATCATGAAATGGAAAAAGTTGACTCCGCGGCCTTCTTTTTTCCGCTTTAATAATTCCACGGCAAGCTTGTCATATTCTTCCATAATCTTCGGAAGGTCCTCTTCCCGGATTGCATATGGATCTTCCGGCTGTCCGACAACCGGCTCTATGGACATCTGATGGAATCCCAGATCGGCAAAATGTTTGATATCCTCTGAGAAATCAAGGTTATCCCTTGTAAATGTTCCTCGGATATAATAACTGAGTCCGAGTTCTTCCCTCTGCTTTGCAAACTTCTGAAACTTCGGAACGATCAGATCATAGCTTCCCTTTCCGTTGCGGAACGGACGCATCTCGTCATTTACATCCTTTCTTCCGTCCAGACTTAACACAACGTTTGCCATCTCCTTGTTTGCAAATTCCATAATCTCATCATTCAGAAGTACACCGTTTGTCGTAAGGGTAAAACGGAACTTTTTATTACATTCTTCTTCCCTGGAACGACCATATTCTACCAGCCGTTTTACGACATCCCAGTTCATTAACGGTTCACCGCCAAAGAAATCAACTTCCAGATTGACACGCTTTCCGGAATTTTCAATCAGGAAATCCAGTGCTTTCTTTCCGACCTCATAGCTCATCAGTGCACGGCGGCCATGATACTCGCCTTCCTCCGCAAAACAGTATTTACATGCAAGATTACAGTCATGTGCAATATGAAGACACATTGCCTTTACCACGGTCTGTCTTTTCTTAAATTCCTTTATATACTGCCGGTAAATATCTTCTGTGAACAGACTGCCATCTTCTTTGAGCTGTGTAATTTCATCAAAAGATTCTTCAATGTCTGAAACGGCATATTTATCTTTTAAGAGAGTTACGATCTCTTCCTTTTCTTTTCCTTCTTCAAATAACGGAATCACTTCGTAAGTAACGTCATCCACCACATGGACAGAGCCGCTGTTTACATCCAGTACGATATTAAATCCGTTATTTCTATATCTGTGAATCAAAACAATTCCCCTTTCACATCTGTGATTATTCTTCTTTGTATGCTATAGAAAATACTGCCTAAATCATACAAAGGCAGCGGCGAACCGCTGCCCTGTAACGATATCGTATGATAACTATTTGGTGTTTTCACAGCTCTGGTTGCCGACTGTACAAGAAGTCTTGCATGCAGACTGGCAGGATGTCTGGCATTCACCGCATCCACCATGTGCCATTGTATTCTTTAAGTTTCTTGTGCTTAATGTCTTAACGTGTTTCATTGATTAATCCTCCTTTATAAATCAGGTATATCATATGGATATAGCCCAAAATTTATATTAGTTTAACATATTTTGCTATAAAAGGCAATAGAAATTTATGAATTATGCTTTAATCATTTTTCAACAGAAAGGCTTTTCCAAATCCGAAAGGCAGCAATTCCCTAAGATATTTTCGGATGATGTTCTCCTGTTTTCTGTCTGAAAGTAAAATAATAAAATCCCCGTCACAGAATTCCTGCATGACCTGCAGACAGATTCCACATGGCACACATGGATTATCTGCCGGCAGCCCCGCTTTCCCGCCTGCAACTGCGATCGCTTTAAATCTGCGGTTTCCATCGGCATTTGCTTTCGCAAAGGCACTCCTCTCCGCACAGATGCCGGCTCCAAAGGAAGCATTTTCCATATTACAGCCGGTATAAATTCTGCCATCTTCTGCCAGGAGTGCTGCACCTACCGCAAATCCGGAATAGGGGCAATAGGAATTTTTTCTCATATCATATGCAAGATTTATCAGTTCTTTCTGTTTTGCTTCTGTCAGATTTATCAATTCTTTTTCATCTCCTTTTCCCTTAATTCACTGATATGCCGGAATACGTCAGGGTGTTCGGATTCAAAACGTTTTTCCAGCTCACCCTCATAGATATGCAGCATCTTATATGCCTGTGGATTTTCCCTGCTTAATTTTTCTTCCAGTTCTTTTTTGCGCACTTCAATGTTGTGAATGATTTCTGTTTCACTAATACCAAGTTTCTGCGAAATTTCTTCCATATGCAGTTCCAGACGTTCTAAAAGCTCCGCCTCATCGAAGGTACTCAGTTTCTTCCATAAATGCGTAAATTTTCCGAGATTTTCTTCGGATACCCGGTAGAAATCTTCGATATTGATGGAATTTAAAATTCTCTGGACATTCTTTTCCATCTGTTTTCCGGCATCTTTTCCAAATGCCCAGACGAATTCCTGTAACGAATCCTGTTCTTCTGCATCGCTTAATTCCATGCGCAACAGCAGGTCATCGGAAATTCCCTCGAGCGGAAACGGCTTTTCATAACCGATTTCGATGAGTGCCGCCGTAATGGTACGGCGCACCATGCCTTTCTCGATTAATTCCCCAAGACCGAGTCTGCGCAGCTGATCGTTTACCTGTGAAGTATGCTCTGTCAGGTAGAATTTGATATGACGGCTCCGGAGTGACTGATCAAATGTTTTTAACCGGTCTGCCGCTGTGATATCCAAGCTGCTTACGGCGGATGCATCCACGATAATACATTTTATGTCATCCGTAAGTGCCTGTTCGAGATCGTCAATAAAAACACTTATGTTGGCAAAGAAGAGATTACCGCCAAACTGATAGATGATAGTATTTTTCACCGGATGTGCATGAACATTTCGGCTCAGGTCATAGAAACCCTCGTGTCCCGGAATCATACCGAGAAATGCCCGGGATGGCTTTGCCGCACGCAATACCACGTTTACGAAGGATAATATAATTCCGATTACAACACCGTAAATCGTGCCGAGAACCAGAACACCGAAAAATGCTCCGAGATAAATCAGGAATTCAATCCGGTTTACCCGGTGCAGACGTTTTGCAAGGTCAAATTCGACAACTCCGAGCAATGCACTTATGACGATTGCCGTAAGAACCGGCACAGGCAGAAATCCAATAAATCCGGTGGTAAAAATCAGGACAAGGACAATGCTGAGTGCCGCAACGATGGACATAAGCTGTGTCCTGCCACGGAACTGTTCTCCCATGGCGGTTCTCGAAACACTTCCATTGACCGGACAGGAACCGGTAAAGGCGCTTGCAATATTTCCCATGGCACAGGAAAGAATTTCCTGATTCTCATCTATCTTATAGCCGTTTTTAAATGCGAAATTATTTTCGGCAAGCAGTGTTTCCGCCATAACGACAACTGCAATCGTAAGGCTGGTACCCAGTACCTGTGTAAAATCAACAGCGATAAGCCCCGGAACTGCTATTTCCGGCAGTCCAGGTGACACTTGCGGCAGCAGTTTAACCCCGTACTTACTTAATCCGAAAAGTTTTTCTGCACCGGCTCCTGCAAACATCATCACTATCGCCATCGGGAAACGCGGGCAGAATTTTTTTGCGGTCAGGATAATGGCAAGGGTAGATGCACCAAGAAGCAGCGACAGAACATTAATCTGCCGGCATGCTTTCACGAGCTTAACTACCAGTTCAAATAATTCCCCATGTCCCGCAGAACTTCCAAGAAGCTTTGGAATCTGCATCAGAATAATGGTAACGGCAATTCCACTGATAAAGCCGCCCATAACCGGGGTTGATATGTAACTCAATACTTTTCCAGCCTTTAAAAAGTAAAACAAGAGCAGCCAGAGTCCGGTAAACAATGCAAGCACAGGGATAATAGCCAAAGCTTCTTTACTGCCAGAGGAAATGCCAAGTGTCACAAGCATACTTCCGGCAATCGCAGCCGGTGCCGCATCTACACCGAAAATAAACTGCCCGGAAGTTGTAAATGCCGCGAAGAACAGCAGCGGAAGAATCGAACCATATAGGCCGTATACTTCCGGAAGTCCTGCAATCTGTGCATATCCCATGGAAATAGGGATTGTCATGGCGGCAACAATGA
>ERZ840517.2952-NODE-2952-length-13902-cov-3.066079_pt1 | contig 13902 bp, 10 predicted proteins | sample MGYA00519876_ERZ840517 | MGnify/ENA primary metagenome ERZ840517 (study PRJEB31850, sample SAMEA3708882) | human gut metagenome | biome: human gut; feature: human-associated habitat; material: faeces | place: China | collected 2014 ... | reverse complement strand
AGCAGATTGAAGATAAATTGAAAGAACTGTATCCGGGGGTGCGGACGCTTCGGATGGATGCGGATACTACCCGGACGAAGGACAGCTATGAGAAAATTTTGTCAGCATTTTCAAACGGAGAGGCCGATGTGCTCATCGGCACCCAGATGATCGTGAAGGGACATGATTTTCCGAAGGTGACATTGGTAGGGATCCTGGCGGCAGATCTGTCCTTAAACGCATCGGATTACCGTGCCGGAGAGCGGACATTTCAGCTGCTGACCCAGGCGGTGGGCAGAGCAGGCAGAGGGGGGCTTCCGGGAGAAGCGGTGATCCAGACTTATCAGCCGGATCATTATGCCATTACCTGCGCAGCAGCCCAGGATTATAAAAGCTTTTATGAGGAAGAAATCCTGTACAGAGAGCTGTCGGGATATCCTCCCGCAGCACATATGCTGGCGGTGCAGATCTATGGCAAAGAGGAAGAAAATGTAAAACAGCTTGCCCAGAGGCTGACAGATGTGGTAAAGTCTAATATGGACTTTTTGCAGATATTGGGACCGACCCCGGCAAATATCAGCAAAATCAATGATATTTACCGGTATGTGTTCTATGCGAAGCATGCGGAGTATGATACGCTGGTGGCGGTAAAAGACTGTGTGGAGGAGACTTTGAGACAGTGGCAGCCAAGACAGCTGAGTATACAATTCGACTTTGACCCGGTAAACGTGTTATAGGAGGTAATAACTGTGGCAATCAGAAATATTCGTGAATATGGAGATGAGGTACTGAAAAAGACCTGTAAGGAAGTCAAGGAGATGACTCCCCGGACGAAGGAATTGATCGAGGATATGTTAGAGACTATGTATGACGCCAACGGCGTAGGACTGGCTGCTCCCCAGGTGGGCATACTTAAGAGAATTGTGGTGATCGACACCACCGGAGAGGATCCGTATATTCTTATCAATCCCCGGATCGTGGAGAGCAGCGGAGAGCAGACCGGACAGGAAGGGTGCTTAAGTGTTCCCGGGAAGTTTGGTATTGTGACCAGACCTAATTATGTGAAAGCGGTAGCTTTGGATGTCAATATGAAACCCATCGAAGTAGAGGGTACGGAATTATTGGCAAGAGCCATCTGCCACGAACTGGATCACCTGGATGGACATCTCTATGTGGAGAAGGCGGAAGGTCCTCTGCAGGACATGACCTATGAGGATGAGGAAGAAGAATAAGTATTCTGGGAAGGAGATAAGCTATGCAGATCGTATTTATGGGAACCCCTGATTTCGCAGTGGGAGCTCTGGAGGCTTTGATCGCACAGGGACATGAGATCACCGCAGTGGTGACCCAGCCGGACAAGGCAAAGGGAAGAAGCGGGCAGTTACAGTTTCCGCCGGTGAAGGAATGTGCTGTAAAACACGGCATCCCGGTATTCCAGCCTCGTCGGATCAAGACTCCCGAGGCTATGGAAGAATTGAAAAAATATCCCGCAGATGTCTATATTGTGGCAGCCTTCGGACAGATCCTGTCTCAGGAGATTCTGGATCTGCCGAAGTACGGATGCCTGAATATCCACGCATCCCTGCTTCCGAAATACCGTGGGGCATCTCCGATCCAGAGAGTGATCATCGACGGGGAGACGGAGACCGGTGTGACCATCATGCAGATGAATGCAGGACTGGACACCGGAGATATGTTGTATCAGAAGAAGATTCCCATTACTTCGGAAGATACTTTTGAAACATTGCACGACAAGCTTATGGTGCTCGGCGGAGAAGCGATCACCGAGGCATTGCCGCTCTTAGAAGCAGGAAAGCTGACCCCGGAAAAACAGGACGATGCGAAGACCTGCTATGCGGCATTGATCACCAAAGAAATGGGCAGACTGGACTTCACCAAAACGGCAGCCGAACTGGACAGACTGATCAGAGGACTCACTCCCTGGCCCAGTGCCTACACATTTTATCGCGGAAAACAGTTAAAGATCTGGAAGGCGATTCCCATGGTGACGGCTCACAGGGAAGCCCCGGGAACGATCCTTGCGGTAAATAAAGACTCATTTGAGGTGGCAGCGTCGGAAGGGGCTCTGAAAGTCATGGAATTGCAGCTGGAAGGCAAAAAGCGTATGACAGCCCATGATTTCCTGTTAGGCGTGAAGGTGCAGCCGGGAGAGATCCTGGGAGAGTGATAAACAATACAGGCAATTAGAAAGGAGACTTTGCTATGTACGGTGGTTATTATGGATATGGTTATTATTTTGACCCCACGTATTTTCTGGTACTGATCGGACTGGTGTTATGTCTTGGGGCCAGTGCGCTGGTGAATTCCACCATGCGAAAATACAGTAAGGTCCGGAATATGAGAGGAATTACGGGAGCGGAAGCTGCCCGGAATCTTCTCAATAGAGAAGGCTTGTATAACGTACAGATCGAGTGTCTGAACGCAAACGACGGCGATCATTACGATCCCCGGACAGATACCGTAAGACTGTCATATAAGAATTATAACGGAACCTCAGTCACCGCAGTCAGTGTGGCTGCTCATGAGTGCGGACATGCGATCCAGCATGCCCACGGCTATGCACCTATGAGTATTCGTGCGGCACTGGTACCGGTGGTGAACATCGGAAGCAACTTAAGTATTCCCCTGATTTTCTTAGGAGTACTGCTCAGCTGGAACCAGACATTGATCCAGTTGGGAATCTGGGCATTTGCTCTGACCGTGATCTTCCAGCTGGTGACACTTCCTGTGGAATTCAATGCCTCCCGCAGAGCAATCGTGAAGGTGGAGGAATACGGACTGTTAGGCAGTGAAGAAGTAAGCGGTGGTAAAAAGGTGCTGACAGCGGCAGCCCTTACCTATGTAGCGGGAGCAGCATCCTCCGCATTACAGCTGCTTCGTCTGATCCTGTTGTATGGCGGCAACCGCAGAAGGAGAGACTAAGCATGGGGAAGCCTGCAACCACCGATACAAGAGAGATTATTGTGGAGATCCTGCTGGACCTGGAAAAGGGGCAGGATTTTTCCCATAAATTAATAAAAGCAGTGCTGGATAAATACGATTACCTGGATCCCAGAGATAAGGCATTTATCAAGAGAGTTACAGAGGGTACCATAGAGAGACAGCTGGAGCTGGATTATTATCTGAACCGGTTTTCTTCCGTTCCGGTCCGCAAGATGAAGCCTCTGATCCGTTGTCTGCTCCGCATGAGTACCTATCAGATCCTGTATATGGATGCGGTGCCGGACAGTGCGGTATGCAATGAAGCCTGCAAGATTGCGGCAAAGCGCGGCTTTCGTACTCTGAAGGGGTTTGTCAATGCCGTCCTGCGAAATATATCCCGTAGCAAGGACAAAATGCCCCTGCCGGATCCTGCGGATCCTGTAAAATATTTCAGCGTAAAATATTCCATGCCGGAATGGATCGTGAATCTGTGGCTTCCGGTATACGGCACGGAGGGAACGGAAACACTTCTTATGGGACTGCTTAAGATTCATCCGGTATCTCTGCGTTTTTGCCTGGAATTGTCGGAAACGGACCGTGAGGATCTTAAGAAAAAGATAGAGGCTACAGGGGTCCACTTAAGCGCACATAAGGAACTTCCCTATGTATATCTGGCGGAAAATCTGGAAAACGTCAGCGAGCTGCCCGGGTTTGCCGAAGGAAAATTCACTGTACAGGATGCTTCTTCTGCCCTGGCGGTAAAAGCAGCAAAAATAAAGCCGGGAGACTTTGTTATGGATCTGTGTGCGGCACCGGGAGGCAAGACGATCCTGGCGGCAGAATATACGAAAGAGGCGGGACATGTGTTATCCCGCGATGTGTCAGAATATAAAACGGCTTTGATCCTTGAGAATCTGGAGCGTATGCACCGCACCAATGTGAAAGTGGAAGTGCATGATGCCACGGTTTATGACGCAGAGAGGGAAGCATCTGCGGATGTTGTGTTGATGGATGTCCCTTGTTCGGGCTTAGGTGTCATGGGCAAAAAGAGAGACATTAAATATCGTGTGACACCGGAAGGCCTTAAATCTATCCATGAACTGCAGAGGCAGATTGTGGAAGCCGGATGGCGGTATGTGAAGCCGGGTGGCGTGTTGTTGTACAGCACCTGCACTATCAACAGAGAAGAGAATCAGAACATGGCAGCATGGATCACGGAAAAGTTCCCGTTCGTTTTAGAGGAGGAGAGACAACTTCTGCCGGGAACGGATGAGACCGACGGATTCTACTTTGCAAGGCTGCGCAGAAGAACGTGAGATATAAGACATGGATAGTAAAAAAGATATCAAATCCCTGAATCTGGAGGAACTGAAGACCGAACTGGAGAGTATGGGAGAGAAAGCTTTCCGGGCAAAACAGATGTATGAGTGGATGCATGTGAAGTTAGCGAGAAGCTTTGACGAGATGACCAATCTCTCCGCAAAATTCAGGGAACAATGCAAGGAAAAGTATGAATATACCTGTGTAAAGCCTGTCAGAATACAGGAGTCGAAGATCGACGGAACGAAAAAGTTTTTATTTGAACTGTCTGACGGCAATGTGGTGGAAAGCGTGTGGATGCAGTACAAACACGGCAACAGTGTGTGCATTTCTTCCCAGGTGGGATGTCGGATGGGCTGCAGATTCTGTGCGTCCACCCTGGATGGACTGGAGCGGAACCTGACGCCTTCGGAGATGTTAGATCAGATCTATGCCATCACGAGACTGACGCAGGAACGGGTCTCCAATGTGGTAGTCATGGGAACCGGAGAACCCATGGACAATTATGATAATATTCTAAAGTTTCTGCAGCTGCTGACGGATGAGAATGGATTAAACATCAGCCAGAGAAATGTCACGGTGTCCACCTGCGGAATCGTGCCGAGAATGCGACAGCTGGCAGATGAGAAGCTGCAGATTACCCTGGCATTGTCACTGCATGCAACCACAGATGAAAAAAGAAGAAAACTGATGCCCATTGCCAACAGGTATTCCATCAAAGAACTGATGGAAGTCTGCAGGTATTATTTTGAACAGACCGGGCGCCGGATCACTTTTGAATACAGTCTGGTAGGCGGTGTGAACGATACGGAAGAGGATGCCAAAGAGCTGATCGCTCTGGCAAAGCCTTTATGCTGTCATATTAACCTGATTCCGGTAAACCCGATTAAAGAGCGGGACTTCGTGCAGTCGGATACCGGGCATATTCAGGCGTTTAAAAATAAACTTGAAAGTAAGAAGATACATGTTACAATTAGAAGAGAGATGGGCCGGGATATTGACGGAGCCTGCGGACAGTTAAGGCGTCGTCATACACAGGAGATGCAGAACCCGGACGGACTCTCACAGGAGGAAAATTGACGTGCTCAAGACGTTTTCCATAACCGATATCGGAAGGAAAAGAAAAGTAAATCAGGACTATATCTATACCTCTGAGGAACCGGTGGGAAATCTGCCCAACGTGTTTATTGTAGCGGACGGTATGGGCGGACATAATGCGGGAGATTATGCATCCAAAGTGACAGTAGAGACCATGCTGGCTGAGATGCAGAGTTCTTTTGAAAAAAATCCCACGCTGATTTTCCGTAGAGCGATCGAGGAAGCCAATGAGGTGATCCGCAGGAGAGCCGGCGAAGACAAGAAGCTGGAAGGAATGGGAACGACGGTTGTGGTGGCATCCTGCATGGGCAGATTTTTACAGGTGGCCAATGTGGGTGATAGCAGACTTTATGTGGTGAATCGTGAGATACGGCAGATTACGAGGGATCATTCTCTTGTAGAGGAAATGATACGTATGGGCGGATTAGACCGTGCGGATGCAAGAAATCATCCTGACAAGAATATTATTACCAGAGCGGTAGGTGCGGAGGATCATGTAGAGCCGGACTTTTTTACCGTAGAACTCAGGGAAGGCGATACTGTCCTTATGTGTTCGGACGGACTGACGAATATGCTGGAAGATGAAGAGATCCGCATGATCATCAGTGGTGCAAGAGATCTTGTGGAGAAAGCAGAGCGTCTGGTAGAGGCAGCCAATGCAAACGGCGGCAGAGACAATATCAGTGTTATCCTTATTGAGCCGTGCGCATAAGACAGATAATACTCTTAGTTACTTAGGTTATATAAGAATGGAGAGCAATAATGATCAAAATAGGAATGATGATCGGCGATCGCTATGAGATTCTGGAGAAAATCGGAACCGGCGGTATGTCAGATGTCTATAAAGCAAAATGTCATAAGTTGAACCGATATGTGGCAATCAAGGTATTGAAGCAGGAATTCAGCGAGAATGCTAATTTTGTATCCAAATTCCGTATTGAGGCCCAGGCGGCAGCAGGACTGATGCATCCCAATATCGTAAATGTCTATGATGTAGGGGAAGAAAACGGAATCTACTATATTGTAATGGAACTGGTGGAGGGCATTACCCTCAAAAAGTACATTGAGAAAAAGGCCCGTCTGTCTTACAAGGAAGCAGTAAGCATTGCCATCCAGGTGAGTATGGGCATTGAGGCAGCACATAATAATCATATTATTCACCGGGATATCAAACCGCAGAATATCATTATTTCCAAAGAGGGCAAAGTAAAAGTTACGGATTTCGGTATTGCCAAGGCAGCGACCAGCAATACGATTACTTCCAATGTAATGGGAAGTGTACACTATACGTCTCCGGAACAGGCCAGAGGCGGTTACAGTGATGAGAAGAGTGATATCTATTCACTGGGTATCACCATGTTCGAAATGCTTACGGGAAGAGTCCCCTTCAATGGGGAGACGACGGTAGCGATCGCCATCAAGCATATTCAGGAAGAAATGCCTTCTCCCAAGGAATTCGTGCCGGAGATCCCTTCCAGCGTTGCAAGTATTGTATTAAAGTGTTGTCAGAAATCACCGGACCGCAGATATCAGAACATGGCAGAACTGATTGCAGACCTGAAGCAGTCCCTGATCAATCCGGAGGAGGACTTTGTCGTGAACAAGGATCCGGATATGGAAGGCGGCACCCGGATGATCTCGGATGAAGATATGGCACAGATCAAGAGAAAAGTTCCGTATCAGAGTGGCCGGGAGTATGAAGAACAGGATCATGATGAGACGATGCGCCTACGTTCCGATACAGAAGCCATGTATGAGAATGATGAAGAGGCAGAGGGAGAGGATGATTATGATTACGATCCCAAGATGGAACGCGTGACAACGGTTCTGGCAATCGTTGCGGGAGTGGTGATCTGTATTATCCTGATCGTACTGGCGGTGAAGATCTTCGGCGGGAAAAAGAACGAAGGCAATAATCCTTCCGGCCCGATCATCACTACGGAGGAAACCAAAGAAGAGGCAGAGAAAGTCGCCATGCCGGATGTGAAGGGCATGAATGTGGATGATGCGAGAAATACACTGACCGGACTGGGAATTCTGACGGAAGTTGTATATGAGGAATCTGATTCCGTGGCAGAAGGTGTGGTGATCAGTACCGACGTCAGCGAGGGTGCCCAGATTGACAAGGGCAGCAAGGTAACACTTACGGCAAGCGCCGGAACCCAGGGCGTAGAAGTTCCGAATGTGGTGGGACTTACTTTTGACGAGGCGAATACACAGCTGGTAAGCAAGGGCTTTTTGGTCAATAAGACAGAGGATTATTCCGACACCATAGAAGCAGGACGCGTGATCGCCCAGACTCCCGCAGATGGAAATAAGGCGCCGAAAGGCAGTGTGATCACCGTTACCGTAAGCCTGGGAAAGGAAGATACGAAGATCCGCGTGCCGAACCTGATCGGACTGTCAGAGCAGGATGGTACGGTGGAAGCAATCGAGGCCGGACTGACAGTAGGCAGTGTGACCCATATTTACAGCGATGAAGTGGGAGAGGGCATGATCTGCTATCAGAGCTATTCCCATGGTTCCTATGTGGATCAGGGAACCTCCATTGATATTAAGGTGAGCCAGGGCGCACAGAAAGTAACCTATAAGTGCAATGTCAGCATTGTGGCACCGACGACTTCCGAGGCACCCCAGTATGTATCGGGAATGGAAGTCGGCATCACCCTGGTGGCGGATGACGGTACGGTACTGATGGATACGAAGGTTACCACCTTCCCGGTATCGACCAATATCAACGGCATCGCCTCCTCCGGCGGTACCCTCACCATGACCTACCAGGTGACATCGGCAAGCACCACAACAGAGGGGGATGTTGTCGTCCCCGGCACCACAGAGAACAAGACCTTTACCCGAAGAGTGGAATTCGTGAAGGAATAAGACAAAGGCAGGAACTATGAAGGGCAAGATTATAAAAGGAATTGCCGGATTCTATTATGTCCATGCAGGGGATGCTCTGCATAGTGCGGACGGAATCTATGAATGCAAGGCAAAAGGTGTCTTCCGTAAGGACCACAGGAAACCATTGGTCGGGGACGATGTGGAGATGGAAGTCATAGATGAAGCACAGAAAAAGGGAAATATCACAGAACTGCTTCCCAGGCACAGCGAACTGATCCGTCCGGCGGTTGCCAATGTGGATCAGGCACTGGTGATTTTTGCCATCTGTAAGCCACAGCCCAATTTTAACCTGCTGGATCGTTTCCTGATCATGATGCAGCAGCAGGATATTCCCTGCATCATCTGCTTTAACAAACAGGACATTGATGCAGAGGGGAAAAAAGAGGATTATTGTTCCATCTATGAACAGGCGGGATTTCAGACCATTACTGTCAGTGCCAGGGAAAAGGAAGGCATCGACAGATTAAAAGACCTGCTTCGGGGCAAGACCACCACGGTGGCGGGACCCAGCGGTGTCGGCAAGTCTTCGCTGGTCAACTGTTTACAGTCGGGGATCGTGATGGAGACCGGTTCCATCAGTGAGAAGATCGAACGTGGAAAACATACCACCAGGCATTCCGAACTGATCTCCATTGCACCGGATACTTACATTCTGGATACTCCCGGGTTCAGCTCCCTGGGACTGTTTGGACTGGAAAAAGAGCAGCTGGCGGGATATTATCCCGAATTTGTTCCGTTTGAAAAATATTGCAGATTCGGAGGATGTTCTCATATCTCAGAACCGGTCTGCGGCGTGAAAGATGCCGTGGCGGAAGGGGAGATCTCGCGGACACGTTACGAGAATTATTGTCTGCTCTATGAGGAACTGAAAAGTCAGAGAAAATATTAATTATGAGTGAAGTGCAGAATCATCTTGGGGAAAAATTTAAAGAAACCATCGCCGAAGCCATGAAGACCGGAGATTTCCGGGCACTGAATACGTTAGTGAGCGATACAGTCAACGATGCTCTGCGGGAAGCGGATTTTCAGGCGAATCTGTCCAGGGAAGCCGCGGAGAAAAGGGTCTGGAATTCCCAGCGCAGCTGGCAGGATAAAAAGAGGGAAGAAGAGAAGTCCGAAGAGCAGATCCAGGCGGAGCGCGAAGAACGGGAAAGACAGCGGGAGGAACACCGCAGACAGAATGAGGAGTGGCACAGACAGCGAAAAGAACGGGAAAAACAATGGGAAGAACAGCGTAAGGCACAGGCGGCGCAGAACCGTTCTGGAAATCAGGCCGGTGTCTGGACACCCAGAAAGACTACGGCTTTGGAGATGACTTCTTTGGTAAAAATGGAGAAAAAGGGAAGCGTGTCCGGAACTCTGTGCACCGTGTTCGGAGGCATCGGACTAGGCTTTTCCGGGCTGGGACTTTTGGTACAGCTTCTCCTGGCAGCTTTTAGTGCAGCAAGTTTAAGTGCGGCAATTCTTCCGGGAGTACTTTCTTTGGTATTTTTGGAGATGATATCCTATGGCAACGGACAGCGCAGAAGATTACAGCGTGCGGAGAAATATCTGGAGCTGTGCGGTACCAAGATGTACGGTGTGATCACGGAGATGGCGCGTTATACCGGCAAAAGCGCCCGCTATGTAAAAAAAGATCTGCGTAAAATGTTAAAAGCCGGAATGTTCCCTAACGGTCATCTGGATGACAAAGAGACCTGTTTTATGTTAAATGATGTGATCTATCATCAATATCTGGAGACAGAAAAGGCTTATCTGGAACAGAAAAAATCAGAGGAGCAGGCAAAACAGATGCCGGACAAAGGAACAGCACAGGACGCTGCACAGACGGAGAGAGAACAGGAACTCCACAGTATGGTAGCAGAGGGGATGGAATGCATCAGACATCTTCGGGACCTGAACGACCGGATCGAAGAGGAGGCAATCTCCGAGAAGCTGTACCGTCTGGAGAATCTGTTAAAGGAGATCTTCGACAGAGTGCAGGAGCACCCGGAGCAGATGCATAGAATGCATAAATTAATGGATTATTATCTGCCCACTACTTTAAAACTGGTGGAGCAGTATGCGGAATTTGACGAGGTCAGCAGTCCGGGAGAGGAAATTCTCGAGGCCAAGAAAGAGATCGGGAAGACACTGGACATGATCAATCAGGCATTTGTGACATTGTTAAACAATCTGTTTCAGGATGCCGCCTTTGACGCATCGGCGGATGCGCAGGTATTACAGGCCATGCTGGCAAAGGAAGGTCTGACGGAATCCGATTTTGTAATGGGAAAACAGTAAAATTTAAATGATGTAATAGTAAAAAATGGGGGTATCAATATGAATATGGATTTAGACGCAGCAACAAAAGAAGCACCGACTCTTACACTGGATCCTTTTGCGGAGGCAAAGGCAGAGATCGTGGAGAAGAAGCCGGAGGAGTTGGTGGAAGAGCAGGCGGTTCCCGAGATGGAACTGACACCGGAAGAGCAGAAACAGGTGGATGATTTTGCAGCACAGATCGACCTGACCAATACCCAGGCGGTGTTACAGTACGGAGCCGGAAGCCAGAAGAAGATCGCTGATTTCTCAGAGACGGCGCTTAGTAATGTCCGGACCAAGGATATGGGAGAAGTCGGAAATCTGTTAACCGATGTGGTGGCACAGTTAAAGGATTTCGACACCGAGGAAGATAAGGGTTTTTTCGGACTGTTCAAAAAAAGCGGAGACAGGCTGAGCAATCTGAAAGCAAAGTATGATAAGGCGGAAGTCAATATCACAAAGATCTGTGATGCCATGGAGAGTCATCAGGTAGTGCTGTTAAAGGATGTGGCTGTGTTGGACAAGCTGTACCAGCTGAACCTGAATTACTTCAAGGAACTGTCCATGTACATCCTGGCAGGTAAAAAGAAGCTGGCGCAGGCAAAAAGTGTGGAGCTTCCGGAGCTTTTAGAGAAGGCACAGAAGAGTGGATTTCCGGAGGACACCCAGGCAGCGAAAGATTTCGCGGCAATGTGTGAGCGGTTTGAGAAGAAGATCTATGATCTGGAGCTGACCAGAGCCATTTCCCTGCAGATGGCACCCCAGATTCGTCTGATCCAGTCCAATGACATCGCCATGTCCGAGAAGATCCAGTCGACGTTAGTGAATACGATCCCTCTGTGGAAGAGTCAGATGGTCATTGCCATCGGTCTGGATCATGCTACCGATGCCGCCAAGGCACAGCGTGCTGTATCGGATATGACCAATGAACTGTTGAAGAAGAACGCGGAAGCACTGAAGGTGGCTTCTGTGGAGACAGCGAAGGAATCCGAGCGGGGAATTGTGGATATAGAGACACTTAAGAGTACCAATCAGACACTGATGACGACATTGGATGAGGTCATGAAGATCCAGGAAGAGGGACGTGCGAGAAGACAGAGCGCTGAGGAAGATTTACAGCGCATTGAGAATGAAATGAGAGATAAATTACTGGAGATGAGCAGGGCTTCCAATACTTGATTTTTACATAATTTTAAGAAGCTTCATCTTGACGAAACAGATAAGGAAAATTAAAATAAAATACAGGAAGGTTAATTCACGGAAGGAGCAGAAACAAATGAAAAAACTGGAAGAAATACTAAGAGACAAACCAATTAAAAATAAGCTGTCTTTTGCGTTCCGCATCATGGATATTTTATATGTGGTGCTGGCACTGGTGGCAGTGGGGGAATTGATACGGTCAAAAGGCTATATAGGAAGTATAGTTGTTGTGGTTTTACTTGTTTTAGCTATCATATTTAATGCATCCATGTCGAAAATGCTTGCCAAAATGCTGATAGATCCGATCACGAACCTGGTAACTGCGTCTGAGAAGATCGCATCCGGTGATTTTGAGATCGGTGTACCTTATGAATCTGAGGATGAGCTGGGCAGACTTTCCGACAGCTTTGAGACCGCCGCAGCTATTTTGAAAAAGGTTGTATCAGATCTGCAGACTATTGTAGAGCAATTTTCCGATGGTAATTTTGATGTTCACAGCAGCTGCCCGGAGGCATATGTCGGACTGCTCCGAAATGTTTTGGATGAGCTGGATGAAATGGTAAATAAGGTCAGCGAGACCATGCACGGTATTCAGGATTCCTCCGAGCAGGTATCTGCGGGCAGCAATCAGCTGGCAGTCAGTGCACAGGATATCGCGGAGGGCGCTACCCATCAGGCAGCATCCGTAGAAGAACTGGTGGCTACCGTAGACGAAGTAACCAGTCAGGTACTGGAGAATACCAAGTCTACCGACATTGTACATGACAAGGCGAAAAAGGTAGGTATCGAGGCAGCCAACAGCCAGAAGAAGATGGATGAGCTGGTAGAGGCAATGAAGAAGATTAATACAACCACACAGAATGTTGAGAAGATCATTGCAGATATTGAGAATATTGCATCCCAGACCAATTTACTTTCCCTGAATGCTTCGATTGAGGCGGCACGTGCAGGAGAAGCAGGACGTGGATTTGCCGTTGTTGCTGATCAGATCAGACAGCTGGCAGAAGAGAGTGCTAATTCCGCAGTAGAGTCCAAGAAGCTGATCGAAGAGTCCATGAACGAGGTAGAGGTGGGTAATAAGGTCACCAAGGAGACTAATGATGCTATGCAGGAGGTTATGGCTGAGTTGGATCAGATCATCCAGGAGGTTGCCAATATCCGTACTGCGTCTGACAAACAGGCGGTTTCCGTTAAAAATATCAAAAAGGGTGTGGAAGACATCAATGATGTTATCCAGTCTAACTCTGCAGCAGCTGAAGAGACTTCCGCTACCAGCGAGGAGCTTTCCGCATCTGCTACTACTCTGAACGAGCTGTTAGAGCATTTCAAACTGCGCGGCTAAGAGATCAGTCAGCATCGGAAGGTGCGACGTAGAGAGAATATAATATCTTTGCAATTTTTTCATAAGATTCCTGACAATCGGATAAGATCCATTTTTTTAAAATGGCAAGAGTCCCCATTGTCAGGAATTCTTTTTGATAATTGAGTTCGATCTCGTCTTCGCTATGAAAGCGTTTTTGAAAAGATTCTTTGAACCGATCCGTCATCTGTCCGGATAAAAAATCAACAAACCGGTTTTCGTTTGCTTCAGAACGTAGATTTTTCTTCAAAATACTACGGTTTTCATAAAAAAACTGTAATTGCATCTGCAGTCCTTCTTTCAGATTCCAGGTTCCTCCATGCATAAAACAATCCAACAATTTCTGCATCTGCAGAGCATCCACTTTGGACTGCAGGGTATGGATATCCTGAAAATGACCGTAAAATGAAGTCCGGTGGATTCCGGCGGTCCGGCAGATATCACTGACAGTAATCTGATCCACTCTCTTGGAGGATGCCAGACGGTTGTAGGCATTTAAAATATTTTCTTCGGTAGTCATATATCTTTTATTATTCTCGGTATTCATTAACACTACACCTCTATAATATGTGACGGTTGTATATTTGATATATACTGATATATACTGATATATACTGGATATATCGAATTATATATTATTTCTACAGACATGACAAGTGACAGATTACACAGTACAACGGAGGATGGAGTAATGAGAGAGGACGTCACAACCGAATACGGAGCAGAGAGTAAGAATGAGAGAGTCCTGGAAACGGGATCCTATCTGCAACTGGTACTCAGGCTGGCACTGCCAGCCA